>Ga0209751_10001587_pt1 | contig 23210 bp, 21 predicted proteins | sample RifCSP13_1_FD_184019 | JGI IMG/M metagenome (GOLD analysis project Ga0209751, IMG submission 184019) | Soil microbial communities from Rifle, Colorado - Rifle CSP2_sed 13_1 (SPAdes) (version 2) | ecosystem: Environmental > Terrestrial > Deep subsurface > Rock core/Sediment | place: Rifle...
GGTGACGTCGAGGACGGTCGCTGGCAGACCGCCGCCCCCCTCCGTCCAATGCCGGTACTCCTTGAGGTGCGCAGAACATCCGGCCGCGTCGGCCACCACCAGGTCGCATCCCGCGAAAGCCGCGACATTCAAAGCCGCCAGGCGCCGGGTATGGGCGGCCGCCCCATCATGGGCCGCCAAGGCGCCACAACAAACCGCCGCCGCCGGAACCACGACTCGGTACCCGGCCATCACTGCCAGCCCTACCGCAGCCCGGTGGACCTCGCCGAACAGCGGATCCATCACGCACCCAGGCAGCAGGCCCACCGTGGCGCGGGCCATTCCCTCCGGCTCGACGATCCGTCCCGCCCACGTTTGGCTCCGCCGGGCACGAAGTCCGGCCAGCGGGCGCCTGAGACGAGAAGGCAGCAGCTTCGGAAACCTCCGTCCGAAGGTTGTCAGACGGGCCACCACCATGAGCAATGACCGATTGGAGAGGCCCCGTCCGACCACCAGGTGGCGTAGCCGGCGCCGGATGTTGGGCCGCTGCACCGTCAACTCGGCTCGCGCTCCTTCCATGGCCCGGCCGAAGGGAACCAGCCCCGGGCACACAGCCTCACAAGCGCGACATTGCAGACAGAACGACATCGTCTCTTCGAAGACATCGTCGATTGGAACTATCCCGGCGGCCACCGCGCTCATGGCCCCCAGACGACCACGGGGTGAGGCCGTCTCCCGACCGGTGAGCCGGAAGGTCGGACAATGTGGCAGGCAGAGCCCACACTCCACGCACGCCGACAGTTCGGCCTTGGTGGGAGCATCGGCCGTCACCCAACCCATCAGTGCTCCGTCTGGGAAATAGCGTGAGGGTATCGGCGAGGCCACGGCGTTCCCGGCCAGGACGCACGACGAAGGCGCAGCCCATGCGCTGCGTCGAGGAGGAGGACGCCGCCAGGGGCGTCGTGGGCCGACGAGACCCCACGACTATTCACCAGACGGTGCACTACACGCCCCCGGGGAGGCGTCGCCGGTTGAGGATTCGGTGGGGGTCGAACGCTTCCGAGAGCTTGGCCGTCAGCTCAGTCCCGGGGGGGGGAGTGCCCCACGGATCGAACTCCTGATACCAGGCTTCGGGTGCCTGGGTAACCACCAGCGCGCCCCCGACCGACTCCGCCCAGACCCGAGCTTCGGTGGCGCCGGCGGCACCTGGAGCACCGATGCGAATCTCACCCACCCCCACAAGCGCCAGCCATTCCCAAGTCTCGGGCAGCCGTACGCAAGCCTCGTCAAGGAGCCGAGGGGGCACCCTCAGCGAGAACCGGAAGGGTCCGTCGGGGTCGGGCGGCCAGTGGAGCCCTTCCCGGGCCGAGCCGTCCAACCGGGCGACCTGCTCCTCCACCTCGGCCCGAGTGCCGGCGAGGTAGACGTAAGACCCCCGTTGGTCGGCGAGGATCGAGAGCGGCCGGTACAGGCGCGCTTTGGCCGAGTTCCGATCTTCGACCGACACCGTCATGGTTGCCTCCGGAAGCGGGGAGAGCTTGAGGCAAACCTCTGTGATGACTCCCAACCGACCCAGCGAACCGCACGCCAGTCGGGGTAGGTCATAGCCGGTCACGTTCTTGACGACTCGCCCCCCCCCTCGCACTTGCCGGCCATCTCCGGTAACCAGTCGTACCTCGAGGACTCGGTCCCGGGTAGGCCCGTAGCGCAGCCGTCGGAACCCGGAAACCCCGCTCGCCACCACCCCCCCCACCGTGGCAAGGCCGGGATGCTCGGGGAGCAGGGCGGTCTGGCCACGTTCGGCGAGCCGGCTCTCCAGGTCGGCGACTTTCATGCCAACACCAACCACCACGGTCAGGTCGTCGGGTTGCCAGTCGACGAGGGCGTTCAACCGGCTCGTGGCCAACACCAATTCGGCGTCGACCCGGTTCCCCAGGCCTTGATGGCTGCCACCTCCCCAAATCAACAGCGAGGTGCGGTCGACGTCGGCTCTCGCCACTACCTCCACGAGGTCGGCGATGGCTTGGGGAGCCACCAACAGAGCGCCCGGTGGGGCACCTTCCACCGTGTCGGACGCCCGCTTGGCAAGCTCGCGGAGGACCGGGTTCAGCGCCACCGCTTCACACCCAGGCGCCGTCGGGGACCGGCCGGTCCAGATCGAAGCAGCGGGAGCCCTCCGGCAGGATCTTGTTCGGGTTGAAGACCGACGTCGGATCGAAGACCTCCTTGATGCGGGCCTGAGCGTCCAGGTCGGCCTTGGTGAAGAAGAGAGGCATGAGATCGCGCTTTTCGAGCCCGATCCCATGTTCACCGGAGAGAACCCCACCAACGTTTATGCAGATGGCGGCGAGCTCGGCGGCGGCCGCTTGGACCCGGTCCAGCATTCCGGGCTCTTCGGCGTCGAAGGCGATGAGGGGGTGCAAATTGCCGTCGCCGGCGTGGAAGACGTTCATCATGGTCAGCCCGTAGCGGGCAGCTACTCGATACACCTCCTCCATAACCTCGACCAACCGGGTGCGTGGAACCACCGTGTCGTGGAGGTAGTAATTGGGAGCGGCTTGGGCGACGGCACCGAACGCCGACTTGCGGCCCTTCCATAGCAAGGCTCTCTCCTCGTCGTCAGCCGCCATGCGAAGGGTCCGAGCGCCGTTGGCCTCGGCAATACGAGCAACGATGGCGGCCTCAGCTTCGACGGCTTCGGTGACGCCGGTTACCTCGGCGAGCAGGATGGCGGCGTCCTCGGTGGGAAGGCCGGCATGAAGCCAGTTCTCGACAGCCTGCACCATCTCCCGATCCATCATCTCGAGAGCAGCCGGCACCAGTCCGGCGGCGATGATCCCAGAAACCGCCCCGGCGGCCGCCCCCACGGAGGGGAAGGAGGCGAGCAACGTCCGCACGTCGGGCGGATTAGGAGTGAGCTTGACGAGGGCCCGCGTGACAATCCCCAGCGTTCCTTCCGAACCGACGATCAAGCCGCGCAAGTCGAACCCGATCGGATCGGGAGCAGCCGAACCCACCGTGATCACGGACCCGTCGGCCAGCACCACCTCCAGCGCCAGCACGTGGTTGACGGTGGAACCCTCGGCCAGGCAATGTGGGCCTCCCGAGTTGTTGGCGATGTTGCCTCCGATCGTGCAGGCCGACTGCGAGGACGGGTCGGGGGCGAAGTGGAGGCCGTGGCTTGCCACCGCTCGGCTCAGGTCCAGGTTGATGACTCCCGGACCGACCCAGGCGGTCCGATCCTCGGCGCTGACCGAATCGATCGAGTTGAGGCCGAGCAGGGAGACGACGACGCCGCCCTCACTCGGCACCGCTCCTCCGGCCAGACCGGTGCCGGCGCCCCGCGCCACGACCGGCGCCCGGTATTGAGCGGCCAGCCGCACCACCGCCGCCACCTCGTCGGTCGACTTCGGGAAGACCACCACCGAGGCGTGGCCGCGGGCCACCGAGGAGTCCCTCGAGTAGACGTGGAGCTCGAGCGGATGATCCAACACCCGGTCCCGGCCGAGCAGTCCCACCAGGCCATCGATGAACACCGTCGAGAGGCTAGATGGGAGAGGGGCCAAGGGGGCTAGTGCTCTGCCTGGGCGAAGGGGGCTGGGCCTAGGGCAAACGGCTAAGGGCCCTCGCCCGGAGCGCGAACGGCTCCGGTTCGTCGCCCGGAAACGCCGCCCCAGCCACCTCCGCCCGGGGTCTTCACCAAGAGACGGTCGCCGGCCTCCACCGAGAACGTGCACTTTCCCGGCAACCGCTCGGGGGTCGAACCCTTTCGAGTCAACCAGTCCTCGCCGCAAGCTCCCGGTCCTCCTCCCGCCAGCCCGTAGGGCCGGTGGCGACGACGCTCGCCGATGAGAGACACCACGGCCGGTTCCAAGAATTCGATCGAGCGCTCGATCCCTTCACCTCCGGAGAACCTCCCTACTCCGCCCGACCCCCGCCGGAGGGTGTAGCGGGTGATCCGGAGTGGATAGTGGTTCTCCAATGCTTCGATGGGGGTGTTGAGCGTGTTGGTCATGCCCGTGTGGATACCAGACTGACCGGCTCGGCCCGGACGGCCTCCCTGCCCCCCCCCGACGGTCTCGTAGTAGGCGAACCGGTCATTGCCGATGAGAATATTGTTCATCGTTCCCTGAGAGGCGGCCGGCACCCGGTCCGGAGCCGCTTGCGCCAGGGCGCCGAGCAAGACATCGGCGATGCGCTGGCTGGTCTCGACATTGCCGGCCGCCACGGCTGCCGGGGGCAGGGCGTTAACGATCGACCCGGAGGGGGCAACCAGATCAACCACCCGGTAGCACCCATCGTTGGCAGGGATGGTGGGATCGGTGGCGACACGGACGGCGTAGTAGAGGCAGGAGCGGGTCACAGCTTCGACGGCGTTGAGATTGCCGGGGATCTGGAGATCGGAACCGGTGAAGTCGGCTCGGAGGTGGCCGTCGGTGATGGTCACCACCACCGAGATGACCAGGTCGCGCTCGCCCCATTCGAGGAGATCGGAGAACGAGTATTCGCCGTTGGGCAGGGCGTGGAGGGCGGCCGTCATGCGTCTCTCGCCGTAGCCAAGGAGCCGGTTCGCCAGCTCTCCAAAGGAGTCGATGCCGTCTGTCTCGGCCAACCTGGCCAACCGGCGGCTGCCTACCTCGTTGGACCCGAGCTGAGCGGCGAGATCCCCGAGCCGCTCCTCGGGGGTGCGGCTCGCGGCCAGGAATGGATCGAGGAAGTCGTCGAGCCAGACACCGTCGCGTACCGCCATCATCGGAGCAACCACGCATCCCTCCTGGTCGAGGCGGGTGGCGGTGGCCGGCATCGAACCCGGCGCCTCCCCTCCGACATCGGCATGGTGGGCTCGATTCGCCACCCAGCCGATGTGCCGACCCCCGGCGAACACCGCCCGCAACAAGGTGAGATCGTTGAGATGGGTGCCTCCGGCGTAGGGGTCGTTGACCGCGTATTGCACACCGGGTTCGGGTTCGAACCTATCGAGGATCGCCCGCACCGACGCCGGCATCGAACCCAGGTGTACGGGGATGTGCTCGGCCTGCGCCAGCATCTCGCCGTCGGGGACAAATACTGCCGCCGAACAGTCGGCTCTCTCCTTGATGTTGGGTGAGTAGGCGGTCCGGCGGAGGGTCTCGCCCATCTCCGTCGCCACCGCCGACAGTTCATGCCGACCGACCTCCAACCCGATGCCGTCGATCACCAGGTGATCTCCAACGCTCCGGACGGGTGAACCACCAGACGTTCCGCGGGACCCAGATAGCAGGTGGCGGTTGGTTCTTCGATCACCGCAGGTCCCATAACTTCGGCGCCCACCGGGAGGGCCGGGCGCCACCAACGCTCCCCGGTCACCTGGCCGTCGGCAGTCAACATCGTTCGTGACCCGAGTCGCGCCACTCCCACGGGCGTATGCTCGGGCAGCTCGGACCACCGCAAGACCGGTTGGCCGGTGACGGTCGCCCTCACTGTCACCACCTCCACCGGCGCCTCGGGACGGGCAAAACCGAAGCGGCGCCGGTGGGTCTCATGGAATCGATCCACCAGCATCGCCCAACCTTCAGCCGGCGCGTAATCAACGGAGGTCTCATGCGACTGGCCGCGGTAGCGAACGTCGACCGACCAGACCGCCGTACCGGCGAGGACGCGTCGTGCCTCGTCGGCCACTTGGCGGCAGACGCCTTCGAGACCTACGTCGCGGTCGAGAAGGACGGTGCGTGCCCGGTCATGGCGCGGCGGGCTCAGCAATAGACCGAGGGCGGCGAAGACTCCGGGAAGGGGAGGGACGATCACCGAGAGCATTTCCAGCCGGCGGGCCAAGGACGTGGCGTGCAGCGCCCCGGCGCCTCCGAATGCATACAGGTGGGCCTGACGGGGGTCGGCTCCCTCCTCGACCGAGACCACCCGGATGGCGCCCTCCATGTGAGCCTCCACGACCTTGGCGATGCCCAAAGCCGCAAGAGTGGGAGCGATTCCCAGTTGCTCGGCCAGCGGCGCGATCGCAACCATCGCCGCCGGGCGGTCGAGGCGCAAGCCGCCGGCCAGCTCGTCGCCGATTCGGCTCATTACCGCGTTGGCGTCGGTCACCGTCGGTTCCTTCCCCCCCCCGCCGTAGCAGGCCGGGCCGGGCCGCGCTCCGGCGCTGCGTGGACCAACCCGGAGCGCACCTCCCGAATCGACCCAGGCGATGCTCCCCCCCCCGGCGCCAATTGTGTGTACTCCCACGGCCGGGACCGAACATGGGTAGCCACCGACCTTGCGCCGGTGTGCAACTTGGGGGGTGGCTTCTTCGATTCGGCACACGTCGGTCGAGGTACCGCCCATGTCGAAGGAGATCACCCGCCGGTGACCGAGGGCAGCTGCCAGCGCCGCCGCCGCCATGACTCCCCCGGCTGGTCCGGAGAGAAGGATCGAGACGGCTTGGTGGGCGGCTTTTCCGGCCGGGGCCAAACCGCCACTTGACTGCATAACCGAAACAGTGCGCGGACCGAGCCTCGCCTCCAAGTTGGAGAGGTATGACGCCACCCGTTGCCTTAGGTAGGCGTTGAGCACGGTCGTCGACGCCCTTTCAAACTCGCGGAACTCTGGCGACACCTCGCTCGACAGCGACACGTCGTAGCCGCTCAACTCGGCGGCGATCCTCCGTTCCCGGGTGGGGTCGCGATAGGCATCCTTGAGGACCACCGCCACCGCCTCGACCCCTTGCAGAGCCGACCGGTCGGGTTTGCTAAGGCGAAGAGAGCGAGGCACGAGGGGTTCGGGTCGATCGGCGAAGGAGTCGTAAAGAGAGGGTCGGTCCTGCCGTCCGATCTCGATCAGGTCCTCGAGGCCCGGGTCGGTGATGAGGGCCACCCGGGCGCCCGTTCGCTCCAGCAAGGCATTGGTGGCGACAGTGGTGCCGTGGACCACGTCGCCCTCGGGAAGGCCGGCCACTCCGATGATGACCGCGTCGGCTTGGTTGTCGGTGGTCGGCAGTTTGGCGGTACGAAGAGTGGCGCCGTCCCAGGCCACCAGATCGGTGAAGGTGCCGCCGACATCGACGCCGACCGGCACGGCTACTCTCGGCTTTCCATGGTCCGCGTCGAACCGACCCCCAACCCCAATGCCGTGAAGTTCACGGTTGGAAAGCCCGTGGGCGGACCGAAGACCCTGCTACCCGGAACTGACGACCAGCTCGGGACAGCTCTGCTTGGTATCGCCGGTGTCACCAGCGTGTTCATGACCGCCGACTTCGTGACCATCTCCAAGTCGGCCAACGCTAACTGGGACGATATCAAGCCGGCCGCCTTGGCGTCGCTCGAAGAGGCCTTTCCGGACTAGTGCGGTTATGGAGCAATCAGCCGCCTAGGGCAGATACTGCTCCGTCACTTCGACGACCCGGCCGTTTTCGACCGTCAGCCAGAATGGTAGGAGCGCCTGGCCGTACCAGACCCAACCGGCCGGTGCGCCAGACCCGGCCGTCCATGCCGTCCATTCGGCAACGGTGGTCGGGAACATGGTGATACCGCCACCACCACCTGCTTCACCGGTCAGCTCGACGACCGCCGAGGGATCGAGCTCATATCTGATCAACGCGGGGTCGCTGTTCCGGATGTAGAAGTCGTTGGGGGGGGGTGACTCTGCCCCGTCGGCGGCCGCAGCCGCAGCCGCTTCGGTGCCGGTCAAGAACTGGGCTTCATCGAAATCAACGCCGTATCGCTCGGGACCAGTCTCGACGAATTTCACCCAACCGAAAACCTTGACGGTCGGCACCGTGGTTGACGACGATTCACTTGTGTTGCCGCCCCCGCAGGCAGCCATCCAGATCGCCAGCAGCACCGCCAACAGACGACTCATACGGTGATGGTGGCGCGGAGGTCTTGCGGTCAGAAGGGACCATGGACCCTACGTTGGCAGTCGATTCGATACTTCCCGGCACGGACCCCGGAGCCCTTCGCCGCCGGGCCTCACGGAACGACCACCACCAACTCCCAGCGCAGACCGGCGGCGTCCTCGACGCTCACCAACGCCTCGAACCCGGTCCCGACGGGACGGCCGCCCAGGACTCGGGGTCGGGCTCCCCATTGACCGGCAGTTTCCAAAGCCGCCTCCTCGGTAGCCGGAGAAAGGATCTGATCGAAGGACCTTTCGGCCCAGCTCACGACCGGGCGAGGCAGCGGTCGGGGCGGACCCGAAACCAACGCCTGACCGTCCTGCCAAACCAAGTCGACGATCACAGCTTCGGGGGCAAGTCGGCGGTATTCATGGCCGGCTGGCGCGGCGAGGCGCTGCATCCAGACGGTCACCAGGAAATGGTTATCGGGTCCGACCGCGACCGAAGCTGATGCCACCCACTCGACGAAGGAGAGCTGGTCGCCGCCTTCGGACCCGTCCAGAGTGAATTCGTCGGAGACGAACCACTCGGCGGCCGCCGAGACCATCGGAATCGGGTCGACAACGATGGTTGCTCCCAGATCCGCCTCGGTATAGAGCGAGGATGGAGGAGCGGTGACCGGCATGACGGTCGTGGGTGGAAGGGCTACGGCCGCCGGCGACCCGAAGGATCGAGAGATCATGACGGTCACCGCCAGCGCCAGGACGGCTGCCGAACCGAGGTAGACCCACCGGCGCCGGTCGGGTTCCGATCTGGTCAGGTGCTCCCAAGGAATGTGCTCGTATACCTCGTCTTCCACCAGGCCAACGTACGCCTCTCCGGTGACAGTGGGAAGAGGGGCGTGGCGGGGAGCCTGGCGTCGTCCCAACTAACGTGGGGCGCCAATGGCCCGCAACCTCGATCCAAAACCGGGGCGATGGATTCTGCCCCTTGTCATCGTTGGGATGGTCGCCTTCACGTACTTCTTCGTGCAGGCATTGGAAGGAAGCAGTGAGGTCGAACCCGTCACGACCACCAGTAGGCCCACCACGACCACGACGGAACCGGAGTCGAGCGGCACCACATTGACGCCGGAGATCGCCTCCTATCTCGAAACGATCGACGGCGCCGGCGGACAGATGACAGCTCTTCAGACCGAGCTGGCCACGGTCAACAGTGGATTCGACGCCCGCCCTCGGACCATCGAGTTCGTGGAGGCCGATGGCCGACTGGAGACGGTGGTGGCCAGCATGCAGGCGCTGGCCGACTCGCTCGCCTCCCTCGTTCCCCCCCCCGCCGTTGCGGCTGACCACGCCATCTTGGCCGCAGCGGCCGGTGACGCCTTCCAGGCGGCCAGCGAGGTACTGGCCGGTATACGCTCCACCGACACCGGCGACATACGGCGGGCAGCTCTCTCGAGCTTCGACGCCGCCGTGGCTTCCTTCAACACCGCCCTGGAGGCGGTGCGGATCGCTCTCGGGGCATGACCACCAGATCCGGTCGAACCACCGGTGTGGTGGTGCGGGGAATCGAGGAATCGGAGTTCGATGCGGTCGTCGACACAATGTCTCTCGTGTTCGGATCCGAGCGAAACGAGGAGCAGCGCGCCCGCTTTCGTCGCATCTTCGAGCTGGAGCGGGCTCGGTGTGCGTTCGCCGACAGACAGATGGTGGGAACGGCGGGGGCCTTCAGCCTCGAGCTGACCGTTCCCGGAGGCAGCGTCGCCTGCGGGGGCACGACCTTCGTGTCGGTACTGCCGAGCCACCGACGTCGCGGCGTCCTGCGAATGCTGATCGAGTCCCACCTCGAAGACGTTCGGGACCGAGGGGAGCCGATCGCCGCCTTGTGGGCGTCGGAAAGCTCCATCTACGGACGGTTTGGGTTTGGGCAGGCGAGCGAGCGAATCGACATAACCATTCCCCGAAGCCACGTCGACCTTCATCGGCTCGTACCCCCCCCCGCCGAGGTGCGGCTGGTCGACCTAGAGAAAGCGAAGACCCTGCTGCCCAAGCTTTACGATTCGGCCCGGCGACACTGGCCCGGCTTCTTGGCCCGATCGGAAACCTGGTGGGAGGTCCGTTATTTCCACGACTCCCCCGACCACCGCGAAGGGGCCAGCCCCTATCGCTACGCCGTCGCCTATCTCGGTGGGAAACCAGCCGGCTACGCGCAATACCGGTTCAAACCCGATTGGTCGGGAGACCATGGCTCGGGCAAGGTGATAGTCACGGAGTTGGTGTCGGTGCAACCGGGGCCAACGGCCGGCCTGTGGGGCTATCTGCTCAACCATGATCTCTGCAAAGAGATCGTGGCCGAAGGCCGTTCGTCCTCCGATCCCGTCATCGACCTGCTGGCGGCGCCGCGACGGGCGATCCGCCAACCAGGCGACGGAATCTGGGTGCGACTCGTCGACATCCCAACCGCCCTCGCAGCTCGCCGCTATTCGGCCGACGCCGGTCTGACCATCGAGGTGACAAACCCTGACCGGGTACGGGCCGGCAAAGTGCGCCTCGAGGTCGAGGATGGTCGGGCGAGTTGTGCCAAAACGACCCGACGAGCCGACGTGACCCTCGACCTGGAGGACCTGGGCGCTTGCTACCTGGGCCGATCGCGGTTCGCCGAGCTGGCGGCGGCCGGCCGGGTGGCCGGCTCGGCTGAAATGCTGCGCCGAGCCGACGCCATGTTTACCTGGCAGCCCCAACCCTGGTGCCCGGAGATCTTCTGACGTTCTCGCGGAGATCCACACCCGACCAGCCGGGGTGACACGCGGAGACCTGGCGGCCCACAGTTGATCTGTGGGCCCTGGGTAGTACTGGGTACTACCCAGAACCCTGGGTTCGCCGTTTTCTGATCAGACGTCGTAGAAGAGGTAGAACTCGTAGGGGTGGGGGCGCAGGCGGATGGCGTCGACCTCGCGGGTTCGCTTGTAGTCGATCCAGGTGTCGATCAGGCCCTCGGAGAAGACACCGCCCTGCAACAAGAACTCGTGGTCCGCTTCGAGGGCGGCGAGAGCCCCTTCCAGAGTGCCTGGCACCGAGGGGAGACCCTTCAACTCCTCCGGGGGAAGGTCGTAGATGTCCTTGTCGACGGGGGGGGGAGGTTCGATCTGGTTCTGAATGCCGTCGATACCGGCCATCAGCATTGCCGAGAACGCCAGGTAGGGGTTACAGGAGGGGTCAGGGCAACGGAACTCGAGTCGCTTGGCACCCGGCGACTGCGAGTACTGCGGAATTCGGATCGCTGCCGACCGGTTTCGTGACGAGTAGACGAGGTTGACCGGAGCCTCGTAACCGGGCACCAGACGCCGGTACGAGTTGGTGGTTGGAGCCGCCAGCGCCAGGATGGCCGGAGCGTGCTTCAGTAGCCCACCGATATACCAACGGGCCAGATCGGAGAGCCCGGCGTAGCCCTTCTCATCGAAGAACAACGGCTCCCCCCCCCTCCACAGGCTCTGGTGGGTGTGCATGCCTGACCCGTTGTCCTCGAAGATCGGCTTCGGCATGAAAGTCACGGTCTTGCCAGCCTTCCAGGCCGTGTTCTTCACAACGTACTTGTAGAGAGTGACGTTGTCGGCAGTGCGCAACAGCGTCCCGTAGCGCATGTCGATCTCGGCCTGGCCGGCGGTCCCCACCTCGTGGTGCTGCACCTCGATCCTGATGCCGCAACGCTCGAGTATCGCCGTCATCTCGGAGCGAAGGTCCTGGAAATGGTCGGTGGGAGGAACCGGGAAGTAGCCCTCCTTGTAACGGGGCTTGTAGGCGAGGTTGCCGCCCACCTCGTCACGGCCGGAGTTCCACGCCCCCTCCTCCGAGTCTATGAAGTAGAAACCGGAGTGCTGGTTCTGCCCGAAGCGCGCCGAGTCGAAGATGTAGAACTCGGCCTCCGCCCCCCAATAGGAAGTGTCGGCGATACCGGTTCCCTTGAGGAAAGTCTCCGCCTTCTTGGCGATGTACCGGGGATCGCGGTCGTAGGGCTCGCCGGTGATGGGGTCGTGAACGAAGCAGTAGAGGATGAGAGTCTTGCGGGCCCGAAACGGATCATCGACGGCGGTGTCGGGGTCCGGGCGTAGGATCATGTCCGATTCCTGAATGGCCTGGAAGCCGCGAATCGACGAACCGTCAAAGCCGTAGCCGTCGTCGAAGCCCGCCTCGGTCAGTTCGTGGATGGGCATGGTGAAGTGCTGCACCTGCCCGGGAAGGTCACAGAAGCGAAGGTCGACGAACTCGAAGTCGCCGTCCTTCGCCATTTTCATCACATCTGCCGGTGTTGCCACCTCACACTCCTCGGTCGGTAACGCCCGATTCTCATCGGGGGCGGTTTCGCCGCCGTTGCCAGATTGTGAACAGCATGTTTCGACGACTTTCCGCGCCCAGACTTGGTTTAGCGTGAACCCGACGGAGGCGCCCCGTGAAGCGTCACCGACGGTCGACAACCCGTCCCCAAATCGAACATGACCGACAAACAAGCCGACTACGTACTCCGCACAGTAGAAGAGCGAGGCATCCGCTTCATCCGCTTGTGGTTCACCGACGTGCAGGGCTTCCTCAAGTCGGTTTCGATCAGCCCCGCCGAGCTCGAGGTGGCCTTCGAGGAGGGGATGACGTTCGACGGATCGGCCATCGACGGTTACGCCCGGGTGCAGGAGGCCGACATGCTGGCGGTGCCCGATCCTTCCACCTTCGCCTTCCTCCCCTGGCACCAGGAACAGCAGGTGGCTCGCATGTTTTGCGACATCACCCATCCCGACGGCCAGCCCTTCGAGGGCGACCCCCGCACCGTGTTGAAGCGCAACCTGCGACGGGCCTCCGACCTGGGCTTCACTTTCTACGTCGCCCCCGAACTTGAGTTCTTCTACTTCGCCGATTCGGGTCCCGAGCCGAAGGTTCTCGACCGGGGCGGCTACTTCGACCTGACGCCGCTCGACATCGCCCAGGACTACCGGCGGAAGACCATCAACGCCCTCGAGCACATGGGCATGCCCGTCGAGCATTCGCATCATGAGGTGGCGCCGAGCCAGCACGAGATCATCGTCCGCTACACCGACGCACTTACGATGGCCGACAACATCATGACCTTTCGACTCACCGTGAAGGAGGTCGCACTCCAGCACGGCATCTACGCCACCTTCATGCCCAAGCCGCTGGAGGACTACGACGGCAGCGGCCTCCACCTTCATCTTTCCTTGTTCGAAGGTGACACGAACGCCTTCCACGACGCCGGCTCCGAGCGCGGATTGTCGAAGGTGGGCTGCCAGTTCATCGCCGGATTGCTGCATCACGCCCGGGAGATCACCGCGGTCACCAATCAGTGGGTCAACTCGTACAAGCGGCTGGTACCGGGGTTCGAGGCGCCCATCTACGTCTTCTGGGCCCACAACAACCAATCGGCACTGGTGAGAGTCCCCACCGTCAAGAAGGGAAAACCCGCCTCGACCCGTTGCGAATACCGGTCTCCCGATGCCGCCTCCAACCCGTACCTCGCCCTATCGGTGATCTTGGCGGCCGGACTCGCCGGGATCCGAAACGGGTACGAGCTCCCTCCCGAGGTTCCCGACGACGTGTACCGAATGACCCCGGCGGAGCGAGCGGCGGCCGGAATTCCCCGCCTGCCGGCTTCGCTGTCAGAGGCTCTCGACGTGATGGAGAAGTCAGAACTGGTGGCGGAGGCGCTCGGCGAGCATGTCTTCGACTGGTTCCTCCGCAACAAGCGGAAGGAGTGGGAGCGTTACCAGCACCACGTCACCCGTTTCGAGCTCGACAACTACCTGCCGATCCTGTGATGGAGGTGGCCGTCTATCCGGAGGGTTGTTCGGAGAGCCTGCTTTCTGCACTTAGAGAGGCAGCGGTTAGCCCGGTCTTCCTCAACGACCTGGAGAGCCGGCTCCTCGAGAGGTCCGCCGATGCCGCCGTCCTGATCGTCGAACTAGCCGATGAACCGCTCCGGCGCCTCCGGCTCATCGCCAGGGTGGCCGAGGAATCGGGCATCCCGGTGCTGGTGGTCGCCCAGCACGACCAGCTCGGGTTGATTGCCGAGGCCTCCGGTGTCTCCGATCTGTTGGTGGCGCCGCCGGATTCGGCCGAGATGAAACTGCGGCTGCACCGTCTGACGTCGAGGGGTGTGAGCGGAGACACCATCCGCTGGAAGGACCTCGAACTGAACACCGCCACCTATCAGGCCCACCTCGGGACCCAACCGGTCGACCTGACCTACATGGAGTACGAGTTGTTGAGGTTCTTCGTCGAGAACCAGGGCCGGGTGTGGACCCGCGAACAACTCCTCGCCAAGGTGTGGGGCTATGACTACTTCGGGGGAGCCCGGACGGTCGACGTTCACGTCCGACGGCTGCGGGCCAAACTCGGCGAGGAGCGCTCCTCCTGGATCACCACGGTGCGCTCGGTCGGCTACCGCTGGGGCTGACCTCTTAGCGCTCCGGGCGCATGCCGACCGTTCCGGATCATGGAACCGGCGGTCGTACGCGCCAACAGGTGGCGCGGATTGTCGGAAGTTCGAGGTCCAACGCCGGCCCGGACGCAACGCCGCTCAGAGCGGTTCCGACATCGGCCGCATTCCGATGAGAAAGCTCCTCGACTTGGCTGGTTGTGTAACAGCGAACACCACGGCGGCGGCGACGTCTTCGGGGTCCAGCATCTCCTCCAAATGGGGGTCGCCAGCCGTGCGTCCGGTCCCGACGGCGAAGTTGGTATTGACACCGCCGGGGGCCACCACGCTGACCTTCACGCCTCGCTCTCTGGTCTCGTAGTCGAGGGCCTGGGCGAAGCCGATTTGCGCAAACTTGGTGGCGCAGTAGACGCTCTCATTGGGAAAACCCTTTAGGCCAGCCACCGAAGCGACGAACACGACGCTGCCGCGACCTCGGTCCAACATGCCGGGAAGGAATGCCTTCGTGCAAAGGAAGCTCGAACGCATGTTGGTGTCCATCATCCAGTCGTAGTCCTCGACCGACAGACTCCCGAACGGTCCATACCTGGCGACGCCGACGTTGTTGACCAGGATGTCCACCGGACCGAGAGACCTGGCCGCTTCGACGAGCCTGTCGACGCCCTCCTCCGTGGCTACGTCGGCCGTCACCGGGATGGCCCCGATGGCGCGGGCTACCGCCGTCAGCCGGTCGATGCTCCGCGCCGCCAGCACCACCTGCGCTCCTTCGGCGGCCAAGGCAACTCCGGTGGCCGCCCCAATCCCGCTCGATCCCCCCGTCACCACTGCCACCTGGCCGGTCAAACGGTTCATGCGAAGCTGACCCCTTGGGCGAGGGGGAGATCGTCCCCCCAGTTGATGGTGGTGGTCTGGCGACGCATGTAGGCCTTCCAAGCGTCGGACCCGGCTTCGCGACCACCTCCTGTCTCCTTCTCCCCGCCGAACGCGCCTCCGATCTCGGCGCCGGAGGTACCGATGTTGACGTTGGCGATTCCGCAGTCCGAGCCCGTATGAGACAAGAAGCGCTCGGCGCTCTTCAGGGACTCGGTGAAGACAGCCGAGGACAGCCCCTGGCGAACGCCGTTTTGCACCGCAATGGCCTCGTCGAGCGATCCGACCTCGATGATGTAGAGGATGGGAGCGAACGTCTCCTCCTGGACGATCGGAGCATCCTTGCCGATCTTGACCAAGGTCGGTTCGACGAAGTTGCCCGCTCGGTCGAGCCTCCCTCCCCCAACGAGCACCTTGCCACCCTGCTCCTTGGCGGTTTCGAGGGCATTCATCATGTCCTCCACCGCTCGCTTGGTGACGAGCGGTCCCATCAGAGTGCCGACGGCGAGCGGGTCACCGATCGGCACCTGCCGGTAGGCATCGATCAGTCGATCGACGAGTTTGTCGGCGATGGCCTGATGGACGATGAGCCGGCGGGCACTCGTGCATCTTTGTCCGGCGGTGCCGACGGCTGCGAACAAGACGGCGCGCACCGCGAGCTCGAGGTTGGCGTCGTCCATGACGAGGATGGCGTTGTTACCGCCGAGCTCGAGGATCGACCGACCCATCCGCTTGGCCACCGCCATGCCGACCCTCTCGCCCACTGCGCAGGAGCCGGTGGCTGAGACCAGCGGCACCCGCCGATCGTTGATCAACCGGTCACCGACGGTGGCGCCCCTGCCGACCAACAGGTTAAACACGCCTTCGAAACCCGTCCCTTCCATCACCTGTTCGGCGATTTTGGTGACGGCGATGGCCGCCAGCGGTGTCTCCGACGACGGTTTCCAGATGCAAGTGTCGCCGCACACCGCGGCGATGGCGGAGTTCCACGACCATACCGCCACCGGAAAGTTGAAGGCGGTGATAATCCCCACCGGACCGAGCGGGTGCCATTGCTCGTACATCCGGTGGTTGGTCCGCTCCGACATCATCGTCATCCCGTAGAGCTGACGAGACAAACCGACGGCGAAGTCGCAGATATCGATCATCTCCTGCACCTCGCCTTCACCCTCGGCGAGAATCTTCCCCATCTCGAGCGACACGAGGGCGCCGAGCGGCTTCTTGTATCGCCGCAGGGAGTCGCTCAATCGCCGGATGTGCTCACCACGCCGGGGCGCCGGGAACGTCCGCCACGCCTCGAAGGCCTTGACCGAGGAGGCGACCACCTGTTCGTAGTCCGACTCGGAGGCCTGCACCACGGTGGCGATGGCCTTGCCGGTGGCCGGATTGACGACGTCGAACTCTGGACCGCCGGCTTCGAGCCAGCGCCCGGCGAAGACCCCGGAGTTGCGACCGGTCACTCCGAGAGAAGAGAGGATCTCGTCGGTCTTCATTCATGTCTCCTTGGCTGAACTTTCGACGATCCGCGCCACCCCTCGGCGCGTACGACCACCGGTTCGCTTTTGGGTGGCGGTCCCAACGCTGTGGGTGGTGGAAGACTATCGGGTTGGCGGGAGGCGAATTCCTGGGGCCGGGAGGCGAATTCCTGGGGCCGGGAGGCGATCAACGGGAGGCGATCACCTCGATCTCGATTAGGAAGCCGCCGGGGAGAGCCCCTACCTGGAAGGTCGAGCGGGCGGGGGGATCACCCTTGAAGTACTGGCCGTAGATCTCGTTCACTCGCGGGAAGGTGGCGATGTCGGCGAGGAAGATGGTCGTCTTGACGATGTCGTCGTACCCGAGGCCGAGGTCACCGAGGATCGCACCGATGTTGTCCATGACCCGCCGGGTCTGCGCCTGTATGTCCCCGGTCTCGCGCTGTCCGGTGGCGGGGTCGAAAGCCACCTGGCCCGACAGGAATACAAGGCCCTGAGCTTCCACGGCAACGGAATACGGCGCCATGGGGGCAGGGGCGCTCGGGGTAGCGAGGACGTTTCTTGCCATGCTGCTCCTTTTTCCGAGGAAGGGTAGAACGATCGGGGTTGACACGACGCGGACTGGTTAAGTCTCCGTCCACTCTGGGTCAGCGCACCAAGGAGGCGATCGAGTTGTTCAAAAAGGTGCTTGTGGCCGTCGACGGATCGGCGGCCAGCCCGAGAGCCCACGTGTCGTCAAAAGGTGAAACAAAAGGGAGCCGAAGGAAACAGGCCCCGGCGGTCTAGAGCTCGACTCGCTGGGCGATGTGGCGGATGGGGTCGTAGTCGGGGGGGGAAACGGGGATGAAGTGGCGGATCAGACCGGCGGCGAGGATGCCTCGGCCCTCGGGAACCTGGTGCATGCCGATCAACTCGGCGCGGAGCCGCTCTCGGGTTTGGGGCGACAGGACCACCGAGGCGGCCACCGGGGGGGTCGGGTAGGGGCCGATCACAGACACCACCCGAAGTCGCTCGCCAAGGGTCGGATCCAGCCCCAGCTCGAGGTCGAGGATGGTCGAATCGATTCCGGCCACATCGGCGCGGCCCTCGACCACCATACGTAGAGACTCGAGGTGAGCCCCTGACTCAATCAGCTCGCCAAAGAACCGCGGGGTTCCCACCGAAGCGATGACCGCATTCCACCCCGAGAGCGAATCGCGGCCGTTGAAGGCAAAGCGGGCACCTCTGAGGTCGGCCACCTCCCGGAGCGCCGAGTCACCACGGACCACCAGGTCGGTGAAGTACACCGGTCTTCCTTCGTAACGGTCCCCGACCGGCACCGGCGCCGCCAAGGGGTCGAGGCGGTCGGAGTTCTTGGTATAGGGCAACCCACATAAGAACCCGAGTTGCGCCGCTCCCGCCACTAGATCGGAGAAGTCCTGATGCCAGTCAGCTCCCGATGAGAGCTCGACGTTGATACCCAGCCGCGCTCCTAGATACCCGGCGATGGCCCGGTGGACACTCTGGACACTGGCGCCCAGTAACGAGACAGCAAACAATCTGGTCTCAATCAAGGGTGCCGAGGAGCCGATTTCGTACGATGAATAGGTCATGACAGTGGACGGCAAGGCACGGCACCTGGATCCGAACGAAACCGACAGCAGTCGTCCCTTTACGTCGCCCGCACTCTACGGTCGAGACCTGGGCGCCCTGCACTGGATGCTGGCCAGCCTCCGCTGGACGCTCATGGAGGCAGAGGTGGGCAACTCCCTGCTTCAAGAGTTCGAGGCCCTCGAATGGGTCGAGGACGGTTTGCGACGGCGGCACGTGGTGTGCGATGCCCAACGACTTCGCATCGAGCATGACGCCTGGGTGGTGGGGTTCTTGGGCGTGCGGCTGCCTGGGATCGACTTCTCGCCCATGGAGGAGGCGAACGCCGAGATCGTCCGCGAGTTCCGCGACTACCCGGGAATCCTCAGCTACTCGTCGATGGAGTTCCCCGACGGCAACTGGGCCAATCTGGTGCTCCATGACCCCCCCGAAACCCGCGAGCAATGGCGTTCGAGCCACCTGCACGCCGCCGCCGCCGCCGAGCTGTCGCCCCGCCATTACGCCTCGGTGCGGATCCACAACGGCTTTCTACCCGGCGGCCCGGCCGGCCAAGACTCCATTCGGTTGCTTTTCAGCAAGTACTGGGACTACACGAGCAATCCGGTGTGGCGGGCCGACCGTGACCTGGGTCCGGAAGGTTGGCCGCCCCGGCTGACCAAGAGCGCCTGATCTCCGACTGGTGCCGGTGCACTAGGTCAGAGGGCGTCTCGTTGGCGGAGAGCCCAGCTCAGAATCCCGGTCCCAACGATCACCGTTCCGGCCAGCTTGAGCACACCTCCACCGGCCCCGGGAAGGACTGGGCCCAACGCATCGAGGGCCTCACGGGGTAAGACGGTCAGGTCGGCGTAGATGGACATAGCGGTCCGCCACACCGAAGATGCCGCCAGCCCGGAGACGAACTGGGTGACGATGCCTTCCCAAACGAACACGTAGGCGAGGCCCACCAGGGTGGCGCGGCTGAAGAGATACCCGATCGGTACGAAAACGGCGGTGTACCCCACTGCCGCCCCTGCGTAGAGGCTGAGGGCGGGAACGGCCAGAGTCCACGACCCCGAGTTGATCCCGGTCGCCAGCCAACCGATCGACCAGGCTGCAATTCCCACGCCCAGACAAACGAGCGCCGCCGCCGACCAGGCCGATATCGCCCAGCGCCAACGTGGGATCGGCTTCATGTACAGATAGGGGAGGGTCCCACCGTCACGTTCGTCGCGCAGGGTGGCGGTGCCAGTCATCAGGAAGGCAATCGACGTCGCAACCGCGGCCACGGTGGCGGTGGTGATGTGGAACCTTTCGGCCACCGTATCCGGGCTCTCGCCCATGCTCGACAGCCACGTGATCCAACCTGCCGAAGATGCCAACGCCGTCAACCCGAGGAAGCGTTTGGCCCGGGCGAGCCGGCGGACGAAGTGGCGGGTAAGACCAAAATCGATCATCACCGACCTCCTACGAGATAACGGAAGACGGTTTCGAGCGATTCGTCGGCCGGTAGCACCTGGCGGAGCCGGATGCCGGCCTGGCGAGTGGTGGGAGCCAGCAACCGGGCGAGAGCCGCCGGGTCCGAAGTCGAAACCTCGACCGTGATCCCGTCGAGTCGAACCCCGTCCACCCCCCCCGAAGCCATGAGCAAAGAGCCGAGCAGGCGGGGCTGGTCGGAGACGATCCTCACCAGTCGCGGTTTATCGGTCATCGCCGCCCGCAGCGAGTGGACGGTTCCTTCCGCCGCCAGCCTCCCGTCGATCATGGCGATGACCCGGTCCGCCATTCGTTCCACCTCGGCCAGCACGTGTGAAGAAACGATCACGGTCCGACCTTGGTCGCCGAGACGCTGGAAGACGGCGATCAGGTGGGCGCGCTGCACCGGATCGGCTCCGTTGAGCGGTTCGTCCAAGAACAACACCTCGGGGTCGCTCACCAACGCCGCCGCCACCTTGGCCCGTTGCCGCATCCCCTTCGAGAATCCCGAGAGTCGCCGATCGGCGACGTCGGCAAGACCTACCTCCTCCAAGGCCAGTTGGACCGTCTGGTCCCGATCGGCGACCCGGGCCAGACCGGCGTTCAGATCCACAAACCCTCGAGCGGTCAGATGGGGATAAACGGCTTCGTCCTCGGGAACCAGAGCGATCCTTTGGTAGACCTCTCGGTCCTGACGCGGGTCGAGGCCGAGGACCCGCACGCTTCCTTGAGAGGGCTTTTGGAGCCCGGTGAGCAGCCGCAGCAGCGTGGTCTTGCCCGCCCCGTTGGGCCCCAGCAGACCGGTCACTCCGGCCGTGAACGCCAAGTCGACCTCGGAGACGGCCACCTTCTGCCCAAACCACTTCGACAATCCGACGGCTTGAACGGTCGTGGCTGGAGCGGTGGCGCTCATGCCAGCTTCCGATAACGCCGGTAGGCCCACCAGCCGCCGATGAGGGCCACCACGCCGATCGCAAGGGCCGACACCCAAGGGTCGAAGCCGAACTCCTCGGGTACGTGCCGCCCGAGGTTTGATCCAAACACCCAATCCCGGACCACTCGGGCGTGATCGTCCAGCGCCAGCAACGACACGAACCGCGACCCGGGAAAATCGGTGTCGGCGATCACCCCGGCCAGCTGGTTGCCGGCGGTGAGTGTGCCGAAATAGGCGGCGGCAGCGAATCCGGTCCGCTCGATCTGGCTAGAAACCACCGCCAGCAACCCACCGTGCACTGCCAAGTAGCCGGCCGCTACCGCCGGGACCTTCCAAAGAATGTCGAGCCTGTCGACGAGATAGCTGAAGAACCCGTCGTCGCTGAGCCCGGCTAAACCGAGATGAAGCAATAGCTGGGGAACGACGTAGAGAGCGCCGGCCACGGAAAGGTAGGCGAACAGCTTTCCAACCAGATAGTCGGACACGCGCATCGGCCGGGAGAAGTAGACCGAAAGCACTCCCAGAGACCGGTCGGGTCCGAGGAGTTCGGGCCCGGTAACGGCGATCAGCAGCAGCGCTATTCGTGAGTAAAGGTCGAAGAGGTTGGGGTAGCTGGGTAGTCCTTCGGCGACGGCGGCCGAGATCGACCCAGCCACGAAATGCAGGCCGATGATTACGGCCGCCATCGTCACCGCGGTGACGAGCAGCGACCAGGGGAGGACCTTCCGGCGAGCCTTGCGCCGCAACCCCAACACCCTTCGGATGCCATCCCGGGCGATCGCGCGCCTGATGGCGGCCCGTCCGAGCCGCTCGCCCTCATAGGATCGGTAGCCGCGGTCGTAGATGACGGCGTCGGTCATTGCTCGGCCTTGTTTGCTCTCATCAGGAATTCGTCCTCCAGCGACCGGGAAGTCGGAGAGAGCCGGTATATCCCGACGCCCTGATCGTCGGCGGTGTCGCGAATCACGTCATAGTCATGGTCGGTGGCCCCCGTCACGGTCACGTCGTGTTCAGAGGCGACAGCGGCCAGGCCGGCTGCCATGAGGCGGGCGGCGAATTCGCCGGCGTCTCCGATCACCTCAACGGTGATCGTCGAAGTCGGGCCAAGGTTGGAGACCGGACCGGAACGCACCAACCAGCCGGCGTCGAGCAACATCACCGAGTCGCAGGTTGCTTCGATGTCGGTGAGCAGGTGGGAGGAGAAGATGACATTGATTCCGAAGCTGCCGAGGCGACGGATGAGCTCCAGCATGGCCTCCCGACCGGCCGGGTCGAGCCCCGAGGCCGGTTCGTCGAGGAGCACCAGTTCTGGCCCGTGCACGATCGCCTGGGCCAGCTTGACCCGCTGGGCCATTCCCGTCGAGAAGTCGCCGAGGAACCGAAAGCGCTCCTCCTCCAGTCCGACCAGGAACAGAGTCTCCGATGCTCGACGTCGGGCGTCGGCGGTGGGCAGACCGGCCAGCTCGGCCGTATAAGCGACAAAGTCGGCAGCGGTTTGGTCCTTCGGAAGGCACTGATTCTCCGGCATGTAACCGACCAGCGACCTCACCGCCAGCGGATCCTTGAGGGCGTCACGCCCCAAGACCATGACGTTGCCATGGGTCGGATGGAGGAGTCCCAGCAGAACGCGGAGGAACGTGGTCTTGCCGGCGCCGTTGGCGCCTACCAGACCAGTCACTCCCGCACCGAGAGTCACGTCTACGTCCTGGAGGGCCACCACATCGCCATAGGCGTGAGTGAGCGACTGGGTGGAGACGACCGCGGGCACCGGTGGAGATGTTGACATGTCGTACCATCGATTGGAAACCAGCCCCTTCCCGCCCTCTCCGAACGGCCCGCTCGACGTTCGCCGTTCCCGATGGCCTCCCCAACAATCACCCGGGTGGTACCTTCGGCCTCCCGCCCTCTACTCATATGAACATCACGACTCTCGAAAGCCGCCGTTATCGCTTCGATCTCGAACCGCCCTTTGCCGCGGCCTGGGACCCCGTTCCCCGGCGGGCCTTCGAAGAGACCATCGTCATGGTCCACACCGATGAAGGGGTGACCGGCTACGCGGGGGGGGCGCCGGTACCCGACCTTGAGCTTTTGGACCGCCTGCTGAATGGCGTCAATCCGTCCGATACCACCGCCGTCTTCGGGATTTGTGAGACGGTCGACTTCCACGGAGGTCGGCCTTGGACCGTTGAGGTGGCGGTGTGGGATCTCCTTGGGCGCATCGAGGGACGCCCGCTCTGGGAGCTCCTGGGCGGCCAGCGCGATCGGATGATGGCGTACGCATCTTGTGGGGAGCGCCTCCCTCCCGAGCCTCGGGCCGAGAGGCTGGCGGCCTGGCAGCAGCAAGGTCTGCGAGCCGCCAAGGTGAGATTCCATCACCCGGATTGGCGCGATGATCTGGCGGTGGTGGAGGCCGTCCGCAGGGTCCTCGGGAACTCCATGGAGTTGATGGTGGACGCCAACCAGGGTTGGCGGATGCCCGGCGATCTCGCCCCTCGCTGGAGCCTTCAAACCGCCACCGACTGCGCGAGAGCCCTGGAAGACTTCGGCGTCTATTGGCTCGAAGAGCCCCTCGACACCCACGACGTCGAGAGCTATGCGGCGCTCCGCAGCCGCAGCGGCGTGCGGATCGCGGCGGGGGAGATGGTGCGGTGCCTTCCCGAGTCGAAGC
>Ga0209751_10001588_pt1 | contig 23202 bp, 14 predicted proteins | sample RifCSP13_1_FD_184019 | JGI IMG/M metagenome (GOLD analysis project Ga0209751, IMG submission 184019) | Soil microbial communities from Rifle, Colorado - Rifle CSP2_sed 13_1 (SPAdes) (version 2) | ecosystem: Environmental > Terrestrial > Deep subsurface > Rock core/Sediment | place: Rifle...
AACTGGTGTTCTTTGTATACTTCAGCATTGTCTGCAAGCGGATCATAGACCTGTACATTAACATCAAATGATTGAAGCTCCTTCACTATATCAATTACCCTGGTGTTTCTGATATCGGGTATATTTTCCTTGAAAGTAAATCCAAGGATTGTCACACAAGAATTTTTTACTACCATTCCTGTTTTTATCATCTGCTTCACTACCATTCTCGCAACATACAAACCCATTGCATCATTAATACTACGGCCGGAGAGAATGACCCTGGGCGAATATCCGGCCTGTATTGCCTTATGCGTGAGATAATAGGGATCAACACCAATACAGTGCCCCCCTACCAGACCCGGTTGAAATTTAAGAAAATTCCATTTTGTACCTGCCGCTTCAAGCACATCCGACGTATCAATTTGCAATCTTTCAAAGATCAGTGACAATTCATTCATCAAGGCGATGTTGATGTCCCTTTGTGTATTTTCTATCACCTTTGCGGCTTCAGCTATTTTAATGCTCTGCACCCGGTGTGTGCCTGCCTTTACAATCGCCCCATAGGTTTCTGCAATCAGATCTAAGGTTTCTTCGTCCTGTGCAGATACGATTTTTACCGTATTTTCCAGGGTATGCTGTTGATCACCGGGATTAATTCTTTCCGGAGAGTATCCAACAAAAAAATCCCTGCCACATTTCAGTCCGGATACCTGTTCCAGAATCGGGACACATTCTTCTTCAGTAAGACCCGGGTAAACCGTGGATTCATATACGATGATGTCATCGTTCTTCAGATTTTCGGCAACTGCGCGTGTAGCCGAGAATACCATTTCCAGATCAGGTTCCCTGCTGGCATTGATTGGCGTGGGCACTGCTATGATATGGAAGCTGGCCTTTCCCAGATCAGATGGATTAGCCGTAAATAACAGTTTTTTCTGTTTTAACTCCTCGGCTTGCATGACGACACCATGCTTGTCGAAACCATTATTCAAATTAATAATATGCTGACCGTTCGTGTCAAAGCCGACAACCCTGGTATGTTTCGCAAATGCTACTGCCAGTGGCAAGCCCACATAACCGAGGCCAATAACCGATATAGATCTCAATTTATTCATTGGCCGGTTCCATAATATTCCTTGTACCATTTCACAAAATTCTCCAATCCTGTTTCAATATTGGTATGCGGGGCATACCCCAGATCGGAAACTGCATTCTCTATGTTTGCACAGGTGTCTGGTATGTCGCCTGGCTGCATGGGCAACATATTGATAACCGCTTTCTTGCCAATTAATTTTTCTAAAACGGAAATATAATACATCAATTTTGTTGATGTATTATTGCCGAGATTATAAAGACGATAATTTTCAGAAGGGAGTTTATCCAATGCCTTTATTACACCGTCTGCAATGTCATCGATATAGGTAAAATCACGGCTGTGATGGCCGTTATTGTATACATCGATCGGTAATTGATTAATGATATTTTTGGTAAATTTGAAATAAGACATATCAGGCCTTCCCCATGGTCCATAAACAGTAAAAAATCTCAGCCCGGTTGCCGGAATATCAAACAAGCGGCTGTAAGTATAGGCCATTAATTCATTCGCCCGTTTACTGGCACCGTATAACGAGACAGGTTTATCAACACGATCATCTACAGAAAACGGGATTTCAGTATTATCGCCATATACCGAACTTGTGGAAGCATAGACCAGATGTCCTGAGTTATGGTGCCGGCAAACTTCAAGTATATTAACAAAACCGAGAATATTGGATTGTGCAACCGCCTCAGGATTAATTAATGAATAACGGACTCCTGCCTGGGCAGCGAGATGGACAACACGGGAAGGTTTGTAAACACGGAACAAATCATTGAGTGCATCCTTGTCAACAATATCAATTTTTTTAAAGGTAAAACCAGAATGGGATTGAAGTTGCGCAAGGCGGGCCTGTTTCAGCGCAACATCATAATAATCATTGAGATTATCCAGCCCTATAATTTCATCGCCCCGATGGAGCAATAATTTTGCAACGTAAAATCCAATAAAACCGGCGGCACCGGTAACCAGTATTTTCATCTGATGAAATTCTGTTTAAGTGATTTCCAGACCTGGATTTCCCCTGACAAAGTATACTTTAATCCCATACAGGATGACATGAATTGCAACCGTACAATTTTTAACAACAGGGTTTACTCTGTTGTATACGAGCACCTGATCCAAATCCGTGCGGAAAACATACAATAATAAAGAGGCTTTATGCCTCATTTTTTATTTATATGGCGTCCCCAAGGGGATTACTCGGCTCATCCCTGAGCCTCGCCCCTTCAGGGCCAGTGTCGCTGCGCTCCCCTGTTCAAAATCGTTGACATATACCTTCCCTGGTATATGCCCTAAGGGCACACTGCGTGTGTCCAATTCCTTTCCCGAAGGAATTGTCCTGGCGATTTTGTCAAACGCGGGTTCTAATCCAAATCCGTGCAAACATCATACAAATAAAAAAGGGGCACAAGGTCCCTTTTTTATTTGTATGGCGTCCCCAAGGGGATTCGAACCCCTGTTGCCGCCGTGAAAGGGTTTTTTACCACTTTATGAATCAGTAAGTTACAAAGGATTGTCCGGTTTCTGTCCGGTATTAAATTGTTTTTTCTCTTATTTAATAGCTTTATGAGTGATTTTCTTTTTAGACTTTCGTTTTTTCTTAATTGATGTTTTTTTCTTTATTTGATTCTTATCTGTTATTTGTGAAAATGGCATTGTGTTCTGTGTTTTATAAGTTCTGATACCAATATCATGTATGCACTTATCCACCCTTTCACTTACCCACATAAAAATCTGATTTATGACCGCACTACCTTGTTTTTCAAAAGCCAATGATGCTTCTTTTTTATTGTTCCCTTTTCCATAAATTGCTTTGGCAACAATATTAATTATAAAGGCTCTTTTCTTTAATATTATTTTTCCATTTTTATCACTTTCAAAACCTTCTAGTTTAATATCAAATATAACAATAAAATCTGCTTTTGAATTTTTTTCATCAGTATTTATTTTTATTGTGGATGCAATACCACCTTTAGATCTATTAAAATCATCTATATAAGTATCTAAGGATAATTTTTTTAAGAAAATTTCCTCTAATGTTTCTGCAAGGACGTAATTTTCCATCCATTCTCCTTAGTGCTAGCCCAAGTACCTTGATCATCTTCTAGTTCTAAATAACCAGGTTCTTTTGTTGAATCTTTATGAATATGTAAATGTGTAACGGTTTGGTTTGAACTGCCTGCTAAAAAATTATTAATACAATTTTTTATTAGTTCATTTAATGTCATTCCGAGTTCATTAGCTTTTATCACAGCTAATTTATGTTGTTCACATCCTATACGTATATTAAAAGAACCATTGAAAGATTTTTGTGGTTCTTTCCCGACGCTCTTACATGTTTCAATATAATCATCCACTGCTTCCTTAAAAGCATTATAAATTCCATTAGGTGTGTCTGATTGATAAGAAACCAAATCATCAATAAATAATATTTTTCCGTGAACAATATTTTCCTCCAGAGAGACTTCAACAGATCCGTGATAATTTTTATATTGAATTGTACGATTAGTTTTCATTGATACAACCTTGTTCAACAAGTTTTTCTATTAATATATCTATAACGTATAATTGTACTATGTTATGAGGATGTGGTTTATGGAGAGATATAATGTCATTATTATTTTCATTGTGAAACTTTACCCTGGCTCCACTGCCTTGAAGCTCTCTATAGCCACAACGACTTAACAAAGTTTTAACCTCATTCCATGTAAAATCTTTAGGACGATTTAATAACCTGTTAATTAATTTATCTTTCTTAGACAATTCACTTTAATCCATAGTTTAATACAATTGCAACTATATTTTAGTTGCATAATATAATACATAGTTACCGCCATACTAGGGCGACATAATAAATGTATGTACTTGAATTGTCGCTAATTTACGAATTTACTGTCCGGTTTTTGTCCGGTCACCGTGGCCAAATATGGCTAAATATGGCTAAATGTGAGCAGGTACAACCGCCGAAAGTGGCGTCCCCAAGGGGATTCGAACCCCTGTTGCCGCCGTGAAAGGGCAGTGTCCTAGGCCTCTAGACGATGGGGACAGGAAAACAGTGATTGGTAACTGGTTATAACCCAATTTACCTATCTGATTCTAATCACGAATCACGAATTACCAGTCACTTTATTTTGGTGGAGCCAGGCGGGATCGAACCGCCGACCTCTTGCATGCCATGCAAGCGCTCTCCCAGCTGAGCTATGGCCCCAATAATTTACCGGGAATCTCAATATCAAAAATATTAATGCAAATTCTTACTGCCCAGCTCAGCCATCGAGGCCCCACTGGGCAGTGCTCTCCCAGTTCCATCCTTTGATTCGTAAACGGTGCATCCCTGCACCACTTTTGAGCTATGGCCCCTACACTTCAGTTACAAGTTACAAGTGTAAAGTTATAAGTGAAATAACCACTAATCAGCTAATTCACTAATTTATGGTGTCCGGGAATATGCTTCCAAACACCGTGACAAGTTACCAGTATAAAGTTAAAAGGGAAAACCCTGAATACAAAATAATCGAATTCACTACATATCAGTATCCACCAATCACCAGCCGCTCCTGCGCATCCTGCGCTCGCGGCATACCGTACATCCTGTACATAAATCACCAATCACCAGTCACCAGCCGCTCCTGCGCATCCTGCGCTCGCGGCATACCGTACATCCTGTACATAAATCACCAGTCACCAGCAAAGGCGGGAAATTTACGCTAGCCCCCTCGTCCTGTCAAGCCGGGTTATGATCATGGATGTATTTGATTGCACGGATAATTCTGGCCAGTGTCTTGTCCCGTCCCAGGAGTTCCAGAGTGACATCAATGGAAGGTGAGATGGCATTACCGCAGAGCGCTACACGTAATGGCTGGGCGACTTTACCGAGTTTTAATTCCAGAGAGTCTGCAACAGCTTTGACTGCTTCGTGCAATACCGGTGCTGACCATCCCACCACACTCTCCAGATGATTTTTTAATGCTTCCAAAACAGCGGCTGCTTCGTTTGTAAGATGTTTGGCTGCTGCCTGCGGGTCGTAGTGATCAAATTTCCTGAAAAATATCTGACTGTCTGCAGCCATAAGTTTGAGCGTGGTACAGCGTTCACGTTGCACCTCTATCAAACGTGCCAGATCGGGCCCGGCATCCGGATCAATATCGATGGCCCTGAGTTGAGCACTCAATGGTTCCACAAGAGACTCGATTGGGCTGGACTTCAGATAATGCTGGTTCAGCCAAAGTAATTTATCCGGATTCACTGCAGCGGCAGATTTATTGACATTCTCGATATCAAAATTCTGGATCATCTCGTCCACACTGAAGATTTCCTGATCACCGTGTGACCAACCCAGCCGGACCAGATAATTGAGCAATGCCTGCGGCAGATAGCCTTGTTCCCTGTACTCAAGCACACTGACAGCACCATGACGTTTTGAAAGGCGTTTGCCATCCTCTCCCAAAATCAACGGTACATGCGCATATACCGGTGCTGTTTGCCCAAGGGTACTGAATATATTCATTTGCCGGGGCGTATTATTCAGATGATCGTCCCCGCGTATAACGTGTGTAATCCGCATATCGACATCATCAACAACCACGGTCAGATTGTATGTAGGAGTGCCATCCGATCGGGCAATGATCAAATCATCAAGCTCATGATTTTGATAGACCACCCGGCCCTGTATGCAGTCATTAATAATGACCTCACCTTCAAGGGGATTTTTGAACCTGACAACCGGATTTATATCGTCTGGTGGATTTTCGACACCATGCCTGCATCGACCGTTATAGCGCGGCTTTTCACCCCGTGCCATGGCGGTCTCACGCATTATTTCAAGTTCCGCCTTGCTGCAATAACAATAATAAGCATGGTCCTCATCGATCAATTGCTGGATTATTTCCTTATAACGATCATATCGTCTGGACTGGTAAAACGGGCCTTCATCATAATCCAGACCCAGCCATTGCATTCCCTCAAGTATGATCTGTATGGCTTCATCCGTGGAACGCTCACGATCCGTATCTTCGATCCGCAAAATAAATTGACCACCGCGTTTCCTGGCATACAGCCATGAAAACAATGCAGTGCGCACACCGCCAATGTGGAGATATCCGGTCGGGCTTGGAGCAAAACGGGTTCGGACGACTTCAGTCATAAGTTACAAGTCACAAGTTATAATGTTTGTATGAATATACTTTTTCTGTCATTTCGACCGTAGGGAGAAATCTCATAGTAATATGATTTTTGTAAGTTTTTGGTAACAGATTTCTCGTTTCACTCGAAATGACAACAGATTGAAGTTTACATACTTTATGAAGTCTGGTGTATTATTCTTTCTACATTTTAAACCCAGTACTTGTAACTTATAACTTATAACTTGTTACTTGTCACTGTAGTTACGGGCGATTAGCTCAGCGGTAGAGCACTGTCCTCACACGACAGGGGTCGCTGGTTCAAACCCAGCATCGCCCACCAATTATTTTGACCATTATTGGAATTGAAGAATTTCCAAAGAATATATTTATGTTACTTAACTCATTCTTCAGAAGATATTTCTTTAAAAACCTGTATATTTGCCAATAAATTCTTTTCAGTAAATATAAATTGCTTACATGAACAAAGAGCCTTCACAACATATTGATATAGCGCCATTATTGGCAACGGCAACACGCCATCATAAGGCTGGAAGATTAGCTGAAGCCGAGGCAATGTATCAGGAAATTCTGAAAAAATATCCGGATCAACCTGATGCACTCCAGTTTCTGGGGTTAATAGCACATAATAAAAATGATTCACAAACGGCCATTAATTTATTTCGCAAGGCCATATCCATCAACCCTTTCTCCATAGATTACTATGTCAACCTGGGCACAATCTACAAACAACTTGGCCGGTTAAGAGATGCGCTGGAGTGTTATCAGACGGCGCTGCAACTTCAACCGGATAACGCTGAGACATATAACAACCTGGGAAATATTTACAAGGAACAGGGAAGAATGGAATTAGCCAAAGAAGCTTTCGAAAAGGCCATATCAATTAAGCCAGGATTCAGCAGGGCATTGAATAATATCGGGTTGACATTTCAATCTGACAATCACCTTGATGATGCCGAGAAATATTATAGAAAAGCCCTGAATGCCGAACCTGAGTATGTAGAGGCCCACAACAATCTTGGCAATGTTTTAATGGCGACGGGAAAACCTGAGGAAGCTACCGAATGTTTTCAGACCGCATTAAAGCTTAGTCCTAATTATCTGCAAGCGCATTTCAACCTGGGCAATTTGTATGCTTCCCGGGGAAATTTCAAAGATGCAGAAACATATTATCGAAATTCCTTGAATATCAAGCAAGACTTCTTTGATGCTCTTTTTAATCTGGGCAGAATATTACACCGGTATGGAAATCTCGAGGAAGCACTCGAATTGCTGCTCAAGGCCCAAACACTAAGACCACAGAGTCCCGCAATCTACCATCAGACAGGCCAGGTATTATATGATTTGAATCGTCATAACGAGGCCATTGATTCATACAATAAAGCCATACGTTTGAAACCGGATTTTGCCGACGCTTATTATAACCAGGGAAATGCATATTACGGCGTGCGCCGTTACCAGGATGCGGTTACTGCATTTCAAAAAGCGATTGAATTAAAACCACAGTTCAGCGAGGCATACAACAACCTGGGCAACGTTTACACAGAAATGGGAAAGATCGACGATGGTGAATCCGCTCTCCGGAAAGCACTGGAGCTCAGGCCCGAATATGACGCGGCCTATAATAACCTGGGTAACATCTACAAGCAGAGAGGCAAAAGCAAAGAGGCTATTGAGTGTTATAACAAGGCGTTGTCAATTACCCCTGATTATCCGGAAGCACACAGGCACCTGGCCCTTACCACAAAATACAAACCAAATAATTTAAAACATGCTGAACAAATCAAGTCCGCTTTAAAAAAGGAAAATCTGTCTGACCGGGAAATGATGCATCTGCACTTTGCCCTGGGGAAAATATATGATGATTGTCAAATGGCCGGTGATGCATTTCACCATTATCAGATAGCAAATGATTTAAGATATAAGGAGATGGGCTTTGATATTGAAAAACATGCCAGATATATTGATCAACTCATTGCCGTCTATTCAGACAAGCTTTTCAAACAACGTTTATTATTTGGCCATGACTCAACTATTCCAGTCCTGATTGTTGGAATGCCACGTTCAGGGACAACACTCGTTGAACAAATCATCTCCAGCCACCCAAAGGCAGCAGCAGCGGGTGAACTCGTCGCTATCCACCAGATGGAAGTCCTCCTGGGCCGGCAACTGCGCCTCACCACTCCTTATCCGGAGAATGCGAAACTGCTTGATGAACGGGCAACCATTAATTTTGCAAATGAATACATCCGGTATCTGAGATCCTTTTCGGCAGACGCTGAACGCATTACCGACAAAATGCCGGATAATTTTCTGAGTCTCGGCTTTATTCATTTACTCTTCCCCAAGGCTCACATAATACATTGTAAGAGAAATCCTCTTGATACCTGCCTGTCGATTTATTTCCAGTTTTTTGTTCAGGCTAATGGGTATGCCTACGATCTGAAAACATTGGGACAATATTATAATGAATATAGACGTATTATGGCCCACTGGCGCAATTCAAAATACATAAAAATGTACGAAGTCCAGTATGAAAATCTCGTCAATAACCAGGAAAAGATAAGTAGAGAGCTTATCGAATATATCGGTCTGGATTGGGATGATAACTGTATTGAATTTCATAAAAACAAACGCCCGGTGCGTACGGCATCGAGCGACCAGGTGAGAAAACCGATGTATTCCAGCTCAATCGATAGATGGAAAAGCTACGAGGCCTACCTTGGCCCATTAATTGAAACACTTAATCTGGACAACAAAAATTAATTACAGCCAATTACTATCAGATTATAAATCCATTCTACTATACATCCGGGAAAAGCCATGGGGCCTCTGATGCACGCTTCTTTTCATAAGTGCGAATATTATCTGAACAGGTCAAGGTAACAGCAATCTCGTCAAGTCCTTTTAACAACCTCTCTTTATGACCGCTGTCAATTTCAAAAATCATATTTTCTTCCGCTGGTGTTCTGACAGTCTGATCCTCGAGGTTGATAGTTAAAGCAAAACCCTCGAGCGCCGCTGCCTGGGCGAATAAATCATCAATCCTGTTTTCTGCAAAAACTATGGGCAAAAAACCATTTTTGAGTGAATTGCTGTAAAAAATGTCAGCATAACTGGGGGCAATTACAGCACGAAATCCATAATCCATAAGCGACCAGACGGCGTGTTCCCGGGATGAGCCACAACCAAAATTCTCCTTTGTTATCAATATGCTGGCGCCCTTATACCGTTTTTGATTGAGGACGAAATCCGGGTTAATGCGGCGCTTTTCATGATCGTCACCCGGATTACCGGGATCGAGATAGCGCCAGTCATCAAAAAGGTTTATCCCGAAGCCGCTGCGTTTGATCGATTTCAGATATTGTTTGGGGATAATGGCATCGGTATCCACATTGGAGCGATCCAATGGTAATACAAGACCCGTGAATGTGTTAAAGGGTTTCATGTGAAAAGTACTTACAAGTTATAAGTTTAAAGTAAATTCGTTATTCGTAATTGGTGATTAACACCTTCCCCCTTGACGGGGGAAGGATGGGATGGGGGTGATAATTTCACACCCTCCCCTCAATCCCCTCCCCTCAAGGGAGGGGAAAATAAGTATGTTACCAATCACGATCCACGAATTACGAATCAATATTTTTTTAAAATTCCCTCACATCCACAAAATGGCCCGCAATGGCCGCAGCAGCTGCCATGGCAGGACTGACCAGGTGTGTACGGCCACCCTGCCCCTGGCGTCCTTCAAAATTACGATTTGACGTTGAAGCGCAACGCTCACCAGGGCTGAGACGATCCGGATTCATGCCGAGACACATGGAACAACCCGGTTCACGCCATTCGAAACCGGCTTCGATAAAAATTTGATCAATACCCTCCGCTTCAGCCTGCCGTTTTACCAGACCAGACCCAGGCACGACCATGGCCTGCTTGATATTGGCGGCGACCTTGCGACCTTTGACCACCTGTGCAGCTGCCCGCAAATCTTCAATCCTCGAGTTGGTGCATGAACCGAGAAATACCTTGTCGAGCCTGATATCAGTAATGGCAATACCCGGTTTAAGCGCCATATACTCCAGGGCACGCTCCATACCGATACGTTTTACATCGTCGGTCTCATCCTTTGGATCAGGAACAACACTGCCAACAGTACCTACCATTTCCGGAGAGGTCCCCCAGGTAACTTGCGGTTGGATAGTGGCTGCATCCAATACGACTTCCTTGTCGAACTTCGCATCAGAATCACTCTTTATATCCTGCCATGCAGCAACTGCCTGTTCCCATAATTTTCCGGTGGGTGCAAATGGCCTGCCCTTGACATAGTCTATGGTGGTCTGATCGACGGCAATCAGTCCGGCGCGTGCACCGGCTTCAATACTCATATTGCACACCGTCATTCTGCCTTCCATGCTTAATGCGCGAATGGCGTCACCGGCAAATTCAATGGTGCAACCCGTACCGCCAGCCGTACCGATCTTGCCGATGATGGCGAGAATAATATCTTTTGCCGTGATCCCTTGACCTGCCTGGCCATTGACACTGACACGCATGTTGCGTGCCTTGCGCAATACCAGGCACTGCGTGGCCAGGGCATGTTCAACTTCGGATGTGCCTATCCCGAATGCCAGCGCACCAAGAGCGCCATTGGTTGAGGTATGGGAATCACCACACACGATGGTCATGCCGGGCAATGAGGCACCCTGTTCCGGGCCAATCACATGCACGATACCCTGTCGCGGATCATTGATTTCAAACTTGGTAATACCGGTAATGGCACAATTCTCATCCAAAGTCTCCAACTGTAATTTCGAGACCGGATCTTCAATGTGATCGCGATGAATTGTCGGCACATTATGGTCCGGCACAGCAAGATTGGCATCCAGACGCCAGGGTTTGCGCCCTGCAATCCGTAATCCTTCAAATGCCTGGGGCGAAGTGACCTCGTGGATCAAATGCCGATCAATATAGATCAACGCTGATCCATCGCCGTAGTCCTTTACTACATGTGCATCCCAGAGTTTGTCGTACAATGTTTTTTGCATAATTAATAAGAATTCAGGAGACAGAAGTCAGTATATTAAGAAAGTTTTGATGTAAATGTCTTTTTCGTCATGCTGGTTTGCGTCAGTATGACAGGCTTCAAAGGAAACTACCGTCATTCTGGCGAATGCCAGAATCCAGTGAACAATATCTTTTGACATTATCCTTGATAATTGACTGGATACTTGCATTCGCCAGTATGACGGATAATTCAAATTTATATTCATGATCGCTTATAGCGATTAAATAAACTATGAGATAGATTCAGATATCTGACAAACCGCTTTGCCGGATAAAACCTTTAGTCTACCCAATCGCTACCTCAAGCTGAGTCACATAAACTTCAGAATGCAAACGCTGTGCTATCTCCTGGGTGGAAGCGGTTTCAAAGAATAATTCCAGAGCTTCTCGCAGATTTTGTCCTGCGGACTCGATTGTTTCTCCTTGACTGGCGATGTCCAGTTCCGGACATAAGGCGACGTAACCATCACCCTCTCGCTCTATAATTGCTGTTAATCTTTGTTCCATTATGTCTCCTGAAGCCAATTAGTTAAGGAACCTCTGATTAAGTGTCACAGCCGTCATTGCGACCGCGAGGCGCAGCCGTGGCGGGAAGCAATCTCGAATCAAGTATTATCAACGTGTTAGAAGATTGCTTCGTCCCGCCACGCAGGTGCTCGCGGCTAAAGACTTCGTTCCTCGCAATGACTACTTAATCAGAGGTTCCTTAAGTATTATAACTTTATTCCACAAACTTCCACACCAGAATTCCACTCACCACTAAACCAAATCAGATTTCTCGCTGCACTCGAAATGACAATTTAATGTCATTCCGAACAAATGTGAGGAATCCGCCGTAGGCGTCCCGAATGTAGTGAGGGATCTCACTAATCACCAGCCGCTCCTGCGCATCCTGCGCTCGCGGCATACCGTACATCCTGTACATAAATCACCATTCACTACACACCAATTTTAATCACCGTTCTTCCAACCGTTTTTCCTGCCAGCATGTTTTCAAAAATTTCGGGCAAGTCTTCCATCGATGCGTTTCGTGAAACGATCCTGTCCAGATGTTTTGGTGCCAGATCAGTTGCCAGTCTGTGCCAGAGTTTATGCCGCAGTTCAGTCGGGCAACCGGATGAGGTGATACCAAGTAAACTTACGCCACGCAGGATAAACGGCATCACGGTGGTATTCAATTGCGAACCGCCGGCCAGTCCTACAGAAGCAATATTGCCCCAGGGCACAACGGTACGGGTCAGCCATGCAAGAATGTCACCCCCGACATTATCTATGGCTCCACCCCACTGGGCCTTTTCCAGTGGCGGCCCATCCAGCTTGATGGCATTCCGGTCCAGAACCCTGGCAGCGCCCAACAGCTTCAATTCTGCTTCCTGCGCCAGTTTGCCGGTCAGGGCAACCACCTCGTAACCCAGACGGCTAAGTATATCGACGGCTATCATACCGACACCGCCTGTGGCCCCCGTAACGATGAATGGCCCCTGGCCGGGGAATTGCCCGTTATCTTCCAGCCGGTTGATACACAGGGCGACGGTAAAACCCGCCGTGCCGATGGCCATGGCCTGATAAGTTGTCATTCCTTTCGGTAAAGGCACGACCCATTCTGCCGGCGTACGCACGATCTCCGAATAACCGCCATCTTTTGCCACACCAAAATCGTAGCCGGTAACCAATACTTGATCACCTGCTTTAAAACGCGGTACTTCCGAGGAGAGTACCCGTCCAGCGACATCAATTCCGGCAATGAGCGGGAAGTTACGGATGATCTTGCCAGCGCCGGTTGCAGCAAGTGCATCCTTGTAATTAACACTTGAATATTCCGCCTTCAGTATCACCTCTCCCGGTGACAGATCTTCAATTGCACTTTCCTCCAGCTTGCCCTGGATTTTACCCTGCTCATTGTAGACCCGATATACTCTGAAATGGTCCATCTAACTACCTCATATCTTTACATTTTATCAAGTGCATGAAACAATCCCCTGTCGTTATGACACTGATGCAACTATAACACTACTTGCTGGTCACATTATGCGTTAGTTGAACGCTGTTATAAGGTATTATTTCGATCAATATGGAATATCTGTAGTTAACAATATCAAATGAAAATATATAACTGCGTGATTTCTCCAGGTGGCCGAATTGACAATAATAACTTCATCAGCGGCTCCTCAGTACAAGTAGCCGCACATTCTACGAAAGAATAAAATATAGTCCAAATAACAGGTGCCTGAATGAAAAAAGTTTATCTTGTATTTCTTTTTATGCTGCTGGGTATTAACACCGCCAGAGCTGATTTTAATGATGGGGTGGTCGCTTACCTGATGGGCGACTATGAAAAAGCCTACAACACCATGGTCTCACTGGCCAAGACCGATGAAAAGGATGGTTTGGCGCAATATTATCTCGGGATGATGTACCTGAAAGGCCAGGGTGTAGCACAGGATTATGAAGAGGCCGGGGAATGGTTTCGCAAGTCATCTGAAAACCGTTTACCACAGGCCCAATACAAACTGGCCAATCTATATACTGAAGGCAAAGGGGTGCCGAAAGATTATGAATTTGCCTTTCTCTGGTACAGCACCGGGGCTGCACATAACCACGCGTTGTCCAAAAAAGCAGTAGAGAATGCCAAGGCCAGGCTCTCCGGGAGTGAGCTGAAAGAGGCGCAAAAACTCTTGACGGAATTTATAGAGAAGTATGGGCCGCAACCGGAAGAACCGGCAAAAACCACGCAACTCCCTGATGAGAAAGTTCAGTAGAAAGTGCTGAGGACTGAGTGCTGAGGATTGAGTGCTGAGTGCTGAGGACTGAGTGCTGAGTGCTGAGTGCTGAGGACTCAGCACTGAGTTGAGGGGAATATTGTTTATTTATAAGGAGATAATAGAATGGGAGTGGAGAATTTTACGGATTTGATTGCTTGGCAAAAAGCCAGAGAATTGACCAGGATAATTTATAGCATTACAGCTCGAAAGGAATTTCATTCGGACTTTGCATTGCGGGATCAAATGAGACGGGCAAGTGTTTCAATTATGTCTAATATTGCGGAAGGTTTCGAACGTGCAGGCAGACGTGAATTTCATAGATTTCTGGTTATAGCTAAAGGTTCATGTGCAGAAGTCCGTTCGCAACTTTATGTTGCATTTGATGCCGAATATATTGAGCACAAGACATTTGAAAAATTGCATGAAATGACAAATGAAGTTAGCCGGATTATCGGAGGGTTAAGAAAATCGGTTTTGAAGAATCAGTAACGAGATCTCAGCACTCAGTACTCAGTACTTAGTACTCAGTACTCGTTACTCAGCACTATTACTCATCATACTACCTGATCAGTTTTTCGAGATTGGCGAGTGAATTCAAATGTGCAAAGATTAATTCCAGTTGATCAGATTTCATCAGTTCAGCCAGTTTATCCGGAGCAAGTGATTGTAACTTGCTGCGATTCACGCACATAAATCCACTCAATGTTTGCTTTTTACCGGATTTCTCTATGTTCGCCTGCATGGGCTCAATCAGTTCTAACTCTTTGATTTTACTACAGAATAATGCTGTCAACTGAATATGGTTCTGGTATTCTTTCAGAAATTCCACTGACTGTTTCATAAGCGCGGTTTCTTCACCCTTATCATCAAATAATCGTTGGCCTTTTTTGTCCTTGTTGAAACCGGAATAACTTTCATCTATGCACACTGCAAAAGTATTCCCATCACCGGCATTGGTTGCCAGAATAAACGGATAGCGTCTGACATACGCGGGAATATAGTCAGCCAGCCATTCACCCTTTTTCCCCAGATAAAGGTTCTGGTTATTTTTCAGGCCAAGCAGCACAACGGGAAAGACTGAATCATCCGCACTTTTGCCGAACACAATCGGGTATTCTTTCGATGCCTTCAAAAATTCAATAGCTGCGATATATATGCTGTTGGTTTCCCTGGTGTGTTTGTAGTGGGTGACGGGTTCTACATAGAGATCACCATGCCGGGTTTTATTCAGCGGGACGACTTTTTTGTAAAATAACGGTTGGGTAGACATGATTAATAGCCCGTGATTGGTGATTGGTGATTATGTACAGGATGTACGGTATGCCGCGAGCGCATGGATGCGCAGGAGCGGCGGGTAATTGATGAGCGGGAATCCAGTTATACCATTTGTTTACTGAATATCTTCCGGACTATATTCATCTTCAAACGTTTCACCACTGGGAATTTCATCAGCACCGGGGCCTGCATCACCACCGAGGTCTTCCTCAACCTCAACATCCTCGAAGATACTTAAATCAACCCCTCCTTCCTGTTCATCCGTGCCAAATGCCTGTGTTTCAGGAGCGTCTTGCGCTGTTTCATCTACTGCTGCTTCTGTTCCGATTATTTCTTCCAGTTTGTCCTGATACTTCAAATATTTTTCACGCTGATCAATATATACAGTGAGCACTTCCGTATACTCTCCTTCACCTCCACCCTGGCGTAATATAAGATTATTAATCCGTATATCCAATGCACCTAGTAATTGTTCTATTTCATCGGCATCTATTACCTGGCATTGATCCTGGCCTTCACATTGTGCCAGTGAAAGCGCAATGCCCATGCCAATGGATTTGAAAATATTCGCTTCTGCAACCAACGCTTTTTTATCGGCCTGTTCGGCCTCTATGCCTTCGAGTATCCTGCCGGTAGCGGCAAAAACGAATGGTGTGTTTATCACCAGTAGCCACGCAATTAAAGTGATGAACGTAACCCAGTAAAAACCATTGTTTACTGGATGCTGGCATTCGCCAGCATGACGGAATAGAGACTTGTTCAGAAGTTGCTTAATACGGGACATCAGTTCCAGTTCCCATTCATCGTTAATTTCTGGTTCAGATCGAGAAGTGACGGACCATAAACCACAGTCTGTATTCTGCTGTAATCTGCGGCTTCAGCGGTAAATACCGGCGGGACTACCTGTTGTGCCTGCGTACCTTCCTGTAACAGTTTAATCTGCCGTTCAATGAATTGCGATTGGACCTTGGCGCCTTCGATTATCTCGTTCAAGGCTTCCAGGGTCAGCTCTATACCGGTAATGGCGCCGAGGCGTGCACGCTCTTCCGGATTGGTCAGGAGGCCCTCAAGCCACTGGATCCTTGCCTTGACCGACTCCAGCATCCTGACGAGAACATTAATACTTGCCTGTGCACCTGTTGCCGGCTCTTCCCCACCAAACTCGTCAGTGAATTCATCACCCAGTTCTTCTTCTGCACCGGCAGTAAGATATTGCTGGAGCTCTTCACGATAGGCCATGAACTTGCCAAGTTCTTCGTTGTATCCTTCAACCAAGGCACAGGCCTCAGCATCACCACCATCACAACGTTTCTCCAGTTCTGCAATCCGTGCTTCCAGTTGGACTATCAGTTCATTTAATTCTTCTTCCGTAACGTTCGGGGCGCAACCTTCAACTTCTTCGCACTGTGCCAGTGCCAGCGCAATACCATAGCCGATAATACCAAACAGCGTCAGTTCCTGTTCGAACAGACCGGTATCGATAAAGCCCAGTTCTTCCAGACCTGCCAGGTCAGCTGCCGGATTGGGAATTACAATTATGGCTGTTTGAAAATTGATACCGCCTGCACCTGCAGCCAGCAGGTTTCCAATAATATTATTAAATGTTGGTGTCTGGCCGCCTGGGCTCGAAGCAGTTGATCCTGGAGCGAAAGACAACGGTGTTCCCGCTCCGGTGGCGACCTCAATCGAACCACCGGCAAAATTCAGTAATATATTATTCGGATTGACTACATTGCCTTCCGCAATAAACACGGCGTTTTTTGCCGCAAGTGTAACGGGGACTACGCCAGTGATATTACCATCCGTAGTATCAGGGGTATCCGGCACGGCAAACAAAACCAGTTCCTTACCCGCCGGTCCGGCAGCACCCGCAGTAATATTATTATTCAGGAAGATATCACCTGCGAGTATCGTCAGATTCCCGCCTGTGATAATGGCGCTATTCACGGTCAAACTCGTAGCGTTAACAACAATCACGTCTGCATCAGCCATAGAGTCGGGAGTAGGTGTCGGATCCGTAATCGCCCCACCGATAATCAGATGACCGGTGAACCCTCCCGGAACAGGGGCAGCCATGTCAGGCAATATCAGGCCTCCCGGGCCGACAACGACCGCACCGCCGTTGGGTATGGTTAACGTGCCATCACCCGTAATTGAATTACTGATTGGTGTACCGTTTACAAAAGTCCATGTGGCATCCCCACTGATACCAATGTTACCGGCAAACGTGCCGCCGGAGAGTGTATCTGTTCCGCGTGAATTGACATTTTCGATAGTAGAAAAAGTAAAGGAATTACCACTGGTATAGGTACCGCCGGTTGCCGTTAGATTCCATGTGCCTGCTGCTGTGGTGCCACTCAGGCTATCATTGCCCGGACTACCCAGCAGGTTGTTGATATTTCTGATACCGCCGGTCCTCGTCGCCGTGCCCTGGAAACCGACCGTGTCCGTTGCATTCAATACCACTGACACGGGACCGGCTATAGCCGAATAATCCAGTGTATTGGTGCCGCCCCCGACCCCACCATTCACAGTCCCTGCTACACCGCCGGCTGCGCCGGTAAAGATAAACGTATCATTGGTTGTCCCACCGGTCAGGTTCTCGATGTTCACAAATTGATTTGTCCCGTTCCCGTCCACCAGATTGCCTTTATTCAGCGCCGTGATGTTCCAGGTATTGGTGGAGTTATTCCCGAATAAAAAGTCATTGCCCAACCCGCCATCGATCCCGGTCGTGCCAGTGACGTTGCCAGACCCATCCAATATAAACGTATCGATGCCGGCATTGCCAAATACATCGCCAAATACATTTGCGTTCAGATTGAACGTGTCATCAGCACTACCACCGATCAGGTCCGCAGTGACATCGAAGGACACATTGAAAACATCATTGCCGTCACTGCCGAAGACATCTCCGGTGACGGCCACTGATGTATTGAAATTGAAGGTATCATTGCCGGTATTACCATCTACCACGCCGGATACGTTAGCATTGAAATTGAACGTATCGTTGCCATCTTCGCCGAACAGGCTGGCCGTGACATTACTAAAGATGTTAAACGTATCATCCCCCGTGCCGCCGGTGACATCATCCGTGATATTGACCGTCGTACTGAAATTGAAGGTGTCATCGCCGACGTTGCCGAACACGTTGCCGGACACCAAGCTCGCATTGAAGTTGACGGTATCGTCCCCGGAACCGGCGTCGATATCGCCGGAGAGGTTCGCATTCAGATTGAACGTGTCGTCACCACTGCCGCCAAACAGGTTGGCCGTGACATCGAAATCCACATTGAACACATCAGTAGCTGAATCGCCGGACACTCCGCCGGAAACGAAGGTTGATGTATTGAAATTGAAGGTGTCACTGCCGAAGCCGCCGCTGACCGAACCAATTACCACGGATGAATTGAACTCGAAGGTATCGTTATCGGTCCCTCCGAAGAGATCCGCCGATATGGGACTGGAAATATTGAACGTGTCATCGCCCGCATCGCCAGACACCCCGCCACTCACCGTCACCGTCGTCAGTGTATTGCTGAAATTGAAGGTGTCCGTGCCCGTGTCGCCGTTTACTGCACCAAACACGTTTGCACTCAGGTTAAATATGTCGCCACCGTCATTCCCATTAAGGGTGGCCGAGATGTTTGCAGATTGATTGACATTGAACGTATCAGCGTCTGCACCGCCAGACACCCCGCCACTCACCGTCACCGTCGTCAGTGTATTGCTGAAATTGAAGGTGTCCGTGCCCGTGTCGCCGTTTACTGCACCAAACACGCTTGCACTCAGGTTGAACGTGTCATTATCATCGCCGCCGAACAGGTTGGCCGTCACATCATTGGACACATTAAAGAAATCCGTGCCAGTCTCGCCGAAGATATCTCCACCGACACTGATGGAATTAGAAATATTGAAGGTATCATTGCCGTCCCCGCCCTTCACGTAGCCGGTCATATCGGCGCTCAGGTTGAAGATGTCCGTCGCTGTGCCGCCCTGCAGGTTCTCCACGCTCGTGAAATTATTCGTACCGCCGTCCATCAGGTTGCCGGCATCCAGCGCCGTCACATTCCACGTGCTCGTGGTATTGTTGCCCACCAGCACATCACTGCCACCGCTGCCGTCAATCAGGCCGCTGATGTTGCCGGTAATACTCAATGTGAACGTGTCCGTCACACTGCCACCGGTCAGGTTCTCGATACGGGTGAAATTGTTCGTGCCGTTGCCGTCCATCAACGTCCCGGCGTCCGGCGCCGTGATGCTCCAGGCATTGATGCTGTTGTTGCCCACCAGCACATCACTGCTGCCACCACCACCGTCAATCAGCCCGCTGATGTTGCCCGACCCGCTCAGGGTAAAGGTATCGGTGATTGAACCGCCGACCAGGTTCTCGATGCCGGTGAATACATTGGTGCCGTTACCGTCCATCAACGTGCCGGCATTGAGGTCGGTGATGTCCCAAAAATTCATGCTGGTGTTCCCGAACAGTGTGTCGCTGCCATCGCCGCCGGCGATGGTGCCGGTCACGTTGCCCGTGCTGCTCAGCGTGAACGTGTCTGTGCCGGAACCGCCGTTCACCGAGCCGGAGACATTCGCACTCAGGTTGAAGATGTCGTTATCGTCACCACCGAACAGGTTGGCTGTAACATCATTGGACACATTGAATACATCGTTGCCCGTATCACCAAAGACACCCCCTGCGATGGTGACTGTTGAACTGAAATTAAACGTGTCTGTGCCGGACCCGCCGTTCACCGAGCCGAACACGTCTGCACTCAGGTTGAACGTGTCATTATCATCGCCGCCGAACAGGCTCGCCGTCACGTCATTAGTGATATTGAAGACATCGTGCCCCGTCTCGCCGAACACGTTCCCGCCGATGCTCACCGTGGTGGTGAAATAAAAGGTGTCGGTCGTGCCGTCCCCGCCCTTCACATAACCGGTCATGTCCGCGCTCAGGAAGAAGGTGTCATTATCATCGCCACCCTGCAGGTTCTCGACGCTGGTGAAATTATTCGTCCCGAAGGAAAAATCAAACAGCGTGCCGGCATCCAGCGCCGTCACGGACCACACGCTCGCGGTATTGTTGCCCACCAGCACATCACTGCCACCGCTGCCGTCAATCAGGCCGCTGATGTTGCCGGTATTACTTAATGTGAACGTGTCCGTCACACTGCCACCGGTCAGGTTCTCGATACTTGTGAAATTGTTCGTGCCGTTGCCGTCCATCAACGTCCCGGCGTCCGGCGCCGTGATGCTCCAGGCATTGATGCTGTTGTTGCCCACCAGCACATCACTGCTGCCACCACCACCGTCAATCAGGCCGCTGATGTTGCCCGACCCGCTCAAGGTGAAGGTATCGGTGATTGAACCGCCGACCAGGAACTCGATACTGTCGAAATTGTTTGTACCGTTGCCGTCCACCAGGTTACCCTCATCCGGCGCCGTGATGCTCCAGGCATTCATGCTGTCGTTCCCGAACAGTGTGTCGCTGCCATCGCCGCCGGCGATGGTGCCGGTCACGTTGCCCGTGCTGCTCAGCGTGAACGTGTCGTTGCCGGTCTCTCCGAAAAGGTCTGCGGAAATACCGGCATTGATATTGAAGTCGTCGTCGCCGGAACCGCCGAGCACGCCGCCGGTGATGTTGGCTGTCGTTGTAGTGTTGCTGAAATTAAAGACATCGTCGCCCGTATCGCCGGAAACCTGACCATCCACGTCTGCATTCAGGAAAAACGTGTCCGTACCGTCATTGCCGTTGAGGTTGGCCAAGACACTGCCGTTGACGTTAAATGTATCGTTGCCCGATCCGCCCAGCACATTGTTATCGATACTGACTGTCGTGGTTGTATTGCTGAAATTGAAGGTATCACCGCCCGAGTCGCCTCGTACCGTGCCACCGACATTGGCACTGAGATTGAATATGTCGCCGCCGCCACCGCCTCCGAGTGAACCGCCCCAGGTTGTATTAACAAAGAACGTATCACTGCCGGTATCGCCGATCGTGGTGGAACCGTCGGAGAAATTACTGTCGATATCGTTGATATTCTGCAATGAGGTGGTGCCGCCGGCCGCCTTGAAAGCAACTGACGTCAAGCCGGTAATAGTAAATGTATCAGCACCGGTGCTGCCGACCAGGGTATTAAACCCACCGCCGCCGAAGATCCCGCCGCCGATCACGCCATCATCGTCAAAGACAAACACGTCGTCAGCGCTGCCCGCCAGGACCTGAAGATTATTGAAGGCCGTGTTGGTAATATTCGCAAACGAGTCGCCGAACGAACCCTGATCGGTGTCAGTGATAAACCAGAAGGTATTCAAATTCGGTCCCTGAATCGGGCCGCCGGCGCCGTTCAGACTGTTAATATTCTGGAATAACCCGCCGATCAGGGTCTGACTTACAGACACAGTATTCTGGATGGTCCCGGACACACCACTCGTCCCGGTGGCGGTGATATTGACCACATTCCCCGTCAGGGAGGTCGCGGTAAAATCGATGGTATCGAAATCTTCATTGCCATTGACATCACCCGTCACCTGCGCAGGCCCGGAGAAAATAAAGTTATCATCACCGGTGCCGCCGTTCAGATTGCCAAAGACCACCGCACTGGTAAGATTGAAATCATCACTGCCGCCGTCCCCGAATAGGGACGTCGATGTCGTCATGTTGCCGACATTGTTAGTGACGAAGAAATCATCGTCACCGGAACCGCCGAATACATCGCCCGTGATTTCCACCGTGGTATTGAAATTAAAGGTGTCGCTACCGGAGCCGCCGTTTACCGCGGCATTGACCAGCGTCGAATTGAAATTGAAGACATCAGCGCCGGTCTCACCGAAGACATTCCCGCCGATGGTCACCGTGGTGTTGAAATTAAAGGTGTCGGTCGTGCCGTCCCCGCCCTTCACATAGCCGGTCACGTCGGCACCCAGGTTGAAAATGTCATTGCCACTGCCGCCCTGCAGGTTTTCTATCGAGACAAACGTCAGGGTGTTGGTGCTGGTATATGAGCCCTTATCCATTGCCGTAATGTTCCACGTCGCCGTCGCATTCCGCCCCGTCAACTCATCACTGGCGGCACTGCCGATGACATCACTGATGTTGTCGAATGATCCGACATTGGACGCTGTTCCCTTGAATCCAACCAGCCCCCCCGTGTCCGTCAGGTTGACAAAAATCGGCCCAACGGCAGCGCTGTAGTTCAGTGTGTTCGTGCTCATGGCGTCGCCGCCGTCCACTTTTCCGTCCACGCTGCCCGCTACACCGAAGACGAATGTGTCCGATGTCGTGCCGCCGGTGAGGTTGGCGAAGTCTGTGAAACTGATAAGTGTACTGCCGGCGCTGGCCAGCGTGCCTTCATTCAGATCCGTAATGTTCCAGGTATTGACCACGTCATCTGCAACCAGCGTGTCATTCGTGCCCTGGCCGTCGGCGGTCACCGAGGTGCCGGTCACAGCACCCGTGAAGGCGAGGGTCGCTGCATCATTTGCGCCGCGATCAATATTGAGCACCACAGCACCGGTTGCGGAGATACCCGCAATAGTCAGGGAGTTGGCGTCATGCAGCGTTACATCGTCCGCCGACGTGACCGTTACCGCGCCGCCAAAATCGTTCGCGTCCGCATCCAGGAGGATGTCATCCGCTGCTTCCAACGTAGTTGTGCTGCTCACCAGGAGGTTGCCGCCGGTGTCGGTAATATCACCTGTTGCGGCGTCCAGATCCGCTGTACCGGTCACATCCACCGTGCCGGTAATGTCTATATTGTCCGCATTCACCGTCAGGTTGCCGTTCGCCGTGTCCACGTCCGTCAGGGTGATCGCATTCGTCTCATCAATCAGGATATTGCCCGCCAGCAATGTCGTCGCATCCAGGCTCACCACCGTT
>Ga0209751_10001592_pt1 | contig 23158 bp, 42 predicted proteins | sample RifCSP13_1_FD_184019 | JGI IMG/M metagenome (GOLD analysis project Ga0209751, IMG submission 184019) | Soil microbial communities from Rifle, Colorado - Rifle CSP2_sed 13_1 (SPAdes) (version 2) | ecosystem: Environmental > Terrestrial > Deep subsurface > Rock core/Sediment | place: Rifle...
ACGCTTCTCTAATTTTCTTACAGCAAAGAACATCAGCTTTATATAGCAATCACATAGTAACTTCTTTATCATAATTCTCCTTTGGGGATAATTGTTGCATTGAATCGTTTGCTTAAGATGTCCTGTGCTTCCTTGTCCCCAGTGCGGGCACGTTTAAACAGAGATTTTCGCTGTTCTGTTGATATTTCAAAGGCTGATATTAACCTTATTTCATCTTTAGTAAAGAATGTGATTCGTTCAGGAATGTCCCAGTCAGGGTCGGTAGCTAACCTATTCATTTGACCTCCAAATTATACCATAATGGTTAACGTCGTCAATAAAATTATCTGGGCATTTTCGCTTTTCCGTCGTAAATATTAGTCAACATCTGGAATATTTCTAATTCGTAAACCTTCTCTATATCACTTAAGTTTACATGTATGTAGCCAAACGTAGTATTCATGTTTGAATGACCAGCCAATGTTTGAATAGTAGCTAACGGCACCCCCCTTCTGTGTAGATTGGTAATGAATGTTCTCCTAAACATATGCATAGCATCGCCAGGTGAATCCACTCCAGCAGACTTCATGACATCAATGAATAGACTATATACGTTAGGCCCAATCATCGGACTACCATTCTGACATTGAATTAAATATTTCCTGGGATTAGACACAAAACTTTGTTTAATTAAATCAACTGTTTCCATAGATATTGTGCAGACCCGTGTTTTGCCACCCTTGCCATGTATTGTTATAACTCTTGGCGCACCATCCTGTGGCAAATCATCCAATGTAATGCAAGATATTTCGTTCCTTCTGCATCCGGTTTCAGCTAATATCTGCAATATTATTCGTTGTTGTTGTGTCATCCTGACAGAGAATATCTTCATCATGTCTTCGTCAGTCAGTGTCCTGCGTGGTCTCTTTTCTACTGTAGGGCATCGCATCCGATCAATAGGGTTATCTGGCAACCTCTCTGTAGCCACCAACCATTTAAAGAATGCCTTCATAGCAACGACGTAAGTAACTATACTGGTTTTCTGTTTACCGGCTATATATCCTTGTATATGCTCCATGTAAGGTTTATCGTCCTTTAATATCTTGCCGAAATATGGGAAAATATTAGTCATGTAGTGCTTACCTACTGATGGCTTGCACCTTAATGCCCGTTCTTCGTTAATATAGGTTAAGTATGCCCGAAGGCAATCCTCAACCTCATCTTTAGGGATTCTGCTAGAATCCACTTTCCTGTCCATTGTTAGCATGTTGCTCCTTTAAACTGCTTCGCATTGTCTTAAACATTCTGGCACGAGAATCCATGTTGGAATAATTATATGCCAAACCATAGAACCCTATAAATATAAACCCCCAACTTGGGGTACTGCGATACTCTATATTAAACTTAATCCCATTTGCAAGAAAAACCTCTTCAGCCATTCTTGATGGATACCATGCGATTACAGACGTGCTTAATTCTTTAGCTATGTGTTCTATGTCTATCTTAAATAAAGATTTACCTAATAGTCCTATATTCGTATCCATCATACACCTCCTGCATCCCACCATTAAATTCCAATAATTTAATAAGTTGGCAGTCTTCCTTATGGCTAATACTCAACCCACTGCAATATGGGCAAACAGGGGATTCTTTATACATTTTAACAGTAGCGACTTTAACGCACCAGAAGCACCACAATTGTCCATCTGTCAACGTCATGTCTGAATATGTCCACTTGTCACGTCCGCATTTTTCGCACATATTAGACATTAATAGCCTCCTTTCGGCATACAATCAATATATTTATCTATCGCCTTAGATAATTCATCATCCAATTTGTATGTAGCTTTAGCTACACGTATTACTTTGCCAACAGAAGTAAGCTGTGCTAATAAGCTATATACGGTTTTGTATCTAACAACCTCATCTTCGCATAGTAAGTTAAACAATTCTTTAGCAGTAAGTGGTGCGTCATGCTTGTATAGCTTAGACAGCAGCCTACCAGCAATAGAATTTTCATTCACAATGAATGAAATCGTCGTGCGTTCTTTCCGCTTGGTTACGCTGTTGATAACACGATTGGGCAGTTTATTGTTACAGTGCAACATCCTTAAGCACCAGCTAATTCGCCACATAGGTAATTTAGTGGTTTGAACTATATCGTATATATCTCCACCGTCTTTTATTATCTTAGCAATTAATGGTAAGTATTTGGTTTTATTAAACAATCCACGCTTGTCATCCTTACCCATAAGCCCATTATCTATGGCATAATTTAATATCTGTCGTATTCTCTCACGTGTAAGCCCCACCTCTGTTGCTACGGTAGAAGCATTCTTGCCATTAGATAAGTAAGAATTGACGATATGCTTGGTTTTTATGATTCTGTGTTTTTCCTGTTGTTGTCGATTCATCCTTCACCTTCTCTATGGTTATCTTAAAAGCACCAAAGTCTATTACAACGTGATAGTTGTCATTCAATTTAACCACTTCTTCCTTATTTGGCACTTTCTGCCATGCAAATTTCATCTTTTCCTTAACCTCCTTAGCTGTAGGTTCAGGTGGTTCAGGCTTTGTGACCGCTACACGCTCCATTTGCCCCTTGGCTGGCTTTTTCTTATATCTTAGGTAGTCAGGTATATTCCAATGAAAATTAGTGATAGACGACCGCACAGTGCTGTATGGCAACTTTGTAAGCCCCATCATCTCGTCAATAAATTCAACAAACTTAGGTGGCCAAGCATTTGATTTTTGGTAAGCCAATAACGCTTCAGCTATTATGGCAACAGGACATTGTGATGGTTCTTTAACCTTAGCTACATTCATTGACCTGACAAGCGTTGTAGCGATGAAGTCACGTGATGCTTCATTCTTAGCTAAGGTTGTAGCACGCACAATCTTGTCAATTAGTTCGCCATATTCTGATATTAGCAATTCTCTTAGTAACATTTAATCTCCTTTTAGATAGTTGATTAGCCAAAATTGGCTAATATTCCAATCCATCGTAATCACTGCCGACATCCGACTCTTTTTCATTGTCGCAACGTATTTGGTGTTCGGACTCAGTATGTTTATGTCCACTATCTCCTTCATATAATTCAGAATCAACCGTAATATGTCCAAACACATAATCGCATATTTCTTCGTGTGCTATGTCAGGGTTATCGTCAGCCTCCATTGTAAACGTGCAAGAAGCATCGTTTTCTTCAATGCCTAATCTTACTGTATATGTTTTCATGTTTATCTCCTTTCTAACTAAAGTAAGTCCCGCTGAAACTGTTGCCTTCTTCGTCCAACCAACAATCTTTATTGTCTATCCAGTTATTCTTTTGTGACTCTATGGCATGATTATGTTGACTATCTTTCTTACTTTTCACTATGTCCATGAAGTCATTGAGTGTGAATTGTTCGCCATATTCGTTCTCTATTCTCTTGTCATCGAGATAGGCAACCCAATCCTGATACGACTTAATGATTGTTGCTGGGCCATCGTAGGCATACAGTGAAGCATATCCCTTGAATCCAAATGTCCACCCAAATGACGATTTGCCTATATGAATACGGTCTCCACGACCACAATGGTCGCAATGATTTAAGATTACATAATAATTAGTCCCCATGTTTACCTCCTTTAATTGTTTGAATACCTATGGCCTCCTTGATTATCTTGACCTCTGTTGGTGTAAGTCTTGAAAGCCCACGCTTTAATCTTAGGTCAAATAACTTATCCTTCATTGCCGCTATATCTCTTTGCAAACACTTAATTTGATTATCAATGTGTGCCATAAATTCCCTTCTGTCCACTCAGCGGACAATTTGCATTAATACACCACCCGGCATATCTCCAGTGTAGTCAGTAAGCCCTTTAACTGGGATATTATGCTTAATTAAATATCTTTCTGCCAAGATAAGACCATCTAAGCTATCTTCTGCTGCAACAATAATCTGCCATTTACTTGAAGAGAATGCTTCATTGTAATAATTATATATATATAGTGTTGTGCTTTTAGGTATCTTCATAATTTCTCCCTTAAGTTGCCAATCTGAATGTTATATCCCCTATAAGATGTGCATCAAGGCTACATCCATCCACGGGCATATTATTGGATATTAAATATTCTACAACTTTTTTAGTAGCAATATCACTACTTTCCGCCATAACTATAAATTCGTGCGGTTCACAAGAATATTGTATATTGTCGTAATCTATAACATACATATTCATATCCACCCCCAATTAAACTTGATTAATTCAATATACTTATTAATCCTTTTGTCCGACAATGCTGGGGCAGAATTGACTTCCAGACAATACGGTACATCCCATTCATCTACAATTATATCTACGGCACCGAAGTTGTAGCCTAAAGCCTTGATAGCCCTATAAGCTAAATCCCTTATTGCGTGAGTTACCCTTGCGGACTTGTAAATATTAATATCTCTGAATATAAACCCATTTCTGTAGTTCCAGCAGATTGTGCCTTCCGAATATCTGGATGCCTTCTGGCTGATGAAAGATGTCGTCCCGATAACATGAACCCTGAACTCGGCCACTTTAGGGATATACTTTACATAGTAATCGCCACGGTTCTTTGGTAATTTAAGCAATAATATATCTGTGCCGCAAGTATGATAATATTGGCGTGACAACACAGGATATTCTTGTAATGGTATGATGTGCCTGTTATCCCAAAACTTAGGGACAGATACGCCAGAACCATGCATTACTTGCAACGATTTCAATTTATCTTTAACTAATATCCTGTTAATTACATTGGTGTATTTAGTTAAGTCTGTAGACTTACCCCAATTAAGTATTGGCGTTTCTGTATCTTCCGGCAAATCCATTCCGCCATCCATTGACGCCATCCTTGCCAAATTATGGGCAGTGATATCGTCGCTCTTATGGTGATGAATGAACATAAATCCTCCCTTCTTTAATGGTTAAATTTACCCTTAACGCTGATGCAATCCCTGCACCGCAATGCAGCGTATTCTCTGTTTATCACAAGCTCAATGCCAAATAATCTGCAATCCAATGAACCAAACCCATCCCTACTCAAGAATTTACATTTATTGCCACAGGCGTTAGGGCTAAGATAATCTATGTTAATTTTAACTTCTATTGTCTTAATCACGTTAACTCCTTATCCTGCAAGTGTGACAAACTACCTTACCGTTAATCCATGCATAACTCTTAAGTCCCTTCTTCCCACATACTGTGCAAGTTTCCTTGTTGTCTTTAGGCGGAAAATAAGAGTTGCCCTGTTGCCATGCGTTTTCATTATAGCTGTAACTCTTGTCAGTATCAGATATATCCCACTTCTGCACAAGACCGCTTTTACTTATCAGATACCCTGTATCTTTAGGCATATCCCATATAGTTATATTGGCAGGCTTTTTGTGGAACAAGAACCCTCTAATTGAAAACGAAGACGAGCATCCTTCCTCAACAATATCCTTAGTAGACCCGAAATAGAGTATGTCGGCATCCTTGTCGTAGGCTAATACTATGGGATTGCTATTCCTGAATAATAGTAAATCATCTGGTGCATCTTTCCATACAGCGGCACAAGCTAACGAACCCCTTATATCGTTGATTAACTTCATGCCTGCATCCCAATCACCTCCCAACTCAAGTAACTTGACGAGTATCTCTGAATCAACTTCACTATCTCTGTCTACAGGCAACTCCTTAAACAATGTATGGTCGTTTCTAATGAATCCATTGTGAATCAATGCCCACCCTGATTTAGTAAAGACAGGGTGATTATTCATGTTGTCTGACGACTTACCTTGTGTCCCCTGCCTGCAATGCATGATAAGTATTTTGGGCAATTCTAAGCATTGCCAATCATCTTCCCTTACAAAATGTTTAGCTTCCAGAGGTTGTTTACATACCACAAGCTCTTCGTGGTCGTTAATGTAAGCAAAGCCGGAAGCATCCTTACCTCGTGACTGCGTTTCTATAAACATCTTTGTTACAGCATCCTTATTCGGTCTCTGTCTACCGAAGGCATAGTAACCTGCTATTCCGCACATAAAATCTCCTTTCTGTTATTGTTTTAGTGTCTTAATGTCATGAAGATAATTAATGACCTCTTCCCTGAAGTAATCTAAGTCAAAGGGATATGTTTGCTCCTCTACATCATCATAAATAATTCCTATCCAATCGAGTATATCTTTTGGTGTAGGATTATCAATGTTCCTTTTTATTAAATGTGTTTCACCGCAGTCTTCCCTTTTTACTAGTTGCTCCATTTCTTGGCTGCCAACATACTGACACCAGCATTCCCCTGCGCTGCAACCACGATGCGGTTTTCCAAATAATGCCATAATGTCCTCCTTTCAGCTAATCAATTATCCTTAATTGGATAATTTGCTTGACGCTAAATCAAATACTACTCTGGTCAATCTTTGCTTTGGCTTGATGTGTGTAGTGTTAGAAAAGAACCCATGTTCATCTTTAATGAAATTGGTGGTTCTCCATATGCCATCCTTAGTTGAAGCCACGATCAGTTTTGAAGCCGGTGATATAGGCATAAGTAAGTTAATTAATGATTCAGCACTCTCGATAACTGGCGTATATCTCCTTATTGTTTCACACATAATTGCCGTATCTGACTTGCTTTTATGCTCAGGCAATGTGGAAAATACACCGTTTTGCATAATGAGTGCCTCATTCTCATGCAACTGTCCTTCCTGTAAATACATGTCCCTATCAGGTGACACGAGGAATGGATGTGTCATTCTTTTACTGACTACACCATGAGAGGCGGCACGGCAGTGAATATATATTCTATTGATGGACTTACTTAATGATTCTATTCTCCATCTTATCCAATTAATATCCACACCTTTAGCCCAGAATATTGAACCATTATTGTTTTCATATATAATCCCGTTGCCATCGGGATTGTGTTTAGACATATTGCGTAGATATTTCTCCCAAATCTCCCAATCCATCGGGAGTTTAGGTATTGCTATTATGCACATAATGCCTCCTTTAGTTTTCTTGCGATATCATTTTGAACTTCTATGGCATCAAGTTGTTTGTTTTTATGGCAGACAATGTGAGCTAATTCGTGTGCAATGCTTTCCACGACATCGTCTTCCGTCTTGTTATGAAGTGCTGATAGCAGAATATCTGCTTTCACGGAAGTTCCCTGCACATTAGCCCTAACATCGTCTGGAAGGGCTGTAGACAGGTGTATCTCAATATCAGCCTTAATCCCGTATGATTCAAGTATTAATTTACCATTATTCAGTAGTTTCAGCCACCGTATCATTTGTCTCCTCCTGTGGGTCGGTTGGTGTTGTAAGGCGACTTCCATAAAATCTATTAATTGTCTGAACCATTTCTTCTGCTGTCAGTGAAAGTCTTTCTGATGGCGGCTCAGAAGTCCCTGATGATGTAGCACTATCAAGCGTATAAATTTCTGGCTCGTCTGGCATAGGTGCAACGCTTAAATATCTATTATCCCTTAAAATGACAGATATAGATGCATGGGCATGGTCAATAAATCTAACCACACGTGAAGGTGATTCACTTCTACGTATAGACAGCGGAACTCCAAACCAGAATCCTGACTCACTTGGGTGTGGGTGATGATAAACCGTCTCGTAATCTGCAACCTCAAAATTGCCAACAGCATCGCCCCTGTCTTCCCTTAATCCATAAAAGTATAGTGGGTAATCATGGGACAACTCCTTAAATGCAGCCCTAAACCTTCTTTCGGCAAATCCGCCCCAATCGTCCCTGAATGTTATTCTCGATACCCGTGGAACTACTGGCTCAACTCCCCAATTGTAATTAATAGGCTTAAATTCCTTCTTGTAATTCTTGTGAAACGATATGAACTCTATAGCCTCGTCAGTAGTCAACAACTTCTCGTAACTTGCCAAAGAAGGAACGCCTAAAGAATCAAGTTCATACTCGATTCCTTCTGCGGAATGACCCAGCACCATCAACTGCTTTGTCAGCTTGAATGTTATGCGTGCTATCTCAGGATTGTGTAGCCATGTAGACGATGGGGAACGATACTCAAATCCGTATGGTTTGGTCTCATATGCCCCTAAATGTTTATAGCTTCCACGGGCATCACCCGAAGTTTTAGCAGATAACTTTCCGATGAAATCATCCAATAGCTTAATAGCTTCCCTTGAATACTTAATACCCCCTACGTGAATATGTCCACCGAGTGGAAACCTATCGCCAACTATTCCTACAGGTGGAAGTTGCTCTATAAGTGTTTTAATCTTAGTGACGATGCTTTCCGGCGTAGTATACGCCCCCGGACGCAATTCTATCTGAGAGCCCGCTCCATCTACACCTATCTCTGTAGAAGTGGAGTGGTTCACGGTTGGAGAAACTACGGTGTATCCATTTGGGGAAGCAAGCTGTTCTAATTCAGGGTCGCAACCGAGCTTTATAGAGAGTTTCTTCATTGGTTTACGTCTTGCCGGGGATAATATTCCATGCTCTATCAGGTTGTCTACAATGGCTTTTATTGCAGATAGATTCGATATTGAGTGTGTCCAATCGGAAGCTATCAAGACATTGTGATCCTTAATAAAGAATCCACATGATTTACCACTAAGTGTCAGCCGGTACATTTTGCTGTACGGATATCCTAAGCCCTCTAATTCTTCGATACTGGAAGGTCCTCCTATGGCATCATAGAACGACTGTAGAATACATCCTGCGGGAACGGGCGTATCAATTACCGGCAATGCATCTCGTCTGTCTCCACCTGTGATTTGGTGTGTGTAAAAATATGCTGAATTATCTTTAATGCCAATTTCTTCGTCGTATTGGTGCGCATAAATATAACGGAAATACTTCTCTAAACTTGGGGCGACATTCTTCACAGCCTCAGTGTTAGTAAAAAATGGCTTATCTTTCTCCATAATCAGTTTAACCTTCATAATACCTCCTTTTTAAAAATCTGTGTCAGTATACTGTAATTCCCTACACCTAAAACATACTCCATCGTTGTTGTCTGTAAGGTCGCCACACGCACATTCAGGATAAGTCATCTTGTATTGAGCCTCACATTCAGTGCAAAGCGGCCATAATTCATTGTCAATGGCAATAACTGTCGTAGATGTATCTTCATAGCAACTACTGCAAATTTCCCCTACTACTGGCGACGGATTATCTTCCTGACCACGATATCCAATCTCCATCTGCTTATATTCATTCCATGCATCAAAATTGGAGTAAGTAATCCTTACGGTCTGGTAAGATGTATTGGAGTAATATAGCCCATCATCTTTATGGAAGTGTCCCCATACAGATAAGTGTCCGGTGTTGTCTAAGATTGCCAATTTACTTCCGCCGATAAAGTCTGACAGTAATGTCTGGATAGCCAGATTGCCCTTTAAGTTATCCCTGATTAATTTATCAGATAGCACATTCTTGATAAACAATTGCGTATCAGATAGGTCTCCCTTCTCGTTGTTCCATCTACTGAACACGCCATTGTGTGCTACTGCTATCTTGGTTGACAATTCAGGCGAACGCAATTTCTCATCTTCATTAGACAACGGAAATGGATGCCTGTTGCCGAAATCTACAAGCCCGCTTGTTGCTAACCTAAAATGAATTATAGCTGAATCATCTACAGTGATGTTCTCTGTGATATAGTCCCACATATCCTCAACAGTCAGGAAATCTTTCTTTATGTGAACTTTGTCACCCCCTTTCTTATGATAGGCCAATCCACACCCATCATCGTTATTTGTGTTACAGATTTTGAGTGTGTCCAGCGATGGTAAAGCCACCCCTTCTGATTTAGCGATTATGATACACATGAAACCTCCTCTCCGTTTTGTCCACTCAGTGGATAATCAATTAGCCAGATTTGGATAATTCTATTGTTCGACATTTGAATAAAGCCTGTCGAAATTGTGCTGCATGTCAAGGACACGCAGGTAATGCTCTAACTTGTTGTATCTGTTTATATTTCTTAAATAATTCATGAATTCCCTGAAGCAATATTTGCCAACTCCAGCCATTCCTACGACTAACACAAAGTGGCATAGCGCATCCACGAATTGCATTGATGCCAAGAATCTATCATGGTTTAACGTGCCCCTGAATATCCTGAATTCAATTGTGCTTCTGTTGGTAAAATTGACAGCTAAGTGCCTATCATGGTTTGGTTCTGGTCCTCGCATGGCTGATTTAACTGTATACTCATAGAACCTCGAATAGTTAGGGCTATCTCTCATAGCAAAAACCTTCAACCATGCCCTATTATACCAGAAAAATAAGGCAAGTTTCCTGAAATCTTTAGTGTCCTTAAAGAATGATTTATTGACATGGAAGTGTAACCCACATTTACCGGACTTGTAGCTCTTGAAGTTTTGCTTCTTTAACTCTTCAAGCAAGGAATACCAAACCTTGCTTTGATGCCAATACTTTAGCGTAGATGGATGAGACACTATCTCAAAGCCAGTATACTCATCATACCCATCTTTTAGTGAGCTATCCCACTTAAAGTAAAATCTGTCACCAACAGATTTTTCTTCCATGTATGTTCTTAACTCTTTGGCAGAACCTTCTAATTCCTCGTCGGTTTCCACCTCCAACTCTGTTCCGATAAATAGGGTATTCTCATATGCCAGCTTCCTGAATACAGGCGGCGGTTTGTGTCCATAGCTGTGTATGGTTGCCGATGCATTCTCCCTGCAAGCGTTGCAATAATCGTTTCTATCTTCCTCATCGTACCACAAATCCTCATTAGGTAATGTCCGGCCACAACTTGAACATTGTCCAACTTGTTCATTGTAGTGTTCCTCGCATAGTGGGCTATGGTTTAAGTAATATGCATCGTCACTCCTAATCGCAGACTCACAACATTCCACATATGTGTATCTACTGCTATAGCACGACTCGCAATATGGGTCGTCATCTCCGAATAATGCATCGTCATTGTGTACGAAGTCAGAGCATCCCGTGCACGTATACCAATTATCATTGAAACAATCCTCGCACCAATCCTCGTTATCTATTGTTGTAATGTCGGCATTTCTGACAATATCCCTACAATTAGTGCATTTGCAGTAAGATGCATCATAGCAATCTTCACATATATCATGCCCATCGTATTCATGTGATTCTTCTTCAAATTCATTATCACATTCATAGCAAATCATATTCCCTCCTTTCGATAATCTGTTAGCCAAAAACAGTTAATATAATTATCCTCCTTTCTTAAGTTTTATTGTTTGTTCCATCCTTCTTAGTTTAGGCATATCCCATACGGTGGGGTCTACAGAGGTTAAACTGCGTGTAGTCTGCGTGCTTATTGTGTATACTGTTTCTGTTAAATCTCTGATAAGGACGAACTCGTTTGGGTTATCGTTATAAATCTCTTGGATTATCCCATTCTCTATTGCTATAATTATCATCTAAAACTCCTTTGTATCCAGCCTCCCACACTTATCATCTCTGGCTCCAGCACTCTGTCCAGACCTTTAGATGTTTTCCTGAGACAGGTGGTTTCACAGTGTCGGCACCAAGACAGCCTGAGACTGTCATGGTCGGATTAGCCTACATTTATATTTACTTGAATATTCATAGAATTCTATAATGAAATGCCCATTTAATGTATCCTAATATTCACTTGGCAACAACAACACCCTATCAGTTAGCCAAATGGTTATAGTGTTAAGCGGAAAGTCGGAGAACTGGATTACTTGGTCTACTACCTTATGATTATTTCCATCCTCGCAAGCTAATATCCAAGACTCATCCCCCTGCTTAGTCAGTTTCCATACCTGAAACTCCTGCTTGCTAACCTTCTTGTTTCCCTGATGTGACAATATTGCATCAATAAGCCAATATGCCTTATCGGTGTAAGTGTACGACCTGAATATAGGATGTTTCCACCATGTTTCAGTGCCCATAATCTTGCCTGTGTCCATTCCTTACCTCCATCCAAATGTTTTTTCTACAATGAATACAGCTTCTTCATAAGCAAGTTTTTTGCCCATATTATATTCACGATTCTTTTTAGATGTCTTAATCAACTTTTCCATTTCGGATATATTATTTTTTAGTTGATTAATCGCAGACCCCACTTTTTCATATGGTTTCATATCGTACCTCCAATTAATCAATTATCCAAATCTGGATAATTAAATTACCCCAAACAGTTTAAGTAACAACAGCACAATAAATGTCGGAATGCCTATGAGGATTCCTGACAAGAGTGCAAACCCAGCTATACCGGCAATGCCTGTGAAAAAGCCCATTAAGTTCATAAATCCTCCACCTTAGTAAAGGAATAATTTATTTCTTCTTCACCTTTTATGGATGGATAAATAAAGTATCCATCTTCGCCACGATTTAATGGGACTAAAGATGCGCCACCACTCAAACAGCATCCGCAAGATGATGATTCGGGTACATACAGTGCTATCTCGGTATCGTCGGCAATTGATTCCAATTTTGCCATTATTTCTTTTTTAGTCATGTGCCTCCCGTTATGCTTCTCCAAAACCAGGGTCTGGCAAGTCCTTCCTACAACAATGTAAGAATATGTATGCCCCGTTCATTGAGATTTTTGTAATATATAATGGTTCTCCATCCTCAATAAAAGCGTCTTCATTAAGGTGGATGATTACCGTAACATTATCTCCAAGTTTTTTGATGCCCTGTGATAATGCCGTTATTACATTTTTAGCTAACATGGGGTCTTTACTTATCCGATGTAATTCATTTGTGCATTTTTTGCAAAACTCTAATTTAGAATGATCTCCACAAATAGTGCATCGAGAGCAAGTTAAGCGATTCATATTATCCCCCACAATCTAAGGAACCAGAAAACAACAAAGGCCGCTACGGTTCCAAATATAGCGGCCTTCACAAACTCCCATATATACGTCATAACTCTGTGTTCTCTTCAACTGGATTAGGAGCAGGCTGATTAACGGGATTTCGGCTGATTAGCCCCCATCCCTCTATGTCATTTGACAATCTTACGCCACGTGCCCCTATTGCAAGCAATAGAGTGCGGCAGTCCTGCTCAGATGCACCTATTAAGCTCATAAGCGTGGTCAATTTGCGTGCCCTGAACCTGTTACCACTCAGAGCTTCGGTTAATATTTCCTTTTCTATTTCTGTTATATCCGGCATTTTGCCTCCTTTGTCCATCGGTGGACGGTTAATTGGATGATCTTGTTAGCCATAGCCAGAGCCATAGCCATAGCCAGAGCCATCGCCATTGCCAGAACCATTGCCAGAACCATTGCCAGAGCCATCGCCAGAGCCATAGCCAGAACCATCGCCATCGCCAGAGCCATAGCCAGAGCCATCGCCATAGCCAGAACCATCGCCATAGCCAGAGCCATCGCCAGAGCCATCGCCATTGCCAGAACCATTGCCAGAACCATTGCCAGAGCCATCGCCAGAGCCATAGCCATTGCCAGAACCATTGCCAGAACCATTGCCAGAGCCATCGCCAGAGCCATAGCCAGAACCATTGCCATCGCCAGAGCCAGACATTAACGTTTCCATATGGGCACCGCCTTTATGGTTTTTGCTGCCTTGGCTGTGATAGGGATAATTTCAATTACCTTTATTAGTAAAACCTGATTCACAATTTCAGGAAACTTGCATTTATTCGGCGTGCTTGTCCCTGATTGTGCAAGTTGCGATAATGTTGCCGCCCCACACCAGTACCAAATCCTTCTTGCTTGTTTTAATAAAACCTCATTACCGTTTCTGGATATTAATATCCCTGCGAATACACCCGCTGATTCAGCCCGTACCATACATAATTTATTCTTGAATTGTGTTCGTTTTGCTGGCATAAATCCTCCTTGTGGATAATCGGGTTAAACATATAGTCATTGCTTCTCTTAATTTTAATTAGCCATCGCCACTGCCATCGCCACTGCTACCGCCACTGCCATCGCCACTGCTACCGTTTAATACTTCCATATCGGCACCATCATCGTGATTATCATCTTGCTGCCCTCGGTCTTGATTTCTACGTTCTTCATGTAAATCCTCCTATTACCGTCATTCTGGACGGCTCAGTTGTGCATGATTGCACGGATAATTGATTAGCTGAATTTGGATAATGCGATTAGAATTTACTTCTTTGTTAATGCCATTATTCTATATACTTGAGATAACGTCTCCTTTTTACTTGCACGTATCTTGAGCAATAAATACTTATTGGCTCTCCTCATTATGCCATCAAGTTTACATGCTGTCTTAGGGAATGCTAATCTTGCGCTTGTGCATAGCCATACCTTGCAGTATAGAGCCTTAACAGTACACCCCGTACTCGAAAGATGCGCACACCTAAAACAACAGTATCCAGATTTATCTGGTTCTAAACAAGTTTGGCACGGTTTATCAGTACATATAATCTTATTTGCCTTATTATACAGCTTTGTGTATAAGTCGCTGTATTGTTTTTGGGTCATATTATACATGCTTATAGACATTAGAACTCCCATACTCGGACAAACGCCTTCTGTGAGGCGTCATAAGTCCGCTTAAACTTGTTTTCCATTGACTCCCTTGCCTGCCCCTTATGTTCGTCAACAGGCATCATTGTACGGCCTCGTGGTGGCTCTCCCTGCCATTTACGCAGGAAGTTTCCGCCGTGGATGTGTAGTTTACGCTTCATAGTGCCTCCATTTTGTCCACTCAGTGGACAACTAATCGGTTGGCCGATTTTGGATAATTGGATTAGTCAGCGCCTTGTAAATTCCGTCCTCAATAGCCCTTACAGTCTGCTTGTTCCATCTGTAAGACCGAGCATCAGCGGCCAGATTACATATTGCGTGGCCATAGTTTGTGCCCATAGTGGACAGGAAATTCTCGACGGCAATCTTTTTGACCATGTGCCGTGAGCTGAGCTTATTTACTTCTACGACTGTCAGTCTGCGCATAATAGCCTCCCTTACCCAACATATAAGCCGATATTACACCAACAATAACGGCAATAATAAAGAGTAGCCCTGCAACCTCCTATATAAACGATGGGTTATAGAAGTCGTAAACGGCCTCCCTTTTCTCATCCCTACTCATAGACTGCCAAAACGGGGACATTCTTAAAATCCCGATAAGTTCTCTGAGATTCATAATATTCACCTCCTTTCATGGATAATTCATTAGCCAAATCTGGATAATCAATTATCTATAAAAAGATAAAGGGATTATCTAAGAGCAGTGAATAGTGTCAATTCTATCCAATTGCCGATAAACGGCATGGGATTACACTTAATCCCGTCATGTAGGATAGAATTGTCTTTTTATGCTCAGAGACAATCCCTTTATGAGTTTTCATAGAGTTTTCCCGCACTCTCGCAATGCCGGTATGGTATTTCAGTTTGTGGTCATTGGAATGCAGGGGACTGCGTCATATGGTTTTTGTCCGCTCAGTGGACAAACCTTGTATAAACACACATCGGCTTGAGTCATACCGATACGACCTTGGATCGTGGAGTATCTCTCCGCCTTCATGTAGCAACGGTTCTTACAACCTGCCTCATGCCAAGAATTACATGATTCACGTCATGGTAACGCAAGTCCCATAAACGCAATTCTTGCCGTCATGTTATCGGCAACGGGCGTCATATATCAGCTTTATACATCCGCTGTCAACGGATAGCTGAATACCCTATTTGAGACTACATAAACAAGGATAATCCATTATCTTAATTTGGATAATACGTTATCCAAAAATGGATAATTGGATTGACATAACCCTTAATAAAGGATTATAGGCTTTGCTATCCTTAACTATGTTAGGTAGGACATTGTTATTTTACCTCAACTGTCAATAATCCCTTGCTATCTGAAATAGCAGTAACCTTTTTCCCCGCCTTAACAATCCCCTCAACAAGATTATTAAAGGTAGTTACTACTTTAGCAAGTTTTGCCTCGTCTGATAACTTTGCAACGGTTTTCTTTCGGCCACTTGACAACTCAAACTCCCCTGCAAGATATTCCCGTGTTTTCTTTGCATCAGCGTTTACACGCCTGTAGGATTGCATAGTTTTAAGGCCCCATCCTCTTTTGGGATATGCCTTTTCAAGGTACGGTTTAAAATACATATCCCATGACTTTGTTTTGTCAACTCCGGTTTCTTTAACAAAACTCTCATACTTATCAATTAACAATTTCCAAATTACTAATACCGCTACATTTCCGCTGTCAAGTACAGCTAACTTCTCAACGATAAAATCCTCGCTTGACTTAATTGAGTTAACTGCAATCTCTGTTAATTGTGTTTTATTCAATTTCAACTCCTTTATTTAACTAATTAGTTAGCTTGTTTTGACTAATTTAATTAGTTAAATTGTGAATCCTACCTAACATAATAAAGGATAGCAAAAACCTTTATTGTGTAGTCTCCTAACCCCGTATATCTTGATCTCGTATATATCCCGTGAAACACCTTGACGATTTTTGCAATCATCCTTTTAACCTATAACTACACGTTATTTATAGGTTTTAATCCTTACCCTGCTGTAACTACCATTCAATCTCACGATTGTATGTTAAACAGTTAAGGTATCAAAGCAATATACCTGCCGGATATATACCCTTTTATTTTTTATTGGGTTACTTACTACCGTGAAAGCATTGCACCTGCCACACCTGTGGAAGCGTGTTTTGCAATCCGTCCTTATTAGAGGACAGCCTGACAGGAGTTTATGGCAAAGCACACCCCTGCTATATATGGGAAATTGAAATCAAGGATATATATTGCAATCCCCTTGCCAAAACACGAAACCACAATATCTCGTATAGACAAATCCCAGGACTACCATATCTTGTTATATTCACTAACACGCAAATGTGTAAATTTTACCTATCGTTCAACGCCTGGACACAATATATGGTATATAAAACACCAAAACGCCAACAAAAACCACAATACATAGCGGTGTGTAAATAAGTTACAGTAGCGTAGCTAAAGTATACAGTTTGACGTTAACCGACCTACTACAAACAAGCTATGCAATTAAGTAACACCCTGCACAAAAAACACCTTGAAAACCCCAAAACTGTATATATGTTATACACCTTTAAACGTCCTACAAGCCTGTTTTGACAGGCCGCATGTTAAGTCTATACCATACTATTGTCAATTTTATAATCTCAATAAAATCAATAACTTGCAAGATAGTAATTTTAAGGAATCCGCCTGCTACAAGACCTTACAGGCAGCCTAAAGTAACGTGATAGCTATACAGTCAACATAATGACATATGATAAATAACTGACAAGCATAGTCAAACCTTTGGCGTCAAATAAATGACAGGTAAATGATAATGATTATCGTTATCAATATGAGAATGATTAGTTCAACGGTTGAACAAGTGGAAGTTTCTACCAGCTTCACTTCATGAAGTGCATTGGCAATATAGGCAAAACCTTATTGATAATAGGAATCATTATCATTTACGACTGCACTGCTTGATAGAGTGTATCTGCCGTGCAGCATGTTGGTGCAGACCATAAATTGAGAGCGGAAGCAATCATTGAAAAAGGTTAATCCCCCCCCTATGCCGAAGGCGATTGACGCCAGGGAGGTACATTCTCCCTCCTCCGAAATTTCCCGGATATTTTATAAATATGTACTCGTCTTATGATTAGATGTGTAGCTTTACATTTATTTCTATAATTATATATATTGCATATTTGTGTATTGTGTGGTATATTGCACACATGAAAAGTATACGTATAGATGTTAGTGATGAGTTGCACCGTGCTTTGAGGATTAGGTCTGCTACTGATGGTATAGGTATGGGGATGTGTGTTATGGGGGCTTTAGCTGCATATGTTGGTATGGAGTTACCTATGCTTGAAGTTGTTGAGAGGGTGGATGTAGAGCGTAAGGAGCCTATTAAGAGGTTGGGGGTTGGGCTTATACCGAAGGATGGGATTGTAGGCACGGGGGGTTCTGTGTGGCGAACTGGGGCGTGTAAGAAACATGGACGTTTAGCTAAGAACGGAGAATGGGTTTGTTGCCCGGATGCTTGACACTTTGAAGGGTATATATTAGTATTCTGCTATGGGTGGGAAAAACTACAAGAAGTTAATGGAAGTTGACATTGAGGAGCGGAAGGAGTTGTTGGAGAAGCCGCGGCCTAAGATGGCTGACTTTAAGATGAGGAAGGAAGATTTTGTCCCTCGTCCTATGAGGCCTGATGAGGAGTTGTGTACTAAGAGGTCTGTTGATCCGTTGGCGGTTGTTAAGGACCTGTTGGTTATGGGGCGTAGACAGACTGCTATGAAGTGGTGTATAAGCATGAAGGAAGTGACAAGCATTTACTACGATGTTTATAGGAGAATGGAGAATTCTTACTTAAAGAAGTCTAAAGAGGGTGGGAGGTTTAAGAAGCACAGCCTGGCTACCTGTAAGGTTAAGGGATGCGATGCGATTGTTCCTGCTGGATGGGAATGTACCAAGCACTTATATAATCACTATCAGCCTAAGCCCAAGTACAACTCAGGGAAGATTAGCACTTACAAGAGTGGTCAGGTTTCAAGGGTTAAGGCTATCCACAACAAAGAAAAGAAGGCTATCCAGAAGGCTATGGCTAAGGAATGTACAGTTCCTCAGCACATATACGCTGACGTTATGAAATATATTATCAAGACATGCATAGAAGGGCATCAGGTTAACGCCGCAAGGTATTATGCTGACATGGATGGGGATATAGTGGATATGGCGGTTAAGGGACATTTTATGAGTACAAGGGCTATTAAGGCTGTTCTGGTGCAGGTTGGTACGGAAATTAGCCAGGTTCTTCGTGGACTTGAGACTATGCACAAGATGAGGTTTATGGAGGAGGCGTCTAAGTGGGCTGTAGTCTACGAAGATTTCGTCAAGGAGGCTAAGAGAAAGAAAATTGCCTGATTGCCAACTTAGAAAGAGATTTGAATGGTGCGAAGATGTAGAAAAGGGTTGTTCCCTTGTCATTAACGAATTCTCTATGGACGTTGAGGCGTCGGAGAGATACTGCAAGCTGTTTTCCTTAGAGGTAGTCCCTAAATTAAGATACTTAAAGTACGTAGATAACTTGGTAAGACTTGCGGATACTCCTACGGAAATACTCGTTTTCCTTAAACAATGCGGGCTTTCTATGGATGAAATAGCTGACTTGTTAAACACTAGACTCACCGAAATTAAGAAGAGATTCTCTGAGGTTGCAAAGGTAGTAGAGGACAAAAAAGAGCTACTTGAGAAGGTTGTGGCTATCGGGGCAGGGGATACATTGAGGTCTCTACAGTCAAAGTGGGCACAACTAAGCGAGATGCGGTCGTCCCCTGATGAAGAGATTCAACTTAAGGCTATAAAGTTGCAGATTGAAGTAGAGGCAATGATTAACTCGGAAAGAGACAGGATGTTGCAGATTGATAAATTAAGGAAGTTTATGGCTTTGATGGAAGCAAAGGTTGTCAAGGCTGACTACAATCTTAGAGATTCCATCAATAGGGCTAATAGACACTTGGTTGACAATGGATGTGAACAGCTGGACTATACGTCTATTGTGCGGGAGATACGTCGGGCTATTGAAAAAGACCCTGAACTTCTTGGGGTTAGGGAATCTCTGACAGCTAACAAAGTTGTGGAAGTGTCCACCGAGCGGACAAAAGGAGTTAAACTTGAGTCTGCAAGTTGACGACTTTATAGACATGACTGTTACTACATTCTGTGCCACACACGAAGAAGTAAGGGCTGCGAATACTATTGTCGAGATAGCCTGCCAGAATACTTATCAATTAAATCCTACCATGTATGGAGACTTATACGGCTTTAAGGGGTACGAATATCTTGTCCAGCCATTTAACGATATGTGGAATAAGATTGTAGTTATTAAAAGGGCACAGATAGGCGCTACGGATGCTATAGCACGAAGAGATGCCATGTTCTGTATGCAGTTTCCGGGAATCAAGGTAGTCTATACCTTCCCTACGGAATTCGACATGAAGATGTATGTAAGGGACAGATTTGATGACTTAATTAGAGAATCCCCGATGCTAAAGAGTGCGTTGATAGGAAACCCGGATTCTGTGTCTATCAAGAAGTTCGACAAGAGTTCGGTAATCTTTAGGGGCAGGTCTACTGAAAGGGCAGCTATCTCCATACCGGCTAATAGAATAACTCATGACGAATCAGACTTCTCTGACCAGGATATAATGGAAACATTCAGGTCAAGGCTTGGTGCCGCTAAATTGAAACTACTCCCTGAACAATACGACGCAATAAAGAAATTTGAAGACTACGTTAACAAGAAAGCACAGCCTATAAAGCCGGGTGTCTACTTCCCTCTAATTTCCGCTGAAAAGATTGGCGAATATTACGTGATTGAAGGTGGACTTGAGACAAGGTTCTCAACTCCTACTATACCCGGATTCGGCGTATCGAGAATATACTATGGCACAGACTTAGATGACGGCTCTGACCAGATGGAGCTTTGGGTGCGTCACCCTAAATGCGGCACTTGGCAGAAACCAGTCTTCAATAGCGAATCCATAGAAGGTTTCTGGGAATATGGGACACAAGAACCCGCAGGAGCTAAATTCTACAAATGTAGAGGTTGTGGACGGGAATTCGACTTTGAAGAGATAGGTAATTGGACAAGAGATTCACCAATGTCGTATGAGCATGTTGCTTGGGTTCCAAGGGAGACTGGGAGGGAATGGAGAGGGTATAAGATACCTTGGTATTCCGGTGCTTTCCACAAGAAGGCTAGAGACTTGATGTTGGAGTATCACGGATACAAGTTAAAGTCACGAAGAGACAACTTCTTCTTGGGGGATGCGTCCCTAGATGCTAACGACGCATTGACCTTACCGATTATGCACCGACTCAACAAGAATGGAGTTGCTTATGAAGACTGTGGGGATGGCGTTAGTGAGTATGTCTTAGGGGCTGACCAGGGAGTTTACTACGTAATAGCCAAGAGAATCCCATATACAGAGACAGAGGTTAACAAATTAGGCAAGATTCAAATTGTGAAGATTGGGTATTCTCACAACAACGATGCATTCCCAAGTGTAGAAGATGGGGCTATTAGGGATAATGGACATCTGACAAGGGAGATGAATTTATTTAATGTCTCTATCTCAGCTATAGACAACTTACCTAACGAGACAGCCAGCAAGCAGTTTCAGGACTTACATCCCGGCAAGGTATGGAGAATAAGTTCAAGTGGCGCTTTAAAAGCCGACATTACCTTTGACGAGGAATCAATGTCAGCTACGGAGTCTAAAGTTAAGGCTTTAGACAAAACAGTTAAGTTTGTAATGGATGGGAACGTAGTTCTCCCTAAAGAGGATACCCCTGAAGCGGTAGAGTTTAAGAAACACTGTTGCAACATGATAAAGATTACCAGAGAGAAAGTAGATAGCATGGGTCGGCCAACAGGTAACATCGAGGTTATCTATAATAAAATAGGCCCGGAACATTTCTTGCACGCACTGAAATTCTTAATAGAAGCTATGGAGTTGACATACTATTTACCAACTGTTCCGAGGGTTGCTGAACCCAGCATCCAAAGTCTGGAGATGAAGACGTGATGTGTGACACCTGCAAGAAGACCACTACGTGTACAGAACTCTGTGAAGACATGGAGAAGTTTCTCCCCAAAGAGATGCGGTTTGAAGAGATACCTATGGGTGGTGCAGGCGAGATGGAGAATTTAATCCAGCACTATATAGATGACAACAGCGGCGAGACGATAGAGAGGGATATCAGCCCAGACCTATTTAAAGTGGGTATAGAGACGTTAAATAAGTTAAAGCTACGTCAGCATGTCATCTTGTATTTATACCACGTAGCGGGGCTTACAGACGCTAAGATAGCCTTCTTTTTCAACATCAGCAGATTAAAGGTTCACAGACTAAGGAAATCAACTTATATACAATTAAGGAGGATTACAGATGAAAACACCAAAGGAACCATGTCAATATAGTGTTTATGGGGCTTGCCAAACATGCTTACATACACATCAACGCCCCGAAAAATATCCCTTTGAATACAAGGTGTTAATAGGCTTAGTTATATTTGCTATCGCGGTTATAATTCAGGAATTTGTTAAGGTGATTATGAATGCTTGACAAAATGATTAATAGGGTGTAAGGTTATTATGTGTATAAGTTGAAATTAAAATTGACTATATATGGGATTTCCACTGTGGTAACGCAGTGGATGGTCTTAACTACCAGCACAAATCCCATTATAGAATACGAAGCCTCGATAGGTTTATTACCTGTCGGGGCTTTTTTTATTGGTGGCCAATGATACAAGTCTGGTACGATGGGGCTTGTGGCCCTAACAATCCTGGTGGTCACACTGGTAGCGGCATTTCTATAAAAGAAAACAATCAAATAATATATCAAGAATCCTACTATCTTGGATATGGTGAAACTATGTCTAATAATGTAGCGGAATATCTTGGTGTAATTAGAGCATTAACCTACCTTCTATCAATATATAAACATAATGATAAAATTGTATGTTATGGAGACAGTAAATTAACCATAATGCAGATGAATAAGCGGTGGCGGTGCAGAAAAGGTTTATATAAGCAATATTACCTACAAGCATGTTTCTTACTTAAACAATTTAAGAATATATCTTTTATTTGGATACCTAGGCATCAGAATGAAGATGCTGATGAATTATCTAAGTTTGCAATTGAAACAAAAAGCATAAGTGCATACAGTCCTTCTTATGCGCCAACTTGCCAAGTATGAAAAAGGAAATTTTGGTAGATAGGGACGAACCAATTAAGGTCAATAGATGCAAGGGGCTATAGCGCGAGCCGAAAGGCGACCTGAACATGTTTGGAGAGTGGCAGACTAAATACGACTATAGCATGGTCACACTTAACTGTGTGGTCGGGGTTTGAGTGGTGAATTGACACCGCTTCTACCTGAATAGACATATTCAGATGAAGGACGACCCCCCGAAAGGGATAGCTACCCAATAGGGATATGAGGCGTAAACCAAATCGTTGTTTTCCGCTTTACGTGAAGGCACACGTTAAAATGCAACGCCGAGTAATAAAGCATCCATACCTTACTTGATATTATAGTAATATAATATAAATCATTAGCTACTACACACTCACACAGCCCCGCTAAGAAACAACGAGGACTCCTTCTATAGGTATGAAAATACTTACA
>Ga0209751_10001593_pt1 | contig 23152 bp, 25 predicted proteins | sample RifCSP13_1_FD_184019 | JGI IMG/M metagenome (GOLD analysis project Ga0209751, IMG submission 184019) | Soil microbial communities from Rifle, Colorado - Rifle CSP2_sed 13_1 (SPAdes) (version 2) | ecosystem: Environmental > Terrestrial > Deep subsurface > Rock core/Sediment | place: Rifle...
CGCGACGAGCCGCTTCCAGCTCGCGTCCACCTTCGCCTGGGTCGCGGCGATCTCGGCCTCGTTCAGGTGGCCGAACCGGCCCTGGGCCCTCAGGTACTCCACGACGGGCTTCGGCCTGCCGAGCTTCCGCGTTATGCGGTACGTCCCGCCCTCGATCTCGTAGAGCGGGAAGACGTTCGTGTCTGTGGCCAGGCGGCCGATCTCAATCGTCTTCTCCGAGGAGTACCGCCATCCGGGCGGGCATGGCGCCAGGGCATGGAGGAACCGCGGTCCCCGGATCGCCCTCATTTTCTCGACCTTCTTCACGAAGTCTTCGGGGAACGCGACGTTCACCGTGGCCGCGTAGGCGGGCCGGTGGGCCGCCACGATCGCCATGATGTCCTTCTTCGGCTCCGCCTTTCCCCGCGAGTCTGCGTCCACGGGAGTCGTTGTCGTCCACGCGCCCTCCGGGGTCGCCCCGCTCCGCTGCACGCCGGTGTTCATGTACGCCTCGTTGTCGTACATCACGTAGATGCCGTCCGTGCGGCGCTCGAGCATCCCGCTGAGGGCTTGGAGGCCGATGTCCGCCGTGCCGCCGTCCCCGGCGAAGCCCACAATCGTGACGTCCTTCAGCCCGAGCATGTCCGCAGCCGCCCGCAAGCCGCTGATGGACGCCCCCGTGGCCTCGAAGGCGCAGTCGAGCATGGGCACGTCCAGGGCCGTCGTCGGGAAGGGTGTGCCGATCACCGTCCAGCAGCACGCCGGAACCGTGACGATCGTGTTCGGGCCGAGACCCTTGAGCAGGTAGCGCATGACGAGGGTGGCGCCGCAGCCCGGGCACGCGCTGTGCCCGCTTTTCATCAGCTCGATCGCGGGGATTGTGAGCCGCGCCATCTCAGGCCACTTCCCGTCGGGACTTCAGATCCGTCCACGCAACCTCAGGGCCCTTGTCCGCGGAGAGCTCCTCGAAGACACCTTCAATCGTCGCCGGCGTGATATCGCGCCCGCCCAGCCCCGCGACGAAGTCTCGGAGGACCGGGCGATGATCCGTCGGGTAGAGGGCACCTGCGATCTCCGTGAACGCGGCCCCCGCGGCCCCGAACGTGAAGGAGCGGTCCAGGACGCCGATGCGGTCCACGTGGGCGGCCAGGTCCCGCAGCTCCGAAACGGGGAACGGGCGGAAGGCCCGCAGCTTCGCGAGCCCGACCTTCTTGCCGGCCGCGCGTAGCGCGTCGACTACCCCTTTCGCCGTCGTCGTCGCGGTGCCCATCGTGACGAGCACCGTGTCCGCGTCCTCCGTGCGGTACGTCGGCAGAAGTCCCCCGTGGATCCGGCCCGTGATGCGGCGGTAGTCCTCCTCGATCTCCAGGAAGACCTTCCGCGAACGCTCCATCGCCTTTGCAATCTTGTAGCGGAACTCCATGTACATGTCCGGCCCGGTGAAGGAGCCCAGGCGCATCGCCACGCCCGGCTGGAGGGTGAACGCGAGGTCCCGCGGCGGGAGGAACTCGTCCACCTGCTCCTGGGAAGGGATGTCCACGGGCTCGACCGTGTGCGACAGGTAGAAGGCATCCTCGGTAACCATCGCGGGCAGCCGGACGTTCGGATGCTCCGCGAGGCGGAAGGCCAGGAGCGTGGTGTCGAGGACCTCCTGGTTGCTCTCCCCGTAGAACGTGATCCACCCCGTGTCCCGCTGGGACATCGTGTCCGCATGGTCCGTCCAGATGGACCAAGGCGGGGCCACCGCGCGGTTCACGACGCCCATGACGACGGGCGTGCGCGCTCCCGAGGCCCAATGGAGGAGCTCGTGCATGAGGAGGAGGCCCTGGCTCGACGTCGCGGTGTACGTCCGCGCGCCGAGGGCGGACGCGGATATGCACGCCTGCATCGCGCTGTGCTCGGACTCGACCTTGATGTACTGCGCGGGCAACTCGCCCGACGCGACGAACTCCGCGATCTTCTCGACGATGGACGTCTGCGGGGTGATCGGGTACGCGGACACGACCTGGACCCGCGCGAGCTTCGCGGCGTACGACTGCGCGTAGTTCCCGCTGATGACGAGTTCCGCCATCGGCTCACTCCTCCTTGACCATCGCGATCGCCTTGGGCTTGCATTCCTCCGCGCAGATTGCGCAGCCCTTGCAATAGTCCAGGCGGATCACGGGGTAGCCTTCCACATCGAACTCGATCGCGTCATCGGGGCAGAACTTCCAGCACACGTTGCACTTCGTGCACAGGGTGAGGTTGATCACCGGCCGGAAGGTGCGCCAGGAGGCGGTGTGGATTACCTCGCTCGAGACCGTCGCGATGGGGGCCTCGGGCAGATCCTCCTCCGTCTCGTACTTCGGCACGTGCTTGCTATTCACCTCGACCGCGTGCTGGGTCACGGGGCCACCGCCTGCAACGTGAGGACCTGCTCATAGGCCGCCTCCGCGGCCCTCCGGTTCGCCTCCTGCTTCGCGGGGACGAACTCGAAGACCGCCTTCCGGACGCTCTCCAGCCCGATGATCCCGCTCGCGCGGGCGAGCGCGCCGAGCACGGCCGTGTTCACGATGGGCGTCGCCTTCGTGCCCAGGCCGTGGGCGAGGGCGATTCCCGTGGCGTCGATCGTGGCGATGCAGCCCCTGAACCCCGTGGCGACCTTCTCCGGCGGCAGCTCCGTGTTCACGAGGAGGAGGCCGCCCGGCTTCAGGCCCGCGGTCACGTTGATCGTCCGCATCAAGCCCGAATCCAATACCACGACGATGTCTGGCTCGGTGATCGAGGTGCGGATCTGGATGGGCTTGTCATCGATGCGGGTGAAGGCGGTCACGGGCGCACCGCGGCGCTCGACGCCGAAGAAGGGGAAGCTCTGGGGATGCTTGCCCTCGAGGAAGGCCGCCTGGGCCAGAAGTTCCGAGGCGATGACGGCGCCTTGGCCTCCCCTGCCGTGGAATCGTATCTCTAGCACGGTCCCGCCGGACCGTTCTAGGGCACCCCGTGGAACTTCAAGGTCGCCAACGTTTTGTACATATAGCAGGTATATGGCCGAGGGAGCACGAGTAAGCTCAAGGATTGGGGTCTCCGAAATGTGCCTCACCATCCCGGCAAGAGTCCTCGAGGTCCACGGCAAGCGCGCCGTGGTCACGTCCCGCGGATGGACGCGGGAGGTCGACGCGGGCCACGTCAAGGTCCGGTCTGGAGACTACCTCTTGGTCCAAGGCGGCGTCGCGATGATGACGATCGACCGCAAGGAGGCGGAGGAGACCCTCGCCGCCTGGGACGAGGTCGAGGCCGCCACCGATGCATGAGACGGTGATCGCACAGCAGATCCTCCGCGCCGTCCAGGCCACAATGGAGTATCGTGGGGCGAGCGGCGTCCGGACGATTGACGTGGAGCTCGGCCAGCTTGAGGGATTGAGGCCACAGGAACTCCAGGCGGCGTTCGATCTCCAGGCGGGCGGGACCACGCTCGAGGGGGCGGTCCTCCAGGTGACCGTCGTCCCCGCGACCGCCTTTTGTCGATCCTGCAACGACGAGAGGCCCTTCGAGCTGCCTCGGAGCCCAGCCCACGAACTACCGAAGATTCTCTGTCCCGAATGCGGGGCGCCCCTGGAGCTGCGGGGCGGCCGGGGCTTCGTGGTCCGCAGCGCGACGATGGTCCTCGAGGACCCCTAGCTCGTCGACGGCGTTACGGAGCGGCGCGCAGGCCCGCGAGGGACTCGTTCGCCGAATCGAGGGACCGGGCCGTGTACTCCTTCAAGTGCTTGAGCTGCCCCGGGGCGAGGACCATTGCGGGCCAGCTCCAGTGCAGCGCCACGTGGTCTCCCCCCTTCACCCCCGGGAGGATCCGCGGATCGTAGGACACGGTCTCCGGGAGACTCGGGCCGAGGGCCAGACGGGCCTTCGTTGCGACGAGTGCGGGTCTCTCGACCACGAGGGTCTTCTTCTCCTTCCGGACGACCTTCGCCCACGCGGGCCGACAGGACTCCATGTTGGGCAGCGTCGTCTCGACGTGACCCGTGACCATGCCCACGCCGACGAAGCACACATGGAACAGGTGATGCGGGATTGGCCGCTCGGGGAGGTGCTCCGTGAGGCGGTCCGCCATGAACCGCGGGAGCCCGCGGCGGGAGAGATGTTCCAAGAGCAGGCGGAAGTCCTCCCGCGTGAACGCCTCCAAGAGCTCGTTCCCGATCCAGTACGCCTCGACGACGTCGCGGTCGAGCGGATCGAGCCCGTGCTTCGCGGCGATCGCGGCCAGGTAGGGCTCGAGGGCCTCGAAGCGCAGGAGCGCCTTCCGCGAGGCCTCCAGGTCCTTGCCCTCCACGATCGTGCGGTAGAGGGCGGGCTCCGCGTCGGCGGGCCCGCAGTACTTCAGGCGGTTCGTCGCGATGCTGAAGCGAGCCGCGAGCTGGACTCCCTGCATCCTCACTCCGTGCGGGCCACCCGCGACTTCACCCGCAGGACGACGTACTTCCAGCTGTCCCGCAGGGAAGCCACGCCGACGGCGAAGGCCACTCCGAAGACGATGGCCACGACGCCCGCCGCCTGGGCGGCGGTGAAGGTGCTCCTCTCCGCGAGGAAGCCGAGCGCCCACGTGATCGGGAAGGCGAGGAGGAGGGCCGACGTCGCGGTGGACACGTCCACCGTCTTCAGTCCCGCGTACCACGTGGACACGAAGGCCACGAGGAGGACCGCGCTGATCCCGAGCCACTGCCACTGAGCCCCGCTGAACCCGGCGACGGAAGCGAACTGGCCCGTCAGCCCGAGGTAGGCCATCAGGAAGAGCCCGCCGAATCCCATCCGGCCGAGAGCCACGGTCCCGGAGGGAAGCTCCCCCAGCGCGCGCTTGGAAAGAGTGTACTCCCCGGCCCACAGGGCCGTCGCGATCAGGACGAGCACCGTCCCGTCCGTCCATACCGGTGCGTTCAGGGAGAGCAAGAGGAGGTTGCCCGCAAGGAGGAGGCCTGCGGCCAGGGCGACGCGGGCGGAGAACTTCTCCTTGAGGTAGACGACTCCCAGAACCGTGGCCATCAGGAAGAGGGTGCGGTAGCCGAAGGAGGCCGTGGCCGCGCCGGCCGTACCTGCCATCTGCAGCCCGCGGAAGAACAGGAGGAACGGGATCGCGCCGCCAATCAGGCCGATCGTCCCGAGCCGCAGCCAGTCCGCCCGCCCGAGCCTCGCGCGCATGCCGCGGCCCGCCAGGAAGACCATGGGCACGAGCATCGCGGCGACCGCGACGTTGCGCACCGCGATGAAGGCGTCCGAGTTCGTTCCCTGCACGGCATAGAAGTTCACGAAGGTCGATACACCGCTGATCAGGGCCGTGAGGAGCACGAGGAGGATCCCCGGCGCCGCGACCCGACCCAAGTTCTTGCGTTCCTTCTCCAACATCCGATCACCTAGGCGAATTGGATGGAATACTCATCCTGGATGGCGATGCCGTATCCGATGTCGAGGGCTTCAAGATTCGCGGCGGCCAGCTTCGCGGGCACATGGGCCACGAGGGCCTTGCGGACCGCCTCGAGGGGGAGAGGCACGACCTTCGTGCCCATGAGGGCCCCGAGGAGCACGCTGTTCGCGACGATCTCGCTCCCCACGGAGCGGGCGATGCGGTCCGCGTCGATCGAAATCACCCGCCCGGCGCGTTCCTTGAGCTGGCGGTGCAGTTCCTCGAAGGGCGGATACGCCTCCTTCCCCAGTACGACGAGGAGCGGCCGGATCGGCGTCATCGCCGTGATCACGACGGTCTTGCGGGCCGCCCACGGGATCATCCGGACGGACTCGAGCGGCTCGAACCCGACGATCGCGTCGGCCTCGCCCCTCTTCACCATCGCCGTCTGCACGTTCCCGATGCGGACGGTCGACACGACGGAGCCGTACCGCTGGCTCATCCCGTGGACCTCGGACATCTGGGCGTGGAGCCCGTGGGCGAGGGCCGCCTCGGACAGGATGCGGGCCGTCAGGACGACGCCCTGACCGCCGACCCCTCCGATGACAATGCTCGTGCCCTTCATGCTCGCACCTCCGAGACCTTCACGATCGCCTTGGGCGGGCAGACGTCCGCGCACACGCCGCAGCCGTTGCAGAGGAGCGGGTCGATGATCACGCTCTCGTCGGGCAGGCGGATGAGGGCCGGGCAAGCGAAGGCGTCGATGCAGAAGCCGCACTTCGTGCACTTCTCGCCCTCGACGACGTACGGCACGGGCTGGGCTCCCGCCTGCTTGAGGTCACGGAGCTCCAGAAGACGGCAGAGGTGCCGCGCGATGATCACGTTCACGCCCTCGCGGTCGAGCGCGCGGCGAAAGGCCTTCGTCAGCGCCTTGACGTCGTACGCGTCGAAGATCTCGACGTTCCTCACGCCGCAGGCACGGACGATCGCCTCCATGTCCACGGCGGTGTGCCCGCCGTCGGCCATGCCGACGTGGGGCTGATGGCCCGTCATCGCCGTCGTGCCGTTGTCCAGGATGCAGACGGTCATGCTGACGTTCTGGTGGACCGCGTGCATGAGCGCGGGGATGCCCGCATGGAAGAACGTGGAATCGCCGACGAAAGCGATGACCTTCTGGTCCGTCGTCGCCGCGAGGCCCGCCCCCATCCCGATCGAGGAGCCCATGCACAGCAGGACGTCCCCCGCGTTCGTGGGCGGGAACTCGATCAGGCTGTAGCAGCCGATGTCCACGGGGAAGAGCACATCCTGGCGGCGGGCCGCCTGGCGGGCCGCGTACGCGACGCCGCGGTGGCCGCATCCCGGGCACAGGACGGGCGGTCGGGCGGGCAGCTTCGGGAGCTTCGCCTCCCGGAGGCGCTGGACCGTCTTCGCGTCCAGGAGGCCGAGTCGGACGAGGGCCTCCGCGACCACGTCGGGATCGAACTCCCCCGTCCGCGGGAGCGCCCCCTGCGCCTTGCCATACACCTCGACGGGGATGCCGTGCTCGTTCGCGAGGGCCCGGAGGCCGTCCTCGAGGAAGGGCTCCAGCTCCTCGACGACCACGACGCGCTTCACGCTCCGCAGGAACGCGACGATCTTGTTCCTCGGCAGGGGGTTCGTAAGGCCGAGCTTGAGGACCTTGCCTGCGAGGTCGTCCGAGAACTCCATGAGGTACGTGTACGAGGGACCCGAGGCGACGAGGCCCGTGTCGCCGACCTTGGGGAGGTCCTCGACGCGGTTGAAGGGCGTGGACTCGGAGATCCCCTCCGCCAGGCGCAGCTTCTGAAGGACGCGCTTGTGGCCCTCCCGCGCGTTCGCGGGGAGCATGACGAACCGGGCGGGCTCGCGCTTGAAATGGACCTTGCCCTGGGCCTTCCCGACCTCGCCGACGGTCACGGGGCCGCGGGCGTGGCTCACCCGCGTCGTCGTGCGCACGATCACCGGCAGCTCGAGGAAGGCGGAGAACTCGAAGGCGAAGCGCGTCATGTCGAGGCATTCCTGGGGCGTCGCCGGCTCGAGGAGCGGCAGGTTCGCGAAGCGGGCGAGGATCCGGTTGTCCTGCTCGTTCTGGCTCGAGTGGCATCCCGGATCGTCCGCGGTGACGATGACCATGGCCCCGCGCACGCCGCTATAGGCGAGGGTCATGAGCGCGTCGGAGGCCACGTTCAGCCCGACGTGCTTCATGAACACGAGGGACTTCTGCCCCGCGATCGCCGCCGCGGCGGCGACCTCCATCGCGACCTTCTCGTTGACCGCGTACTGGAACTGGAGGCCCGCGTGCGCGGCGACGTCGTCGAGCACGAGCCCGATCTCGGACGAGGGCGTGCCCGGGTACGTGGACGCGAGGTCGACGCCGACCTCCAGGGCGGCGCGGGCGATCGCCTCGTTGCCGAGCAGCAGCAGGATGTCGCCCGCCCGGGCCTCCCAGAGCCGCGCGTACTCCTCGTTCACGCGGATCCCCCCGCAAACCGGGCGGCCGCCGTCCTTGCGACGCCCTCGGCGAGACGGACGTCCCGCGTGTGGGCGACGGCTTCCTCAGACTCCAACATGGGACCTCGAGCGGATGACAGACTCCCATCCCGCGGGATGCGATTTGGCAACTGGGCAATGACTACATATACCAGCGGTAAGTGTGCTCGCCCGCCGGAACTTGAAAGGAGGACAGGCCCGGGCGGCGGCGCGGCCGGGAGCCCCCGCGCGCGGATAAGACAAACCTACTTACCGCGGCCCCCGCATCGGGGACGGTGGTGGGAGCATGTCCGGTGTCGAGATCCGCACGCTCAAAGAGGTCGACCTGAAGGGCGGCACCGTCGTCGCCGCGTTCCCGAGCGTCGGGCTCGTGTCCACGATCTCCGCCACGTACCTGATCCAGATGCTCCCCACGGACCAGGTCTGCGCCCTCGAGTCCGAGGATTTCCCTTCCGTGTCGATGATCTACGCGAAGAAGCCGAAGTTCCCCGCGCGCGTGTACGCCTCCCCCGGGCACCGGCTCGCGATCTTCGTCTGCGAGATGTCCCTCCCGGGCCGGGTCCACCGGCCCGTGGCCTACGCCCTCATGGACTGGGCGAAGGCCCACGGCGCGAAGCAGATCGTGACCCTGGAAGGCCTCCCGAGCGACTCCGAGGCTCCCTTCAAGGCGCAGCCGGACGTCTGGGGCGTCGGGAGCACGGAGCACTCCCGCGCGGAGCTGGACCGGGCGAAGATCGCGCAGCTGGAGACGGGCATGATCGCCGGGGTGTCGGGCGTCCTCCTGAACGAGGGCCGGTGGCGGAACCAGGACGTGATCGCCCTGCTCGCGGAGGCCCGACCCGACGTCCCGGACGCCCACGCGGCGGTGGCGCTGGTGCACGCCCTGGACGACCTCCTCCCCGATGTGGACGTCGACCTGGGCCCGCTCAAGGATCAGGCGAAGAGCCTGGAGGAGTTCCTCCAGAAGCTCAAGCAACAGGCGACGCCAGTCGTCAAGCCGGAGCCCTCGCCGGGCGGCATGTACCGCTAGGCCGTCCGGCGGCCCCCTCCGTGCAAAGGGCTTTACGGGACGCTTTACGTTTGTCAAGCAGAACCCACTTGGCGGACCGCCCTCTAGCGGGGCCCCGGCCCGCGAGCGGGCGCGACGAGGACCCCCAATGGCGACGGACCCGGTGTGCGGCATGTACGTGGACGAGGCGACGTCCACGCTGACGGCGATCGTCCGCGGACGCAAGTACTACTTCTGCTCCGAGACCTGCCTGGAGACCTTCACCGCGCCGGAGAAGGAAATGAGGAAGCTCCGGCGGCTCACCCTCTTCAGCCTGGGCGTCGGCATCCCGCTCTTCATCGTGGCCCTGGGGATGACGCCCCAGACCGGCTGGTGGCTCACGGACCTCATGGAGCCCATGAACGTGGTCTTCTTCGCCCTCGCCACGCCGGTCCAGTTCGTCGCCGGATGGCGCTTCTACCGCGGCATGTGGGACGCGATCCGCAACCGCAGCGCGAACATGGACGTGCTGATCGCGATCGGCACGTCCGCGGCGTGGGGCTACAGCGCCGTGGTCACGTTCCTTCCGTATCTGGGGTTCCAGGGCGTCGACCCCGCGACGTACTACGACACCGCGGCGGTGATCATCGGCCTCATCCTCCTGGGCAAGTACTTCGAGGAGATCGCGAAGGGACGCGCGAGCGACGCGATCCGGAAGCTCATGGACCTCGCACCCCGCACGGCTCACGTGGTCCGCGGGGGCAAGGAGGAGGAGATCCCGGTCGAGCTGGTCCAGGTGGACGACCTGATCGTCGTCCGGCCCGGTGAGCGGATTCCGGTGGACGGCACGATCGTGGAAGGTTACTCGGCGATCGACGAGTCCATGATCACCGGAGAATCGATCCCCGTGGACAAGAAGGTCGGGGACACCGCAATCGGCGCGACGATCAACAAGACCGGCCTGCTGAGGATCAACGCCACCCGGGTCGGCGCGGACACGACGCTGAACCAGATCATCAAGCTCGTGGAGGACGCTCAGGTCTCGCGGGCGCCAATCCAGAAACTGGCGGACCGCGTGTCGTCGTTCTTCGTCCCGACCGTGGTGGCCATCGCCACCCTGACGTTCTTCCTCTGGTACATCCCCTTCGGCCGGACCGTCGCGGAGGCCCTCGTCTTCTTCATCGCGGTCCTCATCATCGCCTGCCCCTGCGCCCTCGGCATCGCCACGCCGGCGGCGATCATGGTCGGGACGGGCAAAGGCGCAGAGAACGGGCTGCTCATCAAGGGCGGCGAATACCTGGAGAAGGCGCACAAGCTCACCACGGTGGTCTTCGACAAGACGGGCACGCTCACGAAGGGCAAGCCCTCCGTGACGGACGTGGTCCCCCTCGCCCTCGCGTCGGAGGACGAGGTCCTCCGGCTCGCGGCCTCCGCGGAGAAGGGGTCCGAGCATCCCCTCGGCGAGGCAATCGTGCGGGCCGCGTCGGACCGCAATCTCCGGATCGAGGACCCGAAGGACTTCGAGGCGATCCCGGGCCACGGGATCCGGGCGAAGGCCGGGGACCGCGCAATCCTCCTCGGTAACCGGAAGCTCATGGCCGAGGCGGGCATCCCCATCGAGGGCGCAGAGGACGCCGTCCGGATGCTCGAGACCGGCGGGAAGACCGCGATGCTCCTCGCCGTGGACGGGAAGCTCGCGGGCATCGTCGCCGTGGCCGACACGCTCAAGGAGCACTCCGTCGACGCGGTGCGGGCCCTGAAGGGGATGGGCATCGAGGTCGTCATGCTCACGGGCGACAACCGACGGACCGCGGAGGCGATCGCGCGCCAAGCCGAGGTCGACTCCGTGATCGCGGAGGTCCTTCCCGGGCAGAAGGCGGAGAAGGTCAAAGAGCTCCAGTCCCAGGGCAAGATCGTCGCCATGGTGGGCGACGGGATCAACGACGCGCCGGCCCTCGCGCAGAGCGACGTCGGGATCGCCCTCGGGAGCGGGACGGACGTGGCAATGGAGGCGGGGGGCATCGTGCTGATCAAGGACGACCTGCGGGACGTGGTCGCCTCGATCCAGCTCAGCCGGAAGACCGTCCAGAAGATCCGCCAGAACCTCTTCTGGGCCTTCTTCTACAATACGGCCCTCATCCCGCTCGCCGCCGGCGTCCTGGCAGGCATCGGAATCGTTCTCAATCCGATCATCGCGGGCGCGGCGATGGGCTTCAGCTCCGTGTCCGTCGTCATGAACTCGATGACCCTGCGGCGCTTCAAGCCGCAGCTGTGACGCGACGAGGACGATCCACTCGAGGATGAATGTGCAAAGGAGGTGACGCATGGAAAAGGATCCGATCTGCGGCATGATGGTCGACCCGAAGAGGGCCGCCGGGAGCTCCGTGTACCAGGGGAAGACGTACTACTTCTGCAGCCCCGGGTGCAAGAGCACCTTCGAGAAGAACCCCGCCAAGTTCGCGAAGTGAGCTGGCGGGCCTTTCCCCTTTTGTGCCAAACCTTTAATCCCGATCGATCCGTTCGTGGCGGACGTCCATGGGTCTCTGGGCTCGCCTCACGTGGAGCCGGCCTCTCTTCGTGCTCCTCGGGCTGAACGTGCTCTGGTCGCTCTCCTTCTTCATCGCGCCCTTCGCAATCAAACCGGGATCCTTCGCCTGGCCGTATGACCAGTACCCGGGGCTTGCGTATCATCTCGGCGGCGCGAACCATCTGGACTACGGGGCGATCTGGCAGACGTTCTGGATCTACCCGCAGGCCGTGTACGCCTTCGGGGACCTCCAGTGCCACGAGCTCTGGTACCGCTCCCTGTGGCTCAACGGCAACCAGATGCCCATGTGTGCCCGGATGACGGCCATGTACATCTTCGCGAACTTCGGCCTCGTCGCCGCGGCCTTTGCGCCCCGCTCCACCTCCGCGAGCCAGGTCATGCTCAACGCGATGCCTCGGTGGGTGCGCGAGCGGCTCGCGCGGTTCGGGACCGAGCGGGCGGGCGCGATCATCGTCGTCGTCGGGCTCCTGCCCGTGGCGATCGACGGCTTCACCCAGCTCTTCTCCGACGTCACGCACTACGAGTCCACGAACGTGATGCGCATCCTGACGGGCATCCCGGGCGGATTCGTGGGCGGGCTCCTCGTGGGCGCGATGCTCATCTCGATCCGCCAGTTCTCCGCGGACATCGCGATACTCCGCGCCCGCGCCCAGGGAAGGACGCCGCCGGCGCGGTGAGCGAAGCTATTTGAAGCACCCGCGTATCGGCCCAGCGTGGCCCGCCGGAAACGCAAGGATGAGGAGCCCGACTGGGTCCCGCCCGAGTTCGACGAAGTCGCGTTCATGCGGAAGGAAATCGAGAACGCGAAGATCGCCGTCGTCGTGGTCGCCTGGGCCGCGATCGGCGCGATCGTGGGTCTGATCCTCTACACGTATGTGCATCCCGCCGCAGGCTTCCTCCTCGGGCTCGCCACGTTCGGGGGCCTCTACTTCCTCCTCCCCGTCCTCGGCCTGCCCATCCACGGCTACAAGAAGAGGGACTGGTTCAACCGCTTCGGGACGTACTTCTTCTGCTGGCTCGCCTTCTTCATCCTGGCCCTGAACCCGCCCTTCGGGGACCATACGCCGCCGTCAATCCAGTTCGAGGCCGCAGCCTCCTATACGTCCGCGGGTCTCGCCGAGCCAGGAATCCGGTCGATCTATTGCGTGCCCGCGAGCGCGGCGACCACGGTCAGCGTGGGCGTGGGCGGGAACAACACCCTGTACGTCCTGTTCCGCGCGACGGACAATGTCGCGGTGCAGAACGTGACCGTCCGTGCGGAGCCCGGCACAGGCCCCGTCGACCTGACGCCGACGGACGTCTCCCTCTCCATTAGCGCATGCTCGAACAGCGCGAACAACACGAGGTATCCATCGGGGACCTACGCGGTCAAGATGCCCGCGTCGGGCTTCCCGGTCACCTTCACCGTGACCGCGACGGACCGGGTGGGCCTTTCCAGCACCGCTTGGTTCCGTGTCGCTCCACTCTGATTCAGCGCTCCCACGGGAGGCGCTTGTCGAAGAGCTTCGTCCATGCCTCCGCGGCGGAGGCCGTCAAGGCCGCCGGGCCGGCCCGCGTCCGTAAGGACGTCTTCGCGGACTTCTCGAGGTCCTTTCCGAGGCTCATCTGCCGCCACGACGCCTTGACGAGTCCCGCAGCGTCCGTGGCCTCGCGGACCACGTCCACGGTCCAGCGGTCTCCGGCGAGGAAGGGCCCCGCGATCGTCTTCGGGTTGCGGGCCCACTTCTCCAGGAAATCCTTCGAGTTCCGCACCCAGACGGGAGGGCCCTCGTGGCGCTGGACGCGGGGCAGCGATCCTACGGTGAACTCGAAGAGGAACAGGGCCTCTTTGCCCGCGACGTCGAACCGGGAATCCATCACGACGAAGTCGTGGCGGGAGAACACCTCCGTGAACGCCCGGTGGGCTTTGCGGAGCTGCGGGTACAGCACGTCCTCCGTCACGTCGGGCGCGCGGATCGAGATCGCGAGGAGGTCCCCGCCGCGCTTCCTCGCGAGGGCGCGGAGCTTCGGTACCGTGAGAGCCTTCAGGGGCTTCGGGAAGAAGAACCGCTCATGCGGAGAGCGTAGGTACTCGCGGGCGGCGTAGACGAAGGTCGCCATCTGCTCGAGGCGCACCGCGCTCGCCACGTTCCGGTTCGCGTCCACGGGGTCCACGACGACGAGGGGCTCCTCGAACGTGCGAGAGCCCGGGTGGTCGAGGGCGATCGCCTCCCCGCGGCGCCAGGAGAGGCTCGCCTCGAGGACCTTGCGAAAGGTCCCGTACTTGATGACGAGGAGCTCGCAGAGGTACCCGCTGAACCCGCCGATCTTCGCCTCGGCCCCGTAGATCCCCACGCCTGCGGACCAGGCCTTCAGCAGGCGCACCTGGTCCGCCTGACCCCCGTTCAGGTGGCCCAGGACGTAGTCCACATGGAGGGGCGTCCGGTCCACCGCGCTCATCCTCTGGCTCGCATCCGTGATCCGGTAGCAGGGGACGATCTCGACCTGGACGCCCTTGTAGAAGCCGCGGGTGTACGGATGCTCCGCGTACATGTGGAGCCCGTGCTCCAGGAGCTCGCCCAGGGCGAGGCCCCTTTCCTCCAGATCCGGTCGCGGCAGGTCGGGCGGGAAGGCGACGAAGAGGTCCACGTCCGCCTCCCTCAGGTGGGTGCCCTTCGCCACGGAGCCCGACACGAAAGGCTTCGCCTCCCATCCGCGGGCCTTGAGGGTCGCCTCGACCCTGGTCAGGAGCTCGCGGACGACCGCGGAGAGCGCCTTCTCCTCCTCGGGCGAGGGCCGGATCCTCGCGAGAACCGCCTCTTCGATGCTCACGTTCGGGGCATGAGGCGATGCGGATAAAAGGTCATGGGAAGGAAACGGGACAGGCCGCGATCAGGCTGTACCGGCAGGCTACATCAAAGATGCCGTTGATGATGAACTGCACGGCGATCGCGGCGAGCAGGAGGCCCATGATCCGGCCGACAGCCTTCGTCCCCGTGCGCCCGATGCGGCGGAAGATGCGGTCCGCGTAATGCATCAGGAAGAACGTGGTCAGGATCGCGACGAGGATCCCCGCGAAGATGAACATCTTGTCCACGGGGTCGGCCACGGGGTGGGCCATGTAGATCATCACCGTGGTGATTGCGCCCGGACCGGCGAGGAGCGGGATCCCGAGGGGCACCACGCCGACGTCCTCGCGCTCGAGGGTCTCCTGCCGCTCCTGCTCCGTGAGCTTCGTCCTCGACCGCTCCCCGTTGATCATTTCGAACGCGACGGCGAAGAGGAGGATCCCGCCCGCGATCTCGAAGGCGGGGATCGTGAAGCCGAACGCCTCGAAGATCCACTGGCCGAAGACGGCGAACACGCCGAGGGTGGCCGTGGCCACGAGGCAGCTCTTCGAGATCACGTCCCGCCTCTCCGCGCGGCTCATGTCCTCCGTGAGGACGGAGAAGAACGGGATGACGCCGAGCGGGTCGACAATCGCGAAGATGGAGGCCATGGCCGTGGCTCCGAAGGCCACATCGACCATGGGCTCCCCTGTACGACGACGAGGAATGAAGCCTACTGCTTCGTCATCAGCTTCATCCAGCCCGCGGACTCGTACACGGCGAGGTTCCGCTTGCTGGCGGTCTGCTGGAACTCGTCCCAGGTGATGACCTGGAGCTTGTCGCTGGGGTTCTTGGAGAACCGCAGGGTGTTCGTTCCCTTCACCTTGCTCGGCTGCAGCCCCTTATCGGCCGCGATCTTCCGAGCCACGTCGAACGAGATCTCTCGGAGTGCGGGCATCGTTCCATCCCTTCTTCGCGGCACCCCACCATGGAGGCGCGCAGACGGATGCACGACGAAGACGCCATATATGTCTTTCGTTTGTCTGACAGAGCGTTGACAAACGCACCGGGCCGCGGCCTCGCGGAGAGAGTCCATGGGCGGCGCTTCCGCAGGCGCGCGGCCTCAGAACCGGGACGTCGCGGGACGCGTCCGGCCCTCCATGGACCGATTCGTTCTCGCGCCTGATTCTTTCACGGCACCACTTATATACACTCGGACCGCAGTGCAGAGCCGAGCGCCATCCCACTGGCGGTGACTGACCATGGCGAGCGAAAAGCCCTCTCCGCTCATCCTCGATGCGGTCAAGGCGTCCGCGTCCAAGTTCAAGGAGAACAAATCGGCCCTCGAGGCCCGCGCCAAGGAGCTGGACGCCCTCAAGGTCCAGCTCGCCGCGGAGCGGGAGGAACTCGGCAGACAGTCCGCGAAGCTGGCGACAGATCGTTCCGAGTTCCATGATGAGAAGCGGGACGTCGGGGAGGCCCGCGCGTCGATCGACAAGGACCTCGCCGAGATGCGAACGGAGCGGGAGAAGATCGCCGCCGAGGAGAAGCGCCTCCAGGACTGGGCCCGGTCCCTGAACGAGCGGGAGAAGTCGATCAAGGACGTCGAGGACCGCACGAAGCGGCTCGAGATCGAGCTTTCGGGCCAGATCAAGGACTCCGAAGGGAAGCTCGAGGCCCTCGTCGAGCGCGAGGAGCTCATGGCCCAGCGGGAGAAGTCCCTCGCAGACATGATCGACCGGTTCTCTAAGATGGAAGGGGGCATCGCCCAACGGGAGAAGACGCTCGCGAAGCGGGAGGAGGAGCTCATCAAGCTCCAGAACGAGCGGCTGAGCGCCCTCGAGGCCCGCGAGAAGGAGATGCTCAAGATCTCCGAGGACATGCACGGACGGCAGAAGGAGTCCCTCGCCCAGCACGAGTCCTTCGTCGAGCTGCAAGGCTCCTTGAAGTCCGAGTTGATCCACCTCTCCTCCGAGCGCGAGAAGCTCGCGATGAAGGAGAAGAGCCTCATCGAGGCGGAGAAGTACCTGGCCGCGGCCCTCGAGGCCAGCGGGATCGATATGGTCCCGGAGCCGGCCCCGATCAAGGGCGCTCCACCCCCGCCCCCCGCGGAGGAGCCAAGGCCCCCGGTGCCACCTCCCGTGAACCCGAGGTCCGGCACCCCGCCCGAGGTCCTCCACGACGAGATGATGGATGAGGAACCCGGTTCCGAGTCGAGACCGAAGGTCTCCCGCACGGAGGCGCTCGACCGCATGACCCGGGCGCTCGAGACCGCGAAGAGGGCCCGCGACTCCGGCCGGAACGTCAGCGAGATTCGCAAGACCCTCAAGCAGGCCCGCAGCGCCTTCGAGGCCGGGGCCTACGATACCGCCGCGAAGCTCGCGGACGAGATCCTCAAGGAACTTGAGGCGACTCCTCTCCCCCATTAGCCGCGACGACGGGGTGCTCTGCCCACAGCGGCTCCAGGGGCGCGGGCGCTCCGTATTCCATGCCCGTCATGGGGACGCCGCCCCACGGGTCCGGTGCGCTGCGGGGTCCCGCGAAGTAGCTCCAGATGAAGTTGATCGCGAGCACGAGCTGGCCCGCGCCCAGGATGAAGGCGCCGATCGTCGCGAGCCAGTTGAGGGCCCACAGGCTTTCCGGGTAGTCGAACACGCGGCGGGGCATGCCCTCGAGGCCCAGGAACAGCATCGTGAAGAACACGAGGTTCAGGCCGATCATCGTGAGAGCGAAGTGCCATCGGCCGAGGCGCTCGCTGTACATCCGTTTCGTCATCCGCGGGTACCAGTAGTAGAGCCCGGCGAAGACGCCCATCATCGTGCCGCCGAACAGGACGTAGTGGATGTGGCCGATGACCCAGTACGTGTCGTGGAGCTCGTAGTCCACGGGGATCGGCGCCTGGAAGACGCCCGTGATCCCGCCGATCACGAACATCCCGATGAAACCGATGGCGAAGAGCATGGGCGTCTTGAGCTCAATCGCCCCGCCCCACATCGTCATGATCCAGTTGAACACCTTGATCCCGCTCGGCACCGCGATCACGAGGGTGAGGATCATGAAGGGCAGCCGGGCGGACAGGCTGATCCCCGAGGTGAACATGTGGTGGACCCAAACGCCGAAGGAGAGGAAGCCGATGGCCACGGTGGACAGGGCGATCGCCTTGTACCCGAAGATCGGGCGGTGGGAGAAACGCGGGATGACCTCGGAGACCGCGCCCATCGCCGGGAGGATCATGATGTATACGGCGGGGTGGGAGTAGAACCAGAAGAGGTTCTGCCACATGATCGGGTCCCCGCCCACGCCGGGCGCGAGGAAGGCGGTGATCCCGTGGCGGTCCAGCAGGAGGACGAAGGCGCCCGCCGCGAGTACGGGCGTGGCGACGAGGGTGATCGTCGCCGTGACGAGGACGGACCAGGCGAACAGAGAGAGGTTCTTGAACATGATCCCGGGCGCGTGGTGCCGCAGGATCGTGACGATGAAGTTGATCGCGCCCGCGCTCGAGGAGATGCCGAGGAGCTGCAGGCCGATGATCCACATGTCCACGCCGATCCCCTTGTCGTACACGGACAGGGGCGTGTAGCCCGTCCAGCCGACGTTCGCGGCACCGAGCCACATGATCACGCCCGCAGCGGGGATGAGCCAGTAGCTCAGGGCGTTGATCCGCGGGAAGGCCATGTCCTTCGCGCCGATGAGGGGCGGCACCATGAGGTTCCCGAACCCCGCGAGGATCGGGATGGCCACGAGGAATACCATCGTGGTCCCGTGCACCGTGAACAGCTCCGAGTAGGTGTTCGCGTCGACGATCGTCGTCCCCGGGTAAGCGAGCTCCGTCCGCATGAGAAGCGCGAGGAGGCCTCCGAGGATGAAGAACAGGAGAGAGGTGACGATGTACAGGATACCGATGTCGTGGTGGTTCGTAGTGTAGATCCAGCGGAGGACGCCGACGTGCTCCTTCGCGGTCGACTCGCGGGCCCTGTGCCTGGTGATCACTTCGCCCGCCATCGCGCAGACCTCAAGATCGTGCCGGCCGCCTTAGGCCGACCGAAACCTGTACTTCGGCGTGTGAGAAAAAGGTTTCCTATCGTGGCGGCGGCTCTCGACGACGTACGACGGAGTTCGTAGCCCTCCCAGGGAGAGATGACGAGTTCGGCTCACCTCAACTTTCGGCAAACCGCAAACGCTTTAGAGCACCGAGGTTTACGGCGCATCGATGTCCCGCTCCCGGCGGTTGGCGCGGTTCCTGCCGGCGTTTCTTGCCTGCATTTGCCTGCTTGCGCTCCCGGGGGTTTCGGCTCAGGGGACGAGCACGAGTCAGGAGCAGATCAGCAACCTCTTCACGATCGTCCTGATCTTCGGCTTGGGGATTGGGGCCTTCGTCGGGCTCGTGCTCACGTACACGGTCCTCAAGTTCCGCGTGCGGAAGGGGCATACGCAGCCCTGGGCGGACCCGAAGACGAGTGACCATCGCCTCGAGGCCGCCTGGACGATCATCCCCGCGGTCATCCTGCTTGTCGTGGGCGTGCTGGCCTTCCAGACCCTGGCCTTCACGGACACGATACCTCAGAACGCCGACGTGGTCGTGACGGTCACCGGGCACCAGTGGTACTGGAGCTACAACGTGACCTACGCGAACGGCAGCTCGGCGACCTTCATGAACGACTTCGTCCTCAAGTCGAACCAGACCGTGAAGCTGTACGTGGAGGCCGCGGACGTGGCCCATTCCTTCTTCATCCCCGCCCTTGCCCTCCACATCGACGCGATCCCCGGCCACGTGAACGAATACTGGTTCAAGCCCACCCAGCCGGGCACGTACACGGTTGTCTGCACCCAGTTCTGCGGGGTGAGTCACTATACCATGGTCGGCACGCTCACGGTCCAGCCTTGAGGTCGCCGTTCTCGCGGCGGTCCTCCTGGCGGGTGGATTCGCGGTCCTCGCCTCTCCGGTGAGTGCGAGCCCGCCTGCACTCCCGGTTCCCCGGGCTGCCATGTCCTTCACCCTCTACGGGGATGCGGCGGGGGGATGGGGGAACACGTCGACCGGGTACACGAACCCAGGCCCTACGCTGTACGTGTACCAGGGCGCCAACGTGTCCATCACGCTGTACGCGGTGGACAGCATCCCGCACAACTGGTTCATCGACTTCAACGCGAACAACCGAGTGGACCCCGGAGAAGTGAGCTCGCCGGACTTCTCCTCCTCGACGAACGCGGTCGTGTTCAACTTCACCGTTCCCACGGACCGCGCCGGTCCCGAGACGTACCTCTGTCGCTTCCACGTCACGACGATGCGGGGGCAGGTCGTCATCCTGACCCCGCCCGAGATCACGCTGTACGGGAGCCAGGTCACAGGCTGGGCCTACGTGAACAACAAGACGAGTTCAGGCCCCGGCCCAGCCCTGTACATGCTCTACGGCACAAACCTGACCATCCACCTCGTCTCCTTGGACGCCCCTGCCATCGAGCACACCTGGTTTGTCGACTACGGCAACGACAGCGGGGCGTCCGGAGATCCGATCTCTGGCTTCTTCAACTCCACGAGTCCCGGGATGTATGTGTACACCCCGGACCGCGCGGGCACCTTCGAGTACCGCTGTTCGATCCACCCGGGCAGCATGGCCGGAGTCATCGTGGTCCTCGGCAACGCGCCCGCGCCCCCCCGGGGACTGCAGCTCAATCTCGTCCCCGGCATCATGATCGCCACGATCGTCGGGGTCCTCATCCTCGCGGCCTTCTACCAGGTGCGTGCGGTGCGGGCGGCCCGGCGTCCGAAGTGAGGCGCCCGGGTTGGACCTCTGGCTCCTCACGGCCGGCTTCGGGATCATGCCCGTGGCCGCCCTCCTGCTCCTCTTCCTGGAGAAAAGGATCCGCGAGCGAATCGCGATTGCCTGGGCCGTGCTCGCAGGGACCGTCGCGTTCCTCGGGATCGCTCACACCTCCGCGACGATCCTCGATCTCGATGCCCACTTCGTCGCAGGTCCGGCCGCCTCGGCCGCCACGATGGCCCTCGGAGTCGTCGGAGGGCTCGGTCTCGGGTGGATCCTCCTGGGACGCGGACGCTCCGCGGGGACGCCCTTGGGGGTCGCGTGGGCCGCCGTGGTCTTCCTGGGCCTCCATAGCTTCGGGGACGGGCTCGTCCTCGGCGAACCCTTCGCGGGCCCTCTACCCGTGGGCTGGGAGCTCACGCCGCTGAACGTCTCCGCGACCTTCCTTCATCGCTTCGCGGAGGGCGCCATCCTGGTGGTTCCCGCGCTGATCGCGGCGTGGAGGCCACCGAAAATGGCAGGGTTACTCCTCGCGGGCCTCCTGACGGTCCCGGCGGCGGTTGTGCCCGTGATCCTCTACGGTCCAGGGGTCTCGCTCGCCGCGGTGGCGGCAGACCAGACCGTGGGCATGCTCCTCTCCTCCGTCGAGACCGGCTTCGCCATCCCGTTCCTCCTCCTCGGCCTGCTCCCGCGAATCGGGATCCAGAAGGACTCGCGATGGGCCCTCGCGGCCGGCCTGGCGTTCCTCGCGATGTTCCTCGTGCACTTCGCGGTGGAATGAGGGTCAGCCGGCCGGAGCCTCGGACCCTTCGCCCGCGGCTTTCCCGGGCGGGTGCATCAGCGTGACGATCGCGAGGGCCAGGGCCGCCGCGAACGTCGCCGTCCCGACCGCGAGATGGAAGGTGACGACGGCCGAGTTCAGCTCCGTCTGCACGGTGACCGCACCCAGGAGCGCCTGGGCGACGACGAGCAGGAACGTGGAAAGGGACAGGAAGAGGATCCTCCGGTCCGTCCGGTACCAGAGGAACGCGAGGATGAGGGTCAGGAGCATGACGATCCCGGTGGCGAAGGCGACGACGCGATGGGAGAACTCGATCGCGACGTCCGGGTTGCTCAAGTCCGGGATGACAGCGCCGTTGCAGAAGGGCCAGTCCGCGCCGCAGCCCATCCCCGCCCCCGCGGATCGCACCGTGCCGCCGACGATGACCGTGGCGTAGGTCACGATCGCGCTTGCGACGGCCATGAGTTCGAACAAACGGCGACGGTTCGCCATGGTCTCGGGACCTCCCCGGAGCGCCCCAGCCGGTTCGGCGAAATAAATGCTTCGTTAGGCCCCGGCGGCGAGCGGCGCGCGACCCAGCCGCCACGCGAGGTAGAGAATCCCCAGGTCGATCGCGAACCCGACGGCGCAGAAGATGCAGATCGCGCGGATCACGAAGATTTCGATCAGCGTGAGCCCGAGGCCCACGAGCGCGCCGAGGCCGGCGAAGACGAGGAGCCACCGGTCGACGGACCACGGGCCGATCCGCTCCCGCCCACGGAAGGCCCCGACGGCCAGGCCGAGCAGGATCAGGAACCCCGCGAGCCCCACCGTGGAGGTGGGGATCCCCGCGATCGATGCGTACGCGCTCTGCCCGACCACGGAGCAGCTGAAGTAGTTGTTGAGGTCGCAGACGGACGAGCCGAAGGCCGCGTACCACTCGTATGTGAGATAGGCCGATACGGCGGCCCCGGCCACGGCCAGGACCGCGACGAAAAGGAGGAGGTCGCCGCGGGAAAATCCCTCGCGCGCCATGTCAGGCCCCGAGGGCGGCGTTCAGTCCGGCGATAAGGTTGGCGGCGCTGGCCTCGAGCGTCCCCACGTACTTGTGGTAGATCGTCCCGTCCTTGTTCACGATGAAGATCGTCGGCGTCGAACTCGCTCCGTAGTTCGACTGGACCGTCTTGCCCGGGTCCAGGCAATAGGGCCAGGAGGATCCGTAGTAAGCGGAACCGGGGGTGGTGCGCTCTTGGTTGATCCGGGCCTCCGTGTCCGCTGCGCCATCGAAGTTTATGTCGATGCTGACGAACTTCACGCCGCGCGCGCTGTAGTTCGCGTACAGGCTGACCAGGACCGGCGCCTCGTCCCCGCAGTAGGGACAGTCGAGGTCCATGAACTCGACGAGGACCGGACTCCCCCTCCACGCCGTCATCGAAACCGTCGTGTTGTCCGTCGAGGTCAGGGTGAACTCCGTCACCGGGCGGAAGAGGAGAGGAGCGAAGACCGCGACGACCACGAGGACGACCGCGACCACGCCCGCGATCAGGAGCGTCCGACGCCCTCCGCGGGTGAGGCTCGGGCGCCCAGCCGCCTTCTCCTCCTTGATGGCCTTCAGGTCCTCTTCGTCGAGGGTCTCGGAAAGATCCACGTTCTCCTTGGGGTGCTGGTTCCTCACGTGCCGCTCAAGGTTCTCCGCCTTCACGGAGACGCCGCAGACGGGGCACTTCTTCGTCGCCATCGATGACGTGACGAGGAGGGCGTCGCCGATATAAAACCCGCGTACGTAGGGAACGTTCGTCCCCGGTAGGACGGCCGTGGAACGGGAAGGCAGCATATAGCGGGTGGCCGATGGCGGGAGCGTGGCCCGCAGGACGTCCGGGGATCCCCTCCCGTTCGGCTCGCGCCGCTCGCCCGTGTACGCCGCGCGTGGGATGGTCGCCTCGAGTCAGCCGCTCGCCTCGGAAGCGGGGCTGGAAATCCTGATGCAGGGCGGGAACGCCGCGGACGTGGCCGTCGCGACGGCGGCCGCGCTCAACGTGACCGAGCCCACCTCGACGGGACTCGGCGGCGATTGCTTCGCCCTCTTCTACGACGGGGAAACGGGGAAGGTCACGGCCCTGAACGGCTCCGGCCGCGCTCCTGCGGCGCTCCGCCTCGACCTGCTCCGCCGGCAGGGCTTCGAGAAGGAGCTCCCGCCGTTCCACGCCCACACGATCACGGTGCCGGGAGCCTGCGCGGGATGGTGCGACCTCGCGGAGCGGCACGGCTCCCTGCCGATGGACCGGATCCTCGCCCCCGGAATCCGCCTCGCGGAGGAAGGGTTCCCCGTCGCGCCGATCACGGCTTACTACTGGGCGGGGGGCGCGAAGCGGCAGCTCGCCCAGGCCCCTGGGGGCCGACAGCTCCTCATCGACGGACGCGCGCCG
>Ga0209751_10001594_pt1 | contig 23151 bp, 25 predicted proteins | sample RifCSP13_1_FD_184019 | JGI IMG/M metagenome (GOLD analysis project Ga0209751, IMG submission 184019) | Soil microbial communities from Rifle, Colorado - Rifle CSP2_sed 13_1 (SPAdes) (version 2) | ecosystem: Environmental > Terrestrial > Deep subsurface > Rock core/Sediment | place: Rifle...
GCGGCAGCGATTCATCGGCGCGATGACCATCGCCGTCATACGAAGCTTCGGTGGCCGGGCTCAGCGGAGCCGGTGCCCGGTCCGCCGCCCGGTCCGCCGCAGGCCCGATCCGGGCTCGTTGCTCGGCCGCGCCCTGGACTCGTATGACGCCGACGGTCATCAGAATCGAGACATCGCGGCGCTCGCCGGAATCCGGTCATATTCGAGGAGGTCGGCCACGTTCGGGAGCTCGGTCGTATTCGGACGGGCGGCCGGCATGCGTGCGCGGCGCGACACCACGTGGTCCAATCGCGCGGTGACCTTCATCGACCCCCAGCGGACCCGGTCGCTGCCGACGGCCGAGCTCACGGCTCACGAGACCGGCGCGATTCGCGAGCTTCTCTGGGCGGCGTTCGAGGCCGACGAGGACGGCTTTTCGGAGGACGACTGGCAACACGCCCTGGGCGGTCGCCACGTCGTCGTTGAGGACGGCGGACGAATCGTCTCGCATGCCGCCGTGGTCGAACGAGCGATCGAGATCGGAGGGGAGCGCTTGCGGGCCGGCTGCGTGGAGGCCGTGGCGACCGTCCCGGAGGAGCAGGCCCGGGGCCACGGCACGCGCGCGATGACGGCGGTCGGCGAGCTGATTCGGACCGGCTTCGAGATCGGCGTCCTGGGCACCGGCAGCCACGGCTTCTACGAGCGCCTCGGCTGGACGACGTGGCGCGGTCCATCGTTCGTTCGGACGGCCCATGGGTTGGTCTCGACGCCCGACGACGACGGCTACCTCATGGTCCTGCGAACGGCGTCGACGCCTACCCTCGACCCCGAGGCCCCGATCGTCTGCGAGTGGCGCCCGGGCGACGTCTGGTAGGACGGGCGCTACGCCGCGCGCCACGCCGCGCGCTACGCCGCGAGCCACGCGGGGCGCAGCGGCGGGGCTACGCCGGGGCGAGGGCGCCCTCCATGGCCGCCGCGTACCCGGCCTCGAGGGCCGCGAGGTCCCCGGCGAGGATCTCGGGGCGCTTGGCCAGGAGGACGGCCTCGAGCGCGCCGCGGGCCGCGGCGAGCGGGACGAGGGGCCGGCGCGCGAGGAGCGCACCGAGCGCCACGACGCTGACGAGCTTGTCGTCACCGGCCGTCCGGCCGAGGGCCGTGCAGGGCACGGCGACGACCTCGATGTCCGTCCGCGACGGCAGGGCCTCGATGAGCGACGTGTTGAGGACGAGCAGGCCGCCCGGCGCGACCGTGGCCTCGAACCTCGCCAGCGACGGCGGGTTGAGGGCGACGACGGCATCGGCCCGGTCGATGACCGGCGAGCCGATCGGCTCGGCGGCCACGATGACCGTGCACGACGCCGTGCCGCCGCGCATCTCGGGCCCGTACGACGGGATCCAGAAGACCTCCAGCCCTTCGGCCATCGCGGCCCGGGCGAGGATGTTGCCGGCGAACAGGATGCCCTGGCCGCCGAAGCCGGCGAAGATCGTCGATCGTTCCATCGTCAGGCCTCCGGCGGGCTGGGGGTCTTGGCCACCGGCGTCGGGGTCGCACGCGCCTTGGCGGCCGCGGCCGTCGGCGCCGCTGGCGATGCCGCGGCTGCCGGCGCGGGCGCCACCTTGAGGCGGTCGACGATCACCCCGACCGGGTACGTCTCGGCGACCGTGTCGAGGTGCTCGATCGACTCCTGGGCGGTCATGCCCCAGCCGACCGGGCAGTTCGCCAGGACCTCGACGATCGCGAACCCGGCGTCCCGGACCTGGATGTCCATCGCCCGCCGGAGCATCGCCTTGAGCATTCCGATCGAGGCCGCGTCGGCGAGGGTACCGCGGGCCGCGTAGGCGACGCCCGGCAGGATGGCGAGCATCTCGGTGATCGGGATCGGGCCGCCCATCGTGCGCTCGTCCCGGCCGGTCGGCGAGGAGGTGGTCTTCTGGCCGAGGAGGGTCGTCGGGGCCATTTGCCCGCCGGTCATGCCGTAGATCCCGTTGTTGACGAAGACCGCCGTGATCCGCTCGCCGCGGGCCGCGGCGTGGACGATCTCGCCGGTGCCGATCGCGGCGAGATCACCGTCGCCCTGGTACATGAGGACGAACGCCTCGGGCCGGACACGTCGGACGCCGGTCGCGACGGCGGGGGCCCGTCCGTGGGGCGACTCGACCCAGTCGACGTCGATGTAGTCGTAGGCGAAGACCGAGCAACCCACCGGGGCGATGGCGATCGTCCGCTCGGCGACGCCGAGCTCGCCGAGGAGCTCGGCGATGAGCCGGTGGATGACGCCATGGCCGCAGCCGGGGCAGTAATGGGTCGACTTGTCCTCGAGGAGCGCGGGCCGGCCGGCGATGATCCGAGGGGACGTGACCGCGGGCGATGCGTCGGGTGTCGCGGGCGCGGCCTGTGCAACGGACGCCGACCGATCGAGCAGCGGGGCGGTCATCGCCAGACCTCCTGGAGGGCGGGCTCGTCGACGTCGGGGGGCGCCGGCGAGGCCCTCCGGACGGGCGGCTCGAGGGGCACGGACCGGGCGCTCCGACGGGGTGGGCGCTCGCCCGGGGCTCCCTGCACCGACCTCGGTGGCGTGATCGCCCAGAGGCGGCGGAGGGCGACGAGGACCTCGTCGGGCGTCGGGACCATGCCCCCGGTCCGGCCATGGAACGCGACCGGTGTCCGTCCCTCGACGGCCAGCCGGACGTCATCGACCATCTGGCCGGCCGACAGCTCGACCGTCAGGATCCCGCGGGCTCGCGCGGCGAGGTCGGCGAGCGGCCCCGACGGGAACGGCCAGAGGCTGATCGGGCGGAACAGGCCGGCCCGGAGGCCGCCCTCGCGAGCCCGGCGGATGGCGGTCCGGGCGACGCGGGCGGCGGTGCCGTAGGCAACGATGACCAGCTCGGCATCGTCGAGCAGCTCGCCCGTCCAGCGGACCTCGGCGGCCTCGATGGCCCGGTATTTCACCTGGAGGTGCTCGTTGTGGGCCTCGAGGTCCTCGGGCTTGAGGTGGAGCGAGCGGACGACCCGCGGCCGCCGGCCGGCGGCGCCGCCAACCGCCCAGTCGAATGCCGGCCGGGGCGGCAGCCGGTAAGCCGGCACGACCGGCTCCATCGCCTGGCCGAGCGTCCCGTCGGCGAGGATGACGACCGGGGTTCGGTAGCGCTCGGCGACCTCGAAGGCGTCGGCGACGAGGTCGATGGCCTCGGCAATCGAGGATGGCGCGAACACCGGGGTCCGGTAGTCGCCGTGGCCGTGGCCCTTGACCATCTGGAAGTAGTCGCCCTGGCTGGGACCGATCGAGCCGAGGCCCGGACCGCCGCGCATGACGTCGACGAAGACCATCGGGACCTCGGAGCCGGCCATGTAGGACATCCCCTCGGCCATCAGCGAGGTTCCTGGGGACGACGAGCTGACGAGGACCCGGGCGCCGGTCGCGGCCGCGCCGAGGGCCATGTTGATCGCGCCGAGCTCGCTCTCGGCCTGGACGAAGACGCGCCCGAGCTCGGGCATGCGGCGGGCCATCCACTCGAGGATCTCGGCCTGAGGCGTGATCGGGTAGCCGAAGTAGGCGTCGCAGCCGGCCTGGATCGCGGCCTCGGCGATCGCCTCGTTGCCCTTCATGAGGACCCGCTCAGGGGTCCGCGGCGGTGCCTCGATCGCCATCTCAGGCCCCCTTTCGCGGCGCGAAGACGGTGAAGACGGCGTCCGGGCAGACCCGCGCGCAGAGCGCGCAGCTCGTGCAGCCGGCCGCGTCGATCAGGCGGACCGGGTGGTAGCCGAGCGGGTTGACGACGCCGACATCGAGGGCGAGCACCGCGTGCGGGCAGGCCCCGATGCACAGCTCACAGCCCTTGCAGCGGTCGCTCGCGATCGCCAGCGGGGTGTAGGGCGGTGGGTCGGTGGGACGGTGAGGCGGTGGCGACGCGACGCGGCCGCCCGGGACGTTTCTGAGCGCGACGGACATTGGGCGCGCACCTCCGATCGAAGGTTGCGCCGGTCACCCCTGCCCGGGCAGGGCCGGACGGCGCGAGGTCGCGGGCCGGACGACCCGCCCCCGCGTGACACGCGGCCCTCAACGCCGGACGGTGGCAGGGCGGAGGCTCTGATCATGAGGCGCCCCATGCGCTTCAGGAGGGCCTCAGCGTGTGCATCGGCTTCCCCGGCAGGGTCATCGCCGTCGACGACGCCGGCGCGACCGTCGATCAGGACGGGCGCGTGCGCCGCGCGTCAACCCTCCTCATCCCTGACATCACGCCTGGCGACCACGTGTACGTGGCCGCGGGGACGATCGTCGAGCGAATAGATCCGGCCGAGGCCGAGCTGATCCGGGCCACGCTCCTGGCGGCGATCGCGCTCGAGCAGGCCGAGGCAGAGACCGCGGCAGGCAGTGGAGGACTTGCATGACCCGCGCCACCGACCGAACCGCCCCAGGCTCGCGGCGCGTCCCTGATTCGCTTCGCTGGGGCGTCGGGCTTGCGTTCGCCACAGCGCTCATCAGCGGCTTTTCGATCTACGTCAACGGCTTCGCCGTGAAGCAGCTCCCGGACGCCGCCGTCTTCACGACCCTCAAGAACGCGCTGGCTGCGCTCATCCTCCTCGGCTTCGCAGCGGCGACCGTCCGCCCGGCCGACGTCCGGGCGATGGGCCGGACATCGTGGAGCCGGCTCGCCGTGATCGGCGTCGTCGGCGGCAGCCTGCCGTTCGTCCTCTTCTTCAGCGGTCTCGCGATGGCCAGCGCGCCCTCGGCGGCGTTCATCCACAAGACCCTCTTCGTCTGGGTCGCCATCCTCGCCGTGCCGTTCCTGGGCGAGCGGCTCGGCCTGGCCCAGCTCGGGGCCCTCGCCGTCCTGCTCGGGGCGCAGCTCCTCGTCATCCCGCCGAACGGCGTGGTCTGGGGAACGGGCGAGACGATGATCGCCGCTGCCACCCTGCTGTGGGCAGTCGAGGCGATCCTGGCCAAGCGTCTCCTCGGGACCGTGCCGTCACAGGTCGTCGGCGCGGGTCGGCTCGGCATCGGGCTCGTCGTCCTCCTGGCCTACCTCCTCGCCTCCGGCAAGGCTGGTGTCTTGCTGGCGCTCTCGGGTGAGCAATGGGCGTGGGCCCTTGTCACCGGCGCCCTCCTGTCCGGGTACGTGGGGACCTGGTACGCGGCCCTGCAGCGCGCGCCGGCCAGCCTCGTCACGGCGATCCTCGTCGTCGGAGCCCCGGTCACGGCCGCCCTCCAGGCCATCCAGAAGGGCCCCGTCCCGGCGACCCCGGTGCTGGCCGGCCAGCTGCTCATCGGCTTCGCGGCGATTGCCCTGGCGATCCATGCGATCCGGGCGGCGAGCCGCGTCGCGCCCCACGACGCCTCGACGGCCACGGCATCGGCATGACCCTGGAGGGGGGCCTGCCCCGGGCGGCGCCGGCAGCAGCGCGCATGCCCGTGCCCGCGCCGGCAGCAGCGCGCATGCCCGTGCCCGCGCCGGCAGCCCGACATCGGCCTCTCCGTCCCGTCCCGGGCCCGATCCGATTCGCTCGCTACGCCTACGGCCCCAACCGCCTCGGCTACTGTGGCCCCGAGGAGGCCCAGGAGCTCTTCGAGCAGGCGACGGACGGGGCCGAGGACGCCGCGCTCCGGGTGCTCGCCCGGCGGTTCGAGGGCGCCTACCCGTACCTCGAGCTCATCGCCCGCTCGAACGAGATCGCCGACCCGCTCGACGGCCGGGTCGTCGAGGCCTACTGGCTGGGCAACCACCTGCTGGACCACGTCGGGCCGGGGCGGCTCGGCCCGTCGCTCGAGCGACGCTTCAAGCCGCACCTCCGCGGTGACAGCTGGCACTGGCTGGCGACGAAGCCCGAGGCCGGCGCCGTGCCCGTCCACGCCTTCCACGTCCTCGATGTCTTCCCCCGACTCGGGCTGATGCGGACGGGGTCGACGGATCGCGCCCTCGAGGTCATGGATTCCTGCCGGATCCGGTGGGGTCGCGTCCTCGAGCGCGATGGCGACTGGCTGGTCGTCTCGGCCGTGCCGCTCGAGATGGTCGATGCGAAGCTCCGGCTCGCGCCGCCGCGGGTGGAGCGGATCCGGGGCTGGATCGACGGCGCCGGCTTCGTCGACGACGTCGAGCCGGGGGATGTCGTGTCCATCCATTGGGACTGGGCCTGCGAGCGGCTCGACCGGCCGAGGCTGGCGGCGCTCCGGGGCTGGACCGCGCGCGAGCTGAACATCGCCAATCGCACGATGTGAGCCGAGCCGGACGGCGGGCATGACCGGGACGGCGGTCCGATTGCCACCTCCGTGCTTGATGCCCGTGTACGCATCTGCAGGCGACAGGCTGCCTCGCCACCCGCACCGGCTGATGCGGGCACGCGCATCAGATGCGAGAGTGGATCTGGGCGAGCCGGCCCGGGCCGTCCGGCCCACCCCGCCCGGGCCACCCGACCCCCGAAACGGGACCCTCGGCACTCATGCGCACGTGCGCATACGGCGCAGGATCGGGCCATGGATGAGATCACGATGCTGCAGGCCGAGGTCCTCAAGGTCCTCGCGAGCCCTCGCCGGCTCGAGATCCTGCACGTCCTCGCCGACGGCCCAATCGAAGTCGGGCGGCTGGCCGCCGTCCTCGGCGTCAGCCAGCCCAACGTCTCGCAGCATCTCGCCGTCATGCGCACGGCCGGGATGGTCGAGGCCGAGCGCGATGGACGCGAGATCCGCTACCGCCTGGTCGATCCCGAGGTGCTCGTCGCCTGCGCCGTGATGCGCGGCGTCCTCGAGCGCCGGGTCGATCGACTCGCCCGGGCCGCCGACTCGGCCCGGATGAATGACCTCTTGACCACCGTGGGCTGACAGAACGAGCTGGAAGGAACCATCCCGATGGACGAACCGATCAACCTGGTCCTCTTCTCCGGAACCGACGACAAGCTCCAGGCGGCGGCCGTGCTGACCGCCGGGGCCGCGGCGCTCGGCAAGCCGGTGAACGTCTTCCTCCAGTACTGGGCCCTCGATGCCTTCCGCGCCGAGCGGATCGACCGCGACCACGGCCTCGCCCCCGAGGCCGGCGCCGAGGGCAAGGGCCATGTCGATGCCCTCCGGACCGCGGGCCAGGCCAGCTGGGCGGAGACCCTTCGCCAGGCCAAGGACCTCGGCTCGGTCGACATCCAGGCCTGCTCCCTGTCGATGGACCTCCTCGGCATCGAAGAGTCCGACCTCGACCCGCTCGTCGACGGCGTGGAAGGCGTGACCGCCTTCTACCTCAACGCGGGCGAGGGCCAGGTCGTCTTCATCTAGTCGCATGACCGACCGGCCGAGGCCGATCGGGGAAGGAGTCGCAACCATGGATACCCTCGAGACCATGACGGAGCCAGAGATCGGCGCCAGGGTCGATGCCCGCGGGCTGTCGTGCCCGATGCCGATCGTCAAGACGGCACAGGCCATCAAGACCGTCGCCTCCGGCGCCCTCGTCGAGGTCCTCGCCACCGATCCCGGGTCCCTCAAGGACTTCACGGCCTGGTGCCGCTCGACGGGCAATGAGCTCGTGGAGCAGGCGGCCGACGGGACCGTCTACCGCTTCGTCATCCGCCGGAAGTGAGGCACGAACCGATGACGCTCACCACCGAGCGACCGACCACCGCCGAGCCGGGCCTCGACGCCATCGCCGAGGCGATCGCCGCGGCCGCGCCGGCACCGGCCCTGGCGCCCGAGGAGGAGGTCAAGAGCCGCGACCTGGTCCTGATCTGGTACAGCGGCGACCTCGAGAAGACCTGGGCGTCGCTCATCCTGGCCACGACAGCCGCCGCGAGCGGCGTCAACACGAAGGTCTTCATCACCTTCTGGGGCCTCCAGGCCTTCGTGAAGGACGAGGTCCGGGTCACCGGCGAGACGTGGATGCAGAAGATGCTCTCGCTGATGCAGCGGCCCGGAATGAGCCACCGCAAGCTCTCGAAGATGAACTTCCTCGGGATGGGCCCCTGGATGATGGGCGTCCTCGCGAAGAAGTACGGCGTCGCCAAGCCGACGGAGCTGCTCGAGGCGGCCCAGGCGCTCGGCGTCGAGTTCATGCCCTGCCAGATGACGATGGACATGTTCGGCCTCAAGCGGGAGGACATGATCGACGGGCTCGGCGAGCCCGTCGGTGCCGCCACCGTCATCGACCTCCTCAACAACGGCGCGTCGTCGCTGTTCATCTGACCACCACGCACTGACGGACGCCGCGTCCCCGGCGCCCGGGAAGGGACACTCCGATGCTCGAGACCGAACCCACCATCAACCGGACGATCGATGCCCGCGGCAGCTTCTGCCCCGGACCGCTCATGGAGCTCATCCGCGGGATCCGCGAGGCCCAGGTGGGCGACGTCCTGGCGGTCCTGTCGTCCGACAAGGGCTCCAAGGTCGACATCCCCAAGTGGATCGAGAAGGCCGGCCATCGGCTCATCGCCGTCGAGGCCCTCGAGGGCTATGACCGTATCCTTGTCGAGAAGGCCCGGTAGCCCAATGGACCGGATCCTCGTCCTCGGTGGCGGGGTGGGCGGCACGCTGACCGCCAACCTCCTCGCCCGCCGACTCAAGAAGCGCATCGACGCCGGCGACGTCGACCTTGCCGTCGTGGACGCCAGCGGCGCCCACGTCTACCAGCCCGGCTTCATGTACATCGCCATGGGTGGCGAGCGGGCCGAGAAGCTCGTGAAGCGCGAGCGAGCGCTCCTAGACAAGCGGATTCGCCTCGTCATTGGGACCGTCGGCCACGTCGACGAGGCCGCCGGGACGGTCTCGCTGACCGATGGCACGGTCCTTCCGTACGACCACCTCGTTCTCGCCACCGGGGCCAGGATCCTGCCCGAGGCGATCGAGCACTTCGAGACCGAGGCGCACCACTTCTACACGGCCGAGGCCGCCCTGAAGCTGCGCCGGGCGCTCGATGCCTTCCGCGGCGGGAAGATCGTCGTCGGCATCGCCTCGATGCCCTACAAGTGCCCGCCGGCGCCGCTCGAAGTCTCCTTCCTCATCGAGTCCGAGCTCCGCGAGCGGGGCCTTCGCGAGAAGTCGGAGGTCCACTTCTGCTCGCCGATCAGCCGCGCGTTCACGATCGAATCGGTGAGCGAGATGGCGACCCCGATCCTCGAGGAGAAGGGGATCGAGCTCCACACCTTCTTCAACGTCGAGGCCATCGACCGCGAGCGGAAGGTCGTCCTGTCGCTCGAGGGCGAGGAGCTGCCGTACGACCTCCTCGTCCTGGTGCCGCCGCACAAGGGCCAGCAGTTCCTCATCGACTCCGGGCTCGCCCCGGCGCCGGGCGGCTGGCTCCCGACCGACCGTCACACCCTGCGGGTCGGCGAGCGTGCCAACGTCTATGCCCTGGGCGACGCGACGGACCTGCCGTTGTCGAAGGCTGGCTCCACGGCCCATTTCGAGGCGCCGGTCGTCGTCGAGGGCATCGTCGCCGCGGTCGAGCGCCGCGCCGCGAAGGGGAAACACGCCTCCTACGCGGGCAACGTCATGTGCTTCTTCGAGATCGGCGACGGCAAGGGCACCCTCCTCCGCTTCGACTACGACCACCCGCCCAAGCCACCCAAGCCCAACGCGCTGTGGCACCTCGGGAAGATCGTCTTCAACAAGACCTACTTCCACACCGTGCCGAAGGGCCGCGTCTGACGTCCCCTGGCTGACGCGGCGACGCCGCACGGACGGCTCCTCCCGAGCGCGCCCCGTCCGTCTCCACCGCCGCCAACGCCAACGCCGCTCCCTTCGCGGCAGACAGCGCCCCGGGTCCCTTCCCCCGGGGCGCTGTCCTTGTTCCGAAGCGGGAGGGCCGCTTCCGCATCCTTGATGCGGCTGAACGCTCATCCGCCGCGCGACCGTGCTCATCACGAAACCCAGAACCCGCAACCAGCTGCGTAACGAGCGTGATCGCGCCCGGGATGAGCGTGCCGGCGACTCAGGGCACAGCCTCGACGGGCAGCGCCCCGGCGACGCCGCCCATCCCCTTGCCCGGCGGCACTGGCGCGAAAGCGGCGGATGATCGGCGGATGATCGGCAGATGTGCGTTGGGCGGCACGATGGGTGTCCATGCCGGAGCTCGACAGGATTACCCGCCAGCTCCTCGATCACGTCGGCCGTACGATCCGGAAGGCTCGACTGGCCCGGCGATGGTCGCAGCGGCGGCTGGCTTCCGCGTGCGGTTGCAGCCAGTCGGACATCTCAAGGATCGAGCGCGGGGGCTGCATGACGAGCGTCCTCGTGCGAGGAATGAGCGTTCTAGCGGCTCGGCCACCGAGGCTGCGGCAGCGGCCGTGACCGCCGGGGTCGATCGCGGTCCGTACAATCGCTGCGTGACCTCCCGCGTCTTCCGGCGTTCGCTCGATCCCGCGCTGCCCGTCGCGGTCCGGGCCGAGGGCAGCACGATCTGGGACGCCGAGGGCCGGGCGTACCTCGACGCGGCCGGCGGCGCGATCGTCGTCAACGTCGGCCACGGCCGTCGGTCCATCGCAGAGGTCATGGCGGCTCAGGCCGGCCGCCTCGCATACGCCCACGGCAGCGCCTTCACGAGCGAGCCGCTCGAGGCCTACGCCGAGGCGCTCACCCCGCACCTGCCCGTTGACGATCCGCGGCTCTACCCGGTCAGCGGCGGCTCCGAGGCGATCGAGACGGCGCTCAAGCTGGCCCGGGCCTGGCACCTCGCCCGCGGCGAGAAGGACCGCTGGATCGTCATCGCCCGGTGGGGGAGCTACCACGGCAACTCCCTCGGCGCCCTCGACCTTTCCGGCCGCAAGCCGTTGCGCCGCCCGTACGAGGGATGGCTGGGACGGTTCCGGCACGTCAGCGCTGCCTACCCGTACCGGGCAGGCGATCCCGGCGCCAATGCCCTGGCCACGGCCGAGGAGCTGGCCGAGGAGCTCGATCGCGCCGTCAATGCCGCGGGCCCCGGCACCGTCGCCGCATTCGTCGCCGAGCCCATCGTCGGCGCCACGCTCGCCGCCGCGGTGCCGCCGGACGGTTACTGGCCGGCGGTCGCCGAGGTCTGTCGCCGCCACGGTGTCCTACTCATCGCCGACGAGGTCATGACCGGGTTCGGCCGGACCGGGCGCTGGTTCGGCGTGGACCACTGGGGGACCCGCCCGGACATCCTCGTCGCGGCCAAGGGCGCGACCTCCGGCTACTGGCCGTTCGGGTTCGTGGCGGCCTCCGGCGCCGTGCACGACGCGGTCATCGCGGCGGGCGGCTTCGTCCACGGCTTCACCTTCTCGCACCACGCCGTCGGCGCGGCCGTCGCTGGCGAGGTCCTCCGGATTATCGAGGGCGACGACCTCGTCACCGCCAGCGCGGCCCGGGGCGAGCGCCTCCACGACCGGCTGTGGGAACGCCTCGCCGCCAATCCCCACGTCGGCGAGATCCGGGGTCGAGGTCTGATGGTCGGGCTGGAGCTGGTGGCGGACCGCGAGACCCGCGAGCCATTCCCCCGAGCGGCCAGGGTCACCGAGGCCGTCGTCCGGGCGGCGAAATCGAGGGGCGTGCTGGTCTACTCGGGTACCGGCCTGGCCGACGGCACGGACGGCGATTCGATCCTCCTCGGCCCGCCGTTCGTCGTGACCGACGCCGAGATCGACCAGATCGTCGAGGTCCTGGGCCACGCGGTCGAAGCGTCGACGACCGCCGCCGTAGCCGCCGCGCGACAGTGACCTCAGGCGCGGCCCGAGCGGCCGGCGCGGCCCGAGCGGCCGGCGCCGCAGGCGCGACCCGAGCGGCCGGCGCCGCGGGCGCGACCCGCCCGACCCGCCACAACGGCATCCGAGCCGTGGTCTTCGACGTCGGCGAGACGCTCGTCGACGAGACCCGACCGTGGGGCGAGTGGGCCGACTGGCTGGGCATCCCCAGGCTGACGATGTTCGCCGTCCTGGGCGGGATGATCGAGCGCGGCGAGGAGCATCGTCGGGCCGCCGAGCTCCTTCGGCCCGGCCTCGACCTGGAGGCCGAGAGCGCCCGCCGCCGCGACATGATGGGCACCTCGTGGATGGAGGCGGAGGACCTCTACCCCGACGCGATGCCGGCCCTCCGCGCGCTGCGGGCCGCGGGCTACCGGGTCGGTGTCGCGGGCAACCAGCCCCTCGAGACCGAGCGGGTGATCGCCGGCCTCGGCCTCGAGCTCGACCTCGTGGCCAGCTCGGCCGGGCTCGGCGTCTCGAAGCCCGACCCGGCGTTCTTCAGCCGGATCGCGGAGGGCCTCGATCTCACACCGGCGGCGATCGCCTACGTCGGCGATCGGGTCGACAACGACGTGCGGCCCGCGGCCGCGGCCGGGATGCGGGCGATCTTCATTCGCCGCGGGCCGTGGGCCCATCTCCAGGCGAGAGACGGGTGGCCGGCCGAGGCGGCTGCCACGATCGATTCGCTGCTCGAGCTCCCCGAGGTCGTTGCCAGGCTCGGCTGAGCCGCCGAGCGCTTGTCCGCTCAACGGCCGACCCGGCCGTGCGCCGCGCGTCAGCCGCGTCAGCCGCGCCCGCCGCGCCAGCCGCGCCCGCAGCGCCGCAGCAGCGCGTCAGCCGCGCCCGCCTCGCAGCAGGAGCAGCAGCCCGAGGACCACGAGCAGCGCTGGCAGGACGTAGGCGCCGACGTCCGGCACCGCGATCTCGGTCGAGGCCAGGAGCACGAGGGCCGCCCCGGCGAGCGCCTGCCAGCCCCAGCCGCCGCGGCCGGCGGCCCGGACGAAGGCGATGAACAGGAGGGCGATCCCGAAGGCCAGGGTGCCCCAGCCGGCCCCCAGGTCGGTCGCCGTGGCTGCCTCGTACGTGCCGGGCAGCGCGGTGGCGGTCAGGAATGCCCCGAAGTAGAGGGCAACCGTCCCCCGGGTCACCACCCAGGCGAGGAGCGAGGCGAGCCCGGCGGCGAGGACGGCGATGTTGCCGAGGTCCCCGTAGACCGAGTTCTCGAGGATCAGCAGCGCGCCGAAGATGACGAGGAAGACGCCGATCCAGCTGAGGTGCGGCCGCCGGGCGTCCTCGTCGCCCCATTGCCAGCCGTAGACCCGGACGGTCGGGCCGCCCGCGGGCACGGACGACCCTCGATCGTCATCCATCGACATATCCAGCCCTCCCGATCCCGTTCTGTCCGCTCGCGCTTCAGGCAGGGTTCGTCACCGTCCCCGCGGCGCCGGCGGCGGCCTCCGCTGCCTCGCCTTCGCCATCGCCCTCGTCCTCCACGTGGCTGAAGCCGAGCCGGTCGGCCAGCCGCCCGAGGATACCCGGCGCCCACCAGTTCCACTCGCCGAGGAGGCGCATCGTGGCCGGCACGAGGAGGACCCGGACGACGGTGGCATCGAGGAACACGGCGAGGGCCATCCCGACCCCGATCGACTTGATCGTCACGACGTCGGCCAGGGCGAAGGCCGAGAAGACGACGACCATGACCATCGCCGCGCCGGTGATGACGCCGGCCGTCCGCGACAGGCCCTCCGCGACGGCCGCGGTGTTGTCGCCCGTCCGGCGATACGACTCCTGGATCCGCGACAGGAGGAGGACCTCGTAGTCCATCGACAGCCCGATGAGGACGGCGAACATGATGATCGGGTTGCCGGCGATCGTGAAGCCAAGCGGCTCGAAGCCCAGGAGCTCGTGGAGGTTGCCCTCCTGGAAGATCCAGACGAGGGCCCCGAAGCTGGCCGACAGCGAGAGCAGGGTCATGACGACGGCCTTGAGCGGGATCGCCAGCGACCCGAAGAGCAGGAAGAGGATGAGGGCCGAGGCCAGGAGCGTCGTTCCGACCGCCCACGGCAGGCGGTCGTTCTGGGCGACGAGGAAATCTTCCGACACCGCGGCCGTCCCACCGACCATCACCCGCTCGATGCCGTCGCCGGGGTCTACGCCGCGGACGCGCGGCACGACCGCGGTGCCCTCGGGCGTCGTCGGCGGAAGCGGGCTGATGGCATCGAGGCGGGCGGTCGAGCCTCGGATGTAGGCCTGCTTGAGTGCCGCGACCGCGGCCTCGAGCTGAGGCGGGAGCGTCCCCGCCGGGGCGGCGTACAGCTGCGCGACCTGCCCGGCATCGAGGAGGACGCCGGTGGTCGGATCCTGGATCGTGAACGGACCCTCGACGCGGTCGATGCCCTCGATGCCCTCGAGCGCCGCCGTGTAGGCCATGACGGCCTCGATACTGGCGGAATCCGTGGCCCCGGCCGTCGTATCGAGAAGGATCGTGATGGGGTTCGTCTCACCGGCCCTGAACTCGGTGGCGAGGGCGACCCAGGCATCGCGGCTCGGGACGCCGGCCGGGTAGACGGTCGCGTCCGGCACGCCCTGCTGGAGCCGGAAGAACGGCGAGCCGGCGAGGAACAGGACGGCCAGGACCGGCACGAGGACCGCGAACGGGCGGCGCATGACCGCGTGGGCGACCTGCTCCCAGCGCGAGTGCCGGACCGTCGGCTCGTCGCCCACGATGCCGACGCGGCGGAGGAGCGATCGGACGGACAGGGCGTTGACGCGCGGCCCGAGCATCCCGAGGACGGCCGGCAGGAAGGTCAGCGAGAAGATGACCGAGGTCAGGACGACGACTGCTCCGCCGACGCCGATCGAGCTCAGGGCGGAGGCTTCGAACCAGAGCAGGCCGGACAGGCCGATGGCCACGGCGACGCCCGAGAAGAGGACCGCCTTGCCGGCCGTGCCGACAGCGATGGTGACCGCCTGTTCGACGGTCCGGCCCTTGGCCAGCTCCTCGCGGAAGCGGCTGGTGATGAAGAGCGAGTAGTCGATCGCCAGGGCCAGCCCGAGCATCGTCGCGATGTTCAGGACGTAGATGCTCATCTCGGTCTGGCGGGCGAGAAGGTTGATGATCGCGAGCGAGGTGGGGATCGCCAGGCCGGCGACGAGGAGCGGCATGCCGGCCGCCACGAGCGAGGCGAAGACGAGGATCAGGACGATGGCGGCGATCGGCAGCGAGACGACTTCGGCCCGCTGGAGGTCCTGCTCGGACAGCTCGGCCGAGTCCTTCTGGATCGGCCCGAAGCCGGTCAGGCCAAGGCTGTAGCCGGCCGGCGGAGCGAGCTGGTCGGCGATGTCGTCGACGACCTCGACCGATTCGTCCTCGGTCATGTCGAGGCCGATGAGGACGTACGTGGCGTCGCCCCTGACGCTGATGAAGCGATCGTCGCCGGTCTGGGCATAGCCGGTGACTTCGCCGACCCGCGCATCGTCGCCAAGCTTCGCGACCGTCTCGCCGACCGCCCTCTGGAACTCGGGCGAGCGGGCATCCGCGCCGGGGGTGTCGGATCTGATCACTGCGATGAACGCCGTCCGCGAGCCGCCGAACTCGGCTTCGAGGCGGTCGGCGACAGCGGCCGACTCCGACTTCGGGTCGAGCCAGCCGCCCGAGCTCAGCTGGTCGGCCGTCCCGGCCGCGAGGGGCGCGGCGGTGGCCGCGAGGACGAGCATGACGAGGAGGACGATCCGGCGTCGTCGGTAGACGAACGCACCCCAGCGGCTGAACATCGCAGATCCTTCCGTTGTGTTGTGTGTCGGCGCCGCCCGCAGGCGGCACGTTCGGCGGCGGTGATGGCGGTGTTACCGGCCAACAATAGAGAATGCTCATTCTCCTTGTCAAGCCTCCGGTGGTTGCTCCTCCAGCCGCGGTGCGCTAGGATGGAGAAGCCATGTTCTCCAACATCGGTCGTATGACCGGAATCCGGCCTCGAGCCGACGTTCGTTTCGTGGATGACCGTCGCCGTCATACGAAGGCGGCGGGAGCGGCGGCAGCGGCGGCCACGGCTGCGGCGCCGTGACGGATGCACCGGCTGCCACGAGCGCGGCGACGGGCGCGGCGGCAGGCTTGGCCATGGGCGCGGCGGCGGAATCGGGCTCCACGTGCCTCGCGTAAGCGCCGCCCACGAGCAGGAGATCCGCGAGCGGATCGTCGCCGCGGCGCTCCGGGTCTTCGGCGAGCGCGGCTTCCACGGCGCGACGATCGCCGACGTCGTCCGCGAGAGCGGCCTGTCCGTCGGTGCGATCTACACCTACTTCAAGGGCAAGGACGATCTCTTCCTCGCGACCTGCGACCTTGCCTCCGGGCGGGGTCTGGGCGAGCTCGCAGCGCGCCTCGCAACCGGCGCGTCGATCGCCGAGAAGCTGGCCATCGCGGTCGGCTTCTACTTCGACAGCACCGAGGACGAGACCGCCGGCGACGCCGGTTTCCTCGTCCAGGCCTGGGCCCAGGCAGACGCCGAGCCCGCGGCCAGGGAGATGCTCCGCCGCCGCCGGGAGCAGCTGGTCATGGCCGGCGCGTTCCTGCTCGAGGAGGGGATGGCCCGCGGCGAGCTGCCGCGTTGGATGGACGCCAGTGCCGTCGCAAGCGCCTACATCGCGCTCCTCGACGGGATGCTCCTTGCCCGCGCTGAGCAGGGCGACGCCTTCCGGCGATCGGAGGCCGAGCACTGCGCCCGCGAGATCCTGACCCTCGTCGTCGCGGCGGCGGCGAGCGAGGCGCGGCCCGCCGTGCCGGAGATCCCCCCGAACCCCTACTCGATCCTGGGCGCCGAGGCCGCGGCCAGGGCTGCTCGCGCGGCGTCGTAGACTCGCCGGCGATGTCGCCATCGCCGCACGCCCACGTTCAGACCGTCCTTGGACCGGTGGACCCTCCTGCACTCGGCTTCACCCTGCCCCACGAGCACACCGCCATTGCGCTCTGGCACGTCCCGAACCGCTGGGACTACTGGGAGCTGACCCGCGACGAGCCGATCGTCAGCGCCGAGCTGGTCCGCTACCGCGATGCCGGCGGTACTGCCCTCGCCGACCTCACCCTGCCGGGCGTCGGGCGCGACCCGGCCTGGCTCGTCCGGCTGGCGCGAGCGACCGGGCTGCACATCGTCATGGCCTGCGGCTGGTACCGCGAGGCCTACTACCCGGCCGAGGCGCTCATCGATCGCCGCTCGGTCGACGACCTCGCCGACGAGCTCGTCCGCGAGGCGGAGGAGGGGATCGCCGTCGCGGGCCTCGATGTCACCGTGAAGCCCGGGATCATCGGCGAGATCGGGACCGACAAGCCGTGGCTGTCGGCCCGGGAGGAGCGCGTCCATCGGGCGGTCGCCCGGGCGTCGCGCCGGACCGGCCTCGCGATCTCGACCCACGCCGTGATGAGCCCGGTCGGGCTCGCCCAGCTCGATGTCTTCGAGGCCGAGGGCGCCGATCCGTCGCGGGTCGTCATCGGCCATGCCGATTCCTACCCCGTTCTCGAGCATTACCTCGAGATCATCCGCCGCGGCGCGAGCATCGAATTCGACTTCCTGGGCATGACCTTCACGCCCCAGGAACGGCATGGCGAGCCGCGCGTCATCGACCTGCTGCTCGAGCTCCTGTCCCGCGGCCACGCGGACCGCGTCCTCCTCAGCCAGGACGTCTGCCACAACCAACAACTCCGCCACTACGACGGCAACGGCTACACCTACCTCCAGGAGACCTTCCTGCCCCGCCTCCGGGCCCGCGGCGTCTCCGCCGCCGAGATCGACCACCTCACGATCGCCAACCCGACGCGCATCCTCACCATCGGGTGACAGCACGCCGAGCGAACTCGAAATCATCTCGCGAGGTATCGGGTCGTTGCCAACCGGCCGGGTAGGATCGTGACCGTCGGGACTGGGAGGCGCGCTCCGCGACCTCGACGATGAGCCGCCGGAGGTGCACCGCGTGACCGAGTCGATCATCCGAACCGAGCGACTGACCAAGCGCTACGGGCAGGCCCGCGGCGTCGACGAGCTGGATCTCGAGGTCCGCCAGGGCGAGGTGTTCGGATTCCTCGGGCCCAACGGCGCGGGCAAGACGACGACGATCCGCGTCCTCCTCGACTTCATCCGCCCGACGAGCGGGCGGGCGCTCCTGTTCGGCCTCGATTCACGCCGCGACAGCCGCGCGATCCGCCGGCGGATTGGCTACCTCCCGGGCGAGCTGACGCTCTACGACTCCCTCAGCGGCGAGGAGCTCCTGACCTACTTCGCCCATCTCCGCGGTCTCAAGACGATCGAGACCGGGCGACGCGTCGCCGAGCGCCTCGATTGCGACCTGACCCGCGAGATCAAGGCGCTGTCCCACGGCAACCGCCAAAAGCTCGGTCTCGTGCAGGCGCTCATGGGCGAGCCCGAGCTGACGATCTTCGATGAGCCCACGCTCGGCCTCGACCCCCTCGTCCAGGCCGTCTTCTTCCAGCTCGTCGACGAGCTTCAGGCCGCCGGCCGGACGCTCTTCGTCTCGAGCCACAACCTGCCCGAAATCCAGCGCATCTGCGACCGCGTCGGGATCATCCGCCAGGGCCGCCTCCTGGCCGTCGAATCCGTGGCCGACCTCAAGCGCCGGGCCCTCCGCCGCCTCGAGCTGCGCTTCACCGAACCGGTGAAGGCCGAGCGGTTCGCGCGCGTTCCGGGCATCAGCGAGCTCGTCGTCGACGGGCCCCACCTGTCGTGCGTCGTCACCGGCTCGGTCGACCCGATCCTCCGGGCAGCGATGGAGCTCCACGTCGAGGACGTCATCAGCCACGAGCCGAGTCTCGAGGAGATCTTCCTGGCTTTCTACGGCAACGGGGTCAGCGGGGGTCCGCCGGACGCAGCACCCACCCCAGGCACGCCGCCTGACGAGGAGGTGCCCGATGCTGCGTAGCGTCTTCGCCAAGGTCGTCCACGACCAGTGGCGGCTCGTCCTCGGCTGGGGAGTGTTCGCCGCGATCTGGCCGGCGATGTACGTCGGCCTCTACCCCTCGATCGAGGCCATGGGCAGCCTTCAGCAGATGATGGACAAGCTGCCGCCCGCGATCCGCGAGTTCTTCGCCTCGAGCGAGCTCAACATCGGCACGCCCGAGGGCTTCCTGAACCTCGAGCTCTTCACCTTCATCGCGCCGCTGCTCGTCCTGGCCTACACGGTCGTCGTGGCCGGCAGCGCCACCGCCGGCGAGGAGGAGCGGGGCACGCTGGACCTGCTCCTCGCGAACCCGATCCCGCGCTGGCGAGTCGTCGTCGAGAAGGCCGCGGCGTTCGGCGTCGGGACGATCGTGATCGTGGCGTTCATGTGGGCCGGCGCGGCCGCGGCGGCGACCGCCGTGGGCATCGACCTCGACCTCGGGCGCCTCGCCGAGGCCCTGGTGAGCGTGCTCCTGCTCGGCCTCGCGCTCGGCGGACTGGCGCTGGCGCTGGGGGCAATGACGGGCCGCCGCTGGCTCTCGTCCGGGGTCTCGCTCATGGTCGTGATCGCCGGCTTCTTCCTCAACGGCCTCGGCGCGCTCATCGACTGGCTCGACCCGTGGCGCCCGCTCTCGCCCTTCTACCACTACATCGCCAACGACCCGCTCTCCAACGGTCTCGACCCCGGCAGCGCGCTCGTGCTCGTCGCCTGGGCCGTCGTCGGCCTGATCGTGGCCGTCATCGCCTTCGAGCGGCGCGACCTGGCACGGTAGACGACGCTTGCCGACCCGCGTGACGCTGGCAGCGCCAAATCGGGGGTAGGCCGGCCGGTACGCCCGGTCGTAAGGCCGTCACACGGCAATCCCACGCACGACCCGGGGCTCGACGAGCTCGGCGACCCCACGATCCGCGCCGCTATCCGTCACGCAGCCGCCGTCTTGACGGTGCCACCGGGATCCGCAATGCCAAGGCGCGCGGGTTGTCCAATCCGAGCCCGAGCGGATCGGGGAGTTCGCCCTTTCTACGAGACCGCGAGCGTCGCGTCGACCGAGAGCTCGACGTTGCCCTTGAGGGCGACCGAGATCGGGCAGTTGTCCCTGGCGTCGTCGGCGATCGTGGCGAACGTCGCGGCATCGATGCCCGGGACCACGCCCTCGACCTTGAGGTGGCTCTTCTCGACCTTCCAGCCGCCGCTGGCGTTGTCGAAGATGACCTCGGCCCGGACGCTGAGCTTCGTCGGCGGCGTGCCGTTCTTGGCGAGGCGCGACGAGAAGGCCATCGAGAAGCAGCTGGCGTGGGCGGCCGCGAGGAGCTCCTCGGGCGACGTCCGGCCGTTGTGGGCACTCGTCCGCGAGGCCCACGAGACGGGCATCCGCGAGAAGGCGCCGCTGGACACGTAGTCGATCGTGCCGGCGCCCGACTGCAGGTCGCCCGACCAGGTGACGATCGCGTGGCGGATCTCGGCCATGGGACTCCTCCTGGGTGCTGGCGTCGATGTCGAAGCCTCGTCATCGTCGCACGGACCCGCACACCTCGCCGCCGCAGGGTCCGGCCCCGGTCAGCGCCCCAGGATCGCCCGAACCTTCGGTCAGGAACGGTCGATGGCGCATGGTCCGCGGGAAGACAACCCGGGTCATGCCGCCGAAGTCGCGGTGCGCCGCGACCGCCGCCGCGAAGGCCGGCGCGAAGCCGTCCTCGGCTAGGGGGTCGAAGCCGTCCTCCCACCACATGCCGACGACCCTGAGCGTCCGCGCCCGTCGTTCGATTCGCGGCTCGATCCGACCGACCAGCCGGTCGCCGTAGAGGATCGGCAGGACGTAGTAGCCCCAGCGCCGCTTCGCGGCGGGGACGTAGACCTCCCACACGTAGTCGAAGTCGAAGAGCCGGCGCAGGAGGTCCCGATCCCAGCAGAACGGGTCGAGGGGCGCGAGGAACGCTACGCCCGGATCGACGCCGCCCGGTGGCCCACCGGCCGCGACCTCGCGCTCCGCCTTCTCGAGGAGCTTCAGCTCCGTCCCGACGACGAAGCGCTGGCTCTTGAACCCCTCGACGGTCACGGGGATCAGGTCGCCGCGCTCCACGAGCTCGCCCCGGAGGGCGCTCCGCTCCGACGCGGTCCGCGCCGCGAGCTGTCCGCTCGTGCCGGCGGCGGTCCCGTACCACAGCTCCGCCTGGCCGCCCGTCCCGAGCAGCCCGCCGCCGCGGTAGCGCGACAGGAGCCGGTGACGGCGTTGCTCCCACTCGGGCCGGCTGTCGGCGAGGAGCTCAGCGGGGAAGAGACGCTCGGCGAGGTCATAGATCCGGAGGTTGCCCTGGCGCCGGGCGATGCCGAGGACCCCGGCCTCGGCGAGGGCTTCGAGGATCGCCCGGACCTGGTTCGTCGGGCGCCAGTACCAGTCGATGGCGGCCCGCGGGCCCACATCCCGGGGCAGGAGCGCCCCGCCCTCGCGGATCCGCGCCAGCAGCTCCTCGACGAGCGGGGCGTGCTCGTCGAAAGCCCCGCCGGTGTGCTCCGCGTGGTTCTGGTCCCAGGTCAGGCGGAACCACGGCAGCTCGGCGACCGGGACGATCGAGAGGCCCTTGTTATACGTCTCGTAGAGGCGGCGATCCTCGTACAGCCAATGGTCCGTCCACCCGCGGCGATAGCCGGCGATCCGGGCCAGCAGCACGAGGTCGTGGTTGCGGCCGGCGATCTCGAGCGGGTCGAACTGGAGCGAGCCCAGGCGGTCCATGACCCGGAGCACGCTCTCCGGCTCCGCCCGCATGGCGCGCGGCGGGGCGAGGAGGTGGCGCAGGACGAGGAACCGGCGCGCGACGGCGCGGTCCACGCGGGGAGGGGAGTCGGGCACGCAGGCGATGGTAGCGGCGGAATGATGTCACGGGCTGGCACCTTTTTCGGTGCTTGCTTCTATTACGTGACGCGATATAGTTGGGCTCGGCGGTTCCGGGGATGGAGGGAGTAGATCGGTGGCCATCCGGTTCGTCGACGTCCTGCGCCGGATCACGGCCGGTGGTCTCGCCGGCGCGATCGTCGGTATCCTCGTTGCCGGGGTCGGCGGCCGGCTCCTCATGCGGGCGGCGGCGGCCCTGAACCCGCAGGCGACCGGCGCCCGGACCGACAACGGCGAGCTCGTCGGCGCGATCACCCTCAGCGGCAGCTCGTTCCTGATCATCATCAACGGGTTGTTCGTCGGCGTCCTCGCCGGGATCGTCTGGATCGTCGTCTCGCCATGGCTTCCGCGCGGCCGGTGGCGGCTCCCCGCGGCAACGATCGCCGCGACCGCGATTGCGACGCCGCTCCTCGTGCAGCCCGACAACCCCGATTTCCGGATTCTCGATGCCGACGTCCCCATCCTGGCGATGCTCATCGGGCTGGTCGCGCTCGTCGGCCTGGCGATCGCGTGGCTCGATGCCCGGCTCGAGCGACGGTTACCCCGCCCTCGCGATCCTCTACCGCTCGGGTTGATCTACGGCGTCGTCACCCTGTTCGGGCTCCTCTTCCTCCCGCTCGCCGTCGGCTTCTACCTCTCGTCCGAGACCTGCGGCTGCCTCAACCCGCCGAGCGCGATCGGGTGGGCGCTCCTCGCCGTCGGTGGCACGACGGCCGCGAGCTGGGCGATCCGCGTCGCGACCGGACGGACTGAGGCCCCGGCGGCCCTGATGGCGGTGGGCCGGCTCGGCCTCATCGCCGCCGTGGGCCTCGGTACCGTCCGCGTCGTCGACGACGTGGCGCGGATCCTGGCCATCTGAGTCGCCACGCCTCGCGCCGGGCTACCCCGGCCGAGCGGCCCGGGCCGTGACGCGTTCGACCAGGCGCTCGATGAGCTCGGCCTGCGACGGGTTCGCCCGGCGCCGCGCCTCGTCGATCGCGAACCATGCGACGCGGTCGATCTCGGGAAACGTCCGGAGGTGGGTGCTGCCCGGCGGCCAGGGCATCTCGAACGTGTTCGAGGTCGAGGTCGCGGGGTCCAGCTCGCCCTCGACGGCCCAGCAATGGACCTGCTTCCCACTCGCCTGGGTGACGAATCCCAGGTCGAGCGGCGCCGCCGCCGGGTCGCGGGCGACCGCGCCAAGCGCGTGCCCGGTCTCCTCCTCGAACTCGCGTGCCGCGGCCGCGACGAGCTCGTCCGTCCCGTTCGGCTCGCCCTTCGGGATCGTCCAGTGCCCGGCGTCGCGGTTGGCGAAGAACGGCCCGCCGGGGTGGGCGAGGAGCACCTCCAGGACCCCCTCTCGCCGGCGGTAAAGGAGGATCCCGGCGCTGACCTTCCGGCTCATCGCGACGGCCCCCGCGATCGGTAGCGGCGGGGACCCCGGTGCAGGTGCACGTTCGGGCCGGCGCGCGGGATGACGCTGATCGAGCCGTCGTGCTCGAGGACCGCGAGCCTGACCTCGTCGATCGTCTCGAGGCCATGCTCGCGGAGGGCGGCTGACAGGTCGGCGTCGTCGAGCTCCTCGCGGTCGAGGGCGGGTCGGAGCCACTCGCCGTCGACGGCGAGCGTCGTCGGCTGAACGTCGAGGATGCGGCGGACCCAGGCGTACCGATGGCGGGCTACGGCGACGGTCC
>Ga0209751_10001595_pt1 | contig 23136 bp, 24 predicted proteins | sample RifCSP13_1_FD_184019 | JGI IMG/M metagenome (GOLD analysis project Ga0209751, IMG submission 184019) | Soil microbial communities from Rifle, Colorado - Rifle CSP2_sed 13_1 (SPAdes) (version 2) | ecosystem: Environmental > Terrestrial > Deep subsurface > Rock core/Sediment | place: Rifle...
CATCCGTATGCATGCTCGTTCTGCTATAGAGATAAATAGCCGGGCTCCATGAATAGCCGACTCCAGTGGGACGTCTGTCGCGCGCACAGCTTGTGCGACCGCGGATGTCGGCGAATGGAGCGGGAAGAGAAGGCCGATGACGGAACGAGAACGACGGGTCATCCACGCGCCCGGCGCCTTCGCCGGGGCGCTCATCGTCCTCGTCCTTCTCGGGGTTCTCGCGGTCCCGGAAGCCCACGCCGACACGGGGTTTGCGTGGCAAATTGCATTGATCCAGTCCGACGTCGGAGTCGGCGGTGCGACAAGCATCGTTCTCGACTCAAAGGGCTATCCGCGCCTCGCCTACGCGGATACGGACACCGGGAGGGTGCAGTATATCCGCTGGACCGGGGAGTCCTGGGACGCGAATCCCGCGCCGCAGAGCGGGTACGCGTACGGGCCCGTCAGCCTCGCCCTCGACGTGAAGGATCGCCCGCACATCGCATTCTTCGATGCCCAGGCGGGTCGAATTAAGTACGCAAACTTGGGGGACTTCGGCTGGCGGGTTCTCGCGGTCGACGATGGCCTTTACGAGGGACACCTGAGCATCGCGATTGACGCGGACGGGAATCCGCACATTGCATACCCGTGGGACAATGGGCGCCTTAGACACGCCAGGCTCCAGGGGTCCACGTGGACGATGGAGACCGTGGATCCGGACTCGGTCATCGCGCGATACCCGAGCATCGTGATCGACGCCCTCGGGCATCCGAACATCGCCTACTACGCGAAAGGGAATCTGTACCGAGCGCAGTGGATCGGTTATCGCTGGAACATCGAAGCCGTGGAGAACGCCTCGAATCCCCAGTTCGTTACACTCCGCCTCGATCCGAACGGAATCCCGAAGATCGGATACCGGAGCTCCCAAGCGAACGAGCTTCGGTACGTGACGTGGAACGGCTCCGCCTGGCTTCGAGAGACGGTCGACGCCGCGGGAGATCCCGGATGGGATGCAAGGCTCGCGCTCGACGCGTCCGGCGAGCCGCACTTCTCCTACTACGAGCGGACGGAGGGCGTGCTTAAGTACGCCCGAAAGCTCGGCGGTTCCTGGATCATCCACGTCGTGGACTTCTCCCGCGTCTCCGGCTGGTGGTCGGACCTCGCGATTGGGACGGACGGCCGCCCGCACTTCTCATACTATAGCTGGGGGGACCACTCCGTTCGCTACGCCGTCGGAGGCTACGCGCTCGGCATCCGGCTGTGGCCCGCACGGGATCTTGCACCGACCTCCGCGACCTTGCGGGCGGAGCTCATGTCCCTCGGGACGGCGCCCCAGGCGATCGTTGCAATCGAGTGGCGAATCGCGGGCGGCGAATGGAGCCGTTTGCACGAAACGACGCTCACCGCCCCGGGCATGGTCGTCACGACGGTCACGGGCCTCGCCCCGAAGACGGCGTACGAAGCGCGCGCCCTCGCCGTCGTCGATGCGGCCGTGACCCACGGGAACACGCAGAATTTCACGACCCCGGAGGCGCCGCCGGCGCTGTCGCTGCCTGTCGAGACGGTCGCCGCCTTGGGCGGCTTGTCTGCCATCGTCGTAGCGGTTGCGGCGTACTTTGTCCTCCAGCGCCGGCGAAAAGAGAAGAAATAGACACCGGAAAATACACGGGCCTCCCCCTAGGAGAAGACCCGGGGAAATCGTTTAAGTGGACTTCGTTCATCCGGCAGGAGATGATTGAGGCGGACGGGGTCGAACGGCGCTTCGGGCGCCAAGGCGCCGTCGTCGCCCTCCAGGGCGTGACGTTCCGCCTCGACCGGGCCGACATCCTCGGGATTCTGGGGGGAGACCAGTCCGGGAAGACGTCGTTGGTCCGGATTCTGGCGGGCCTCGTCCTGCCCACCGCCGGCCGCGCAACGGTCGGCGGCTTCGATGTCAGGTACGCAGATCGGATCCGCGAGATCGTCGGTTACCTACCGCAGGCCCCGTCCCTCCACCGAAACATGACGATCGCAGGATACCTCGATTTCTGGGCGATGGTCGACGGCCAGCCGCGGAGTCAGCGTGTGGAGCGCATCGCGGAGCTCCTCGCGTTCTTCGATCTCACGGACCAGGCGAGGGAGATGATTCTCGACACGACGACGTTCACGCAGCGTCGGACCTTCCTCGCGCTCGCCCTCCTCTCGAATCCGCCGGTGCTCCTCCTCGACGACCCCATGGCGGCCCTCACCTCGCCGGAGCGGGACGCAATCGTTCAGAAGCTCGGAGCCCTCGCGGAGCAGGGCAAGACGATTCTAATCACCGCTACACGACTTGCGGACCTCCAGCCCGTGTGCAGCCACATCCTCACTTTGTTCGAGGGTCGCGCGACCCGCTCGTACGAGACATCCGTTCTCCTTCGTCGCGTGGGGGCGGCCCGCCACGCCCGAGTCTTCATCGAGTCGAAAGCCCCCGCCTCGAGGATCGTGCCCGCGGTCCGTGACCTCCGCGGCGTCGGGGACGTGAAGGAATCGGAGAGGGCCATCATCCTGTTCGTGGAGCCCGGCACGTTCCGGATCGAGGACCTGCAGGCCGCCCTCGAGGCCGCAGGGATCGACGCGAGGGGGATTCGCGAGGCGGGCCTGACAATCGGCGACATCTTCCGGACCCTCATCCAAGGGGAGGCTTCATGAGGATCGTCCGGGACCTGCGGGGCCTCGTGGCCGTCGCCTGGAAGGATTTCCACGCCGTGTTCACGAGCCGCCGGTTCCTCGTCGTGTCGGCGATTGTCGTTGTGCTCCTCATCCTGATAGCGACGGGGCTCGGCTACGCCACCCTCGGGTCCCGGGGAATCGCCGAGCCCCTCACGCTGTGGCATCGAGAGGCGGCGGGCGCGGTCGCCGCGTTCGCGTTTGCGTTCATCCCGCTCATCACCCCGTTCATGCCGATAAACGTCGCGTACGACGCCCGGCGGAAGGACCTCTCCTCCGGCTTCCTTGAGACCGCCGTGGCGCGGCCCGTCCCCCGGTGGACCCTCGCACTTGGAAAGTTCCTCGGAATGTTCCTGGCGACCGCGATCCCGGTCCTCCTCGGTACGCTCGCCGGCATTGCGGTGATCGAGGCGTTGGTCTTCGCGCCCGTCCCGGCGCCCTTGATCGGAGGGGTCCTCGTCGGCGCGCTTCTTCTCCTGGCCCTCTATGTGAGCCTCGTGCTCGTCTTTTCCCTCGTCCTCAGCCCCGGCGCGACCCGGTGGCTCGCCCTCCTCCTGTGGGTTGCGTTCAACCTCGTGCGCTCGAGCGCGTTCTTTGTCGGGGGCCAGTACCTCCTCATCGTCCAGATCCAAGGGCCGCAGACGTTCGAGTCGGCGTGGGGCGATTGGATCTCGTTCACGGGGATGTACCAGGGACTCCTGGCACCGATCGTGCCCGACTCCCTGTCCTTTGTGCTCCGACCCGACATCACGAACCTGGGCGGGTCCCTCGCGTACCAGAGCGTCCCTGCGGCGGGCCTGATCTGGCTTCTCGCGCTCCTCATCCTCTACGTAGCACTGCTCGGCCGCTACCCCTTGGGCCGATAGCAGACCCCGCGGCCGCTAGCGCTTCTCCTGTTCCCAATAGGGAATCGGATCCTCCTCCGCGATGTCATCCACGATCTGTGTGAGCCCGGAGCGGAGCATTCGGGCGATCACCGCGACCGCACCGCCGAGGAACAGCGCGAACCCGGGGACAACCCAGATCGCGTCCGGCTGGCTCACGAGGAACAGGTCCGCGCGGAGGGAGTAGTTCAGTTCGGGGCCTGCGAACGGGTTGTCGATCACGATGAGCGCGATGAGGTTCGAGAAGACGCCTTGCAGGCGATCGCAGTTAAGCGAGGTGAGCGGGTCTGGCAGGACCGAGGACGTGACGAACAGATCTGCGGCCGCGGTGTCGAGCGCGTACGCGCGCAAGGAGCACGACGGCCTCTCCTCAAACGCGAACGCGACGTGGGAATAGCCCGTGGCGGTGAAGTTCAACGCGACCGTGTCGTTCGCGGCGACGGAGCCCGAGAACTGGAGGGAATCGATCTGCGCGACCTGCGGGAGGTAGGACACGAAGGCCATGCTGGCGCCCGCGACAAGAAGGATCCATGGCAAGAAGAAGACGATCCAGACTCTCAGATGTGTGCCGGGTGGCGGGAATCGGCGACGAATCGCGCGCCGCATCTTCTGGAGACGAACGTCCACGCGCCGAGAACCGGACTGAGCGCGGATGAACTTTCGCCCCATCGAGGACGTGCCCCTGCGCAACCCCTTTAAGCGCGGGGTTCATGCGACCCGATGTGCGGATCGCGATCACGGGAACCCCCGGGACCGGGAAGGCGAGCACATGCACGGACCTCGCGGGTCGCGGGTATGTCGCCCTCGATCTCAAGGCGGAGGCGGCGAGGCTCGGGCACCTCGGCCCCGTGGACGCGGACGGAGTACAGGAGGTCGACGTCGAGGCGCTCGCGCACGATCTTGAGACCCCCGCGAAAGTGACGTTCATGTACTCCCACTTCGCGCATCTCCTGCCGAGCAACATTGCGATCGTGCTTCGGTGTCGTCCGAAAATCCTCCGACAACGGCTCGAGGCCCGCGGATGGAAGGCCGAAAAGGTCCAGGAGAACGTCGAGGCGGAAGCGATCGACGTCATCACGCAGGAGGCCGTCGAGGGCGGCGCGCCCGTGTTCGAGGTCGACACGACGTCCACGACGCCGTCCCAAACCGCCGACACCGTTCTCGACCTCCTCCAAGGGAAAACGAAAGGCCATGAGGCGGGGTCCGTCGACTGGACGGACGAGGTGCTCTCGTGGTACTAGACTCGTACCGCCATGTCGCGGACGCGTTCCTCGACCCGATGGCGAAGGGGCTCGCGAACATCTCCCCGAACACCTTGTCCGCGATCGCGTTCGGCGCGGCCGTGCTCGCGGGCCTTGCGTTCTATCTTGGCGGGGGACTCTTCCTCGGCCTCGCGTTCCTGCTCGTCCTCGCGAACGCTCTGTTCGACGCGCTCGACGGGAAGGTCGCGAAGCTCACGGGGAAGGCGTCCGCGCGGGGCGACTTCCTGGACCACGTCCTCGACCGCTACGCGGACGTCGTCATCCTCACCGGCATCGCGCTCGGCCCGTACTGTCCCGAGTGGCTCGGACTCCTTGCGATCCTCGGCGTCCTCCTCACGAGCTACATGGGGACGCAGGCCCAGGCAGTCGGCCTCGGCCGGCTGTATGGCGGCGCCCTCGGCCGCGCGGACCGCCTCGTGATCCTTGGGGTCGTGACCCTCCTCCAGTTCGCGTTCGACTCCGCAGGCACGCCCCTCGGCCTCGAGCCCGTCCGGTTCACGGTCCTCGGATGGGCGATGGTCCTGTTCGCGGTCCTCGGCAACGTCACGGCGATTCAGCGAGCGATTTCGGTGTGGCGCCGGTTGTCTTGATCCACTTCGGCTTCCGGCGGTAGTACGTGAGCGGGTGTTTCATCCACGGCTGGTGGCACAGGAGGTCGCCCCCCGGGCACAGGCCGTACGACTTCATCGTCGCGCACTCCGGCGTCGAATATTCCGTCGCGCTGATCGTCCCCGTGATGTGTTCGATCTGGTACCGCGTGACGTCCGCGGCGAAGTCGGGCACGTCCCCGAACACTTTGAAAATCTCCTCGTTCGACAGGCCGATGTGGTGGAGGAACGTGACGATCGCGAAGCGGCCCGTGTGGGGGACGTTCTCGTGATTCTGGATCGCCGCGAGGAGGTTGTACATGCACGGCGGGAACCGGGTGATCGAGACCTTGCCGAGCTCCTCCGCCTTGAACCGCTCCTTCCGCGCGGCGAGGAGGGCCTTGAGGTCCTGGGCCTGGGGCCGCAGGACCCCGAGAATCTCGTCGTTCACGGGCCGCGGCAACTCGCTCTCGATTCGGCGTTGCACGGCGTTCCGCAGGACCCGCAACGCCTTGTCGCGGGAGAGCCGGACGTAGCCTGTGTCGACGCGCTGGTTGATCAGTTTCCAGCCCTTCTCCCGCATCGCGCTCGTGTGCTTCAGGAAATCCGTGAAGTGAATGCGGGATCCACCGTCTAGGACCTGGAGGTCGAGGCCGAGGTCCTTCGCGAGGCTCGCGATGAACGCCGGGTCCTCCCGCTCGAGGTGGAGCTGCGCCCGGATTGCCTCCATGAGCGCGTACCGCCGGATCAGGTACTGGTCCGCGACGCACGACACGAGCATCCGCGAGATCGGATACGAGAGGATCTCCGTGAGGGTCTCCTCCGGCTTCACGAGGGGCGGGTCCGTCGGGGGCTCCTTCTCCCCTTTCTCCAAGGCCACGCGGACACGCTCGAAGCCGCGGGTACGGGCCCGGCCGTACGCGCCGTCCTTCAGGAGATCGGAGAGGGAGATGTTGAGGGACCGGAGGTAGGCAGCCGACTCGCTGAGGTACGGGAACAAGGCGACCCGCCGAAGGTCCACAGCGTCGGAAACCTGTGTCCGCGTAAAAGGCTTCGGCGGGGGCAGGCGAAAGTGGTCTCGAGGGACCGCGTCGTTTTTATCGCTCCATTCGTTCGACGGGGCTCGATGGCGGACCTCGCCGGCTACGTCGCGGTGAATTCCCTCGGGCTCGGCCACGCCGCGCGCGCGATCGCCGTCGCCAAGGAACTTGTCCGCCGCCATCCCGACCTGTACCTGTTCTTCCTCGCGGGCTCGCCCGCGCTGGACCTCGCGATTGCGAACGGCTTCGATGCGATGCCGCTCCCGCCCACGCCGGAGTGGTTCCACGAGCGAGGAGAGATCCGTTCGATGGGGCGGTGGTACCGGGAGTACATACGATACCTCCGGTTCGCGCGGCGATTCCTTCGGCGGGAGGCGGATTGGGAAAGGTTCCGCTTCCTGATCTCCGAGGGCGAGATGGCGGCGATCCGCGAGGCCGTGCGTCATCGGATTCCCACGGTTGCGCTCGTCCACGCGATCGGCGAGTCCTTCGGCGGGGACCTCTTCGCGAGGGCGGCGGAAGCGGTCGGCGCGCGGTGGATGCGCTATGTCCTGAGCCGGGACACCGTGCGCGTCCTTGCGATCGAGCGGGGAGTCGACCTCCCGAATGCGACGTTCGTCGGCCCGATCGTGCGGCCGTTCTCGAGGGATCGAGACTCTCTCCGAGACGACCTCGTCTTTCTGAAGAAGACCATCCTCGTTGCACCCGGCGGATCCTCCACGGGCGCGTTCCTCGTCGAAGAGGCCGTGAAGGCGTGGCGGGAGCTCCGTCTCCCCGATGCGCAGATGATCATCGTGAGCGGGCCGAAGATCAAACCGCCGGAGGCGCCGGACATCTACAACAAGGGCTTCGTTCCGAACCTTCAGGATTACGTGTCCGCGGCGGACCTCGTGATCACCCTGGCGGGAAAGGGGACGATGATCGAGGCGCTCGCCGCGGGAACGCCCGTGATCGCGATTCCGCTGAAGGGCCATGCAGAGCACGCGCGGAACCTGCAGGAGTACGGCTTTCGGTACCGCTACGAAGACGCGTTCCGCCTCCGGGAGCTCATCCCCGAGATGCTCACGATCGTGCGCCCGCCACCCGTGGACTTCGGACCCGCGAAGGCGGTCGACGCAATCGATGCGTTCCTCCGAGAGCGTCGCGTCCCGCTACCGTGAGTACGTTGGATGCTCCTGCGGCGTCCCCTCGTTTCGCTGCACCCACACCGCGAGCGTGAACAGGAGGGAGGAGAGCCGATTGAGATAGCGGAGGAGCTCGGGGTTCACCGTCTCCCGTTTCGAGAGGGCGACGGCATGCCGCTCCGCTCGTCGAGCGACGGCCCGTGCAAGGTGAAGGGTCGCGACCGCCATCGAGCCGCGGGGCATGATGAACTCCGTGATCTTCCCGGGATCCATCGCGTCGATCGCGTCCTCGAGGGCCTTCACGCCGTCCGGAGTGACCTTCGGGACATTCGCGCGCTTCCCCGATGCGACGCTAAGCTCTGCGCCGACGGTGAAGAGCGCGTTCTGGGCCCGGCGGAGGATGTCGAGGACTTTCGGGTCCGCCTGCGCCGCCATCGCGACCCCGATCGCCGCGTTCAGCTCGTCCACGTCCCCCATCGCCTCGAACCGCGCGTGGGCCTTGCTCGCCCGCACGCCGCCCATCAACGTCGACTCGCCCTTGTCCCCCGTCCGCGTGTAGATCCGCGCCATCGTCACCCCGCCATGCGCTGCACCGCGTCCTTCGCGCTCCGAAGGCGGGAGGCGATGCGCACGGCCGGGAAAGGGCCGCAGCGCTCAAGATGATTTCGAAGCCTCGAGCCCCGCGCGTGTGCCCGCGCCGCCGTTCAGCGGCTGGAACTTCCCCGCGTCCCGCGTGATCACGCCGAGCTCGATCGCCGTGCGCTCTCCGTTCAGCGACTCGATCGCCTGTTTCGCGAGGGCGACGGCGTCGTCGAGGGGCAGGTCGAGCCGGTATCCCTTGCTGAGGACCTCGAGCGCCTCGTCCGCTCCCGCGCCGACGGCGAACCCGTTTCCCTTGAACGTCGTCCCACTCGGGTCGACCTGTATTAGCTGGATTCCGAGCGGGTCGAGGCCCGCCAAGATCAGGGACGCGCCGAACGGGCGGACCGTGTACAGGGTGTAGTTGTGGAGGTACCGGCCGAGGTGGCGGGCGAGGCCGCCGACGTCGATTGCCGTGTCGTATACGAGCCGGTGCCGCTGCGCCTCGACGCGAAGCTCGTCGACGAGCGCGTTCACGTCGCCGATATACCCGCTCCCCGTCGCCCCGACGTGGTCGTCGACGATGAACACCTTCTCCGCGGGTTCAAGGAGCGAGCGGGTCGGCTTCACGTGGCTCGCGAGAACCGCGTAGTCCGTGCCCTTCAGGCCCACGGTCGTCGAGCCACGGGACACGGCCTGGAGCGCGTAGTCGACTTGAATCAAGCGGCCGTCCGCGTTATAGAAGAAGGGCATCCGCCCGGGCCCGGCATCCATCGCCATCACGCCACCTCCCGCCAGTTCCCGTTCGGAACTGCAAGGACATCGACCCCGTTCCCGCTCCCCGGATCCCGCTCCATCGCGGCGCGCACAGCCTGCTCCGCGAGTCGCTTCCCGTCCTCCACGGTGAGACCCGCGCGGTAGCCCTGCTCGAGCACGCCGTACGCGATCGGGCTGCCGGATCCGCTCGCCATGAACGGCTCGCTCGTGAGCGCTCCGCTCATGTCCGCGGTGAAGACGTGCGGGCCCTGCGCGTCGACGCCCGCCACGACGAGCTCGACGAAGAACGGGTTGTACGCCTTCATTCCACTGTACACGATGCTCGAGATCAGCCGGGCACTCTCGCTGACGCTCAGGGGAAAGCCCCGCCGGAGTGAGATGAGCCGGCGCTCCGCCTTTGCGAGGTTCACGAGATATTCCGCGTCGCTCATCTGGCCCGCGATCGCCACGGCCGTGGCCTCGTCCAGCTTGAAGAGCTTGTTCACCGCCTTCGATCCGACGAAGTAGCCCTTGCTCGCACGCTTGTCCGCGGCGAGGACGACTCCATCCGCACACGTGAGTCCGATTGTGGTGGTCATGGTTACCCACCGGGAGCTATGGCGGGCCGATGGCATATTGACTCGACAGGCGGAGACTGAGTCACAGCGGTCCCGAGTGCCCAGAATCGAGTTGATCGGGAAGGAGGAATGCATGCACTTAATTCGGCTTCGCATGAGGGGATGCGACGCTATCGCCATATATACTGCCATTACGGTCACTACTTGTTTCGTGTCACGCGTCGCGCCGCAGCAGGAGCCGGAGCATTGAAGGCGGCGGCCCCCGGACCATCGGAGACAGGGAAACGGCTCAGCCGCAGGGATTTCTTGAGAGGAGGACTCGCGCTCGCGGCTGGAACAGCCGCAGGGACTGGCCTGCTCCTATCCCAGGCGGAAGAAGCGAGTGCACAAGGAGAAGAACACGCGAGGTACTACGACTCGTTCCCCCGCCACGCACAGATGGAGCACCGCTGGGCCATGGTCATCGACCTGCGTCGATGCGTCGGCTGCCGCGCGTGTACAGTCGCCTGCAAGAGCGAGAACAACGTCCCCACCGGCGTATTCCGCACATGGCTGAGGTTTGAAGAGATCGGCGAGTATCCGAACACCCGGCCCCGCTTCTTGCCCCTCTTCTGCAACCATTGCGACAACCCGCCGTGTGTGCCCGTATGTCCCGTCCTCGCGACATACAAACGCGACGATGGCCTCGTGCTCATCGACTACGAGAAGTGCATCGGATGCGGGTACTGCATCCAGGCGTGTCCCTATGGCGCACGATACATGAACCCCGTGCAACGAACGGCGGACAAGTGCACCCTGTGCGTCCACCGCCTTGAATCGGGGCAGGCGCCGGCGTGCGTTGAAACGTGCATCGGGCGCGCCTTAACCGTGGGAGACCTGAACAATCCGGAAAGCGATGTGTCAGGCCTCCTCGCGAACTATCCCGCACAAACCCTCAAGCCCGAGCAGGGGACGGACCCGATGTTCTTCTACATCGGCCTCGACGGGCGCCTCGTTCACGAAGGTGAACCATGACGTCCGTGGAGTGGGGCCTCCCCATCGTTGCGAACTACTACCTCGCAGGCCTCGCCGCGGGCTCCTATATCACATACTATTTGTGGCAGGGATTTGGCCTTCGGGCCTTCCGTCCTGTCGCGAAGCTTGCGTGGATTTCCGCCGCCGTCTTCGCCGTCGCTTCGCCGCTTCCCGTCCTCGCCCATCTTGGACAACCAGGCCGGTCGTACTACCTCTTCACAAGCTTCCATTGGACCTCGTCGCTCGCGTGGGCCGGCCCGATCCTTGTCGCATTCATCCTCGCGGTGCTACTGAACGGTCGCTTCTTCTTCTATCCGGACGTCGTGCTCGCGTATCGGGCCGCCCGGGGGTTCCGCAGGAAAGCCCTGCGCATCCTGATGATTAGCAAGCCGCCAGCGGGCGCCGTGCCTCCAACCTCCGCCTTTGGGCTCAAGGTCACGGGGGCGATTGCGTTTGTCCTCGCGCTCTTCTTCGGTTATCCGGGCCTCGAGCTCGGGATCCTTGGCTCCCGTCCATTGTGGGCGAACCCCGCGAACCCCCTCATGTTTCTCGTGACGGCCGTCGTCTCCGGCATGGCCTTCACGGTCCTCCTCTGGATTCTGCTAGGCCGCCGGGCATCCGTCGGCCCCGCGGAAGCCGAGGCGTTGCGGAACCTCATCCTACCGGCCTCAGTCGGGCTCTTCCTTGTGATGAATGTGATGGCATACTTGACGCTCTCCTACGCCTCGCCCGAGGTTCGCGAGGCGATGGGAATCTTGGCGACCGGCGAACTCGGATGGATCTTCGTCGGCCTCGGCCTCATCGTGGGCGCCTTGCTACCCGCCTTCCTCCTGACGTGGAACGCCTTGCATGCGAAGCCTCTCCGTGCGGTCGCCGCCGTTTCCACGCTGCTCCTGGTCGTCGGCGCGTTCGCGCAGAAGTACGGCTTCGTCGTCGCGGGCCAGGTCGCGAATCCGCCAGGGGGCCAGACATCCTCCCTCTGGCCGACCGTCACGGAAATCGTGGAACTCGCCGCGGTCGTTGCGTTCCTCTATTTCCTCCTCCAGGTCGCGCTTTGGATCTCACCGTGGCGGACCGTGACGCCCGAGCCGGAATCCCCGACAGAGGCGGAGGTGCCCGCATGACGATGAATCGACGCGACTTTGTGAAAGCCACGACCTCCGGAGGCGCGTTGGCGGCGTTCGGCCTCGGTTACGGCCCGGTAATCGTCCACATCCTCGGCGGCACTGCAGGGCGACCGACCCCGCCGGATCCCGTCGTCGGGCCCGATGGATACCTGTACAGCTCCTGCCTCCAGTGCAATACGGGTTGCGGGATCAAGGTAAAAATCGTGAACGGGGAGGCCGCGAAGATCGAGGGGAACCCGTACACGCCGTTCAACCGGTTCCCGCATCTCAGCTACACGACCAGCCCGATCGACGCCGTCAACGAGTTTGGCGCTCTCTGTCCGAAGGGGCAGGCGGGCCTTCAGACCGCGTACGACCCCTACCGGCTGCGGAAGGTGCTGAAGCGGGCGGGTCCGCGCGGGTCGAACCAGTGGGTCACGATTCCCTTTGAACAGGCGATCCGCGAGATTTCCGATGGCGGTCTCCTGTTCTCCGACGTCCCGGGCGAAGAGGCCCGACCCGTTCCCGGATTGCGGGAGCTTTGGGCGATTCGCGATCCCCAGCTCATGAAGGACATGGCGGCGGACGTGAAGCTTGTGCAGAAGGGCGACACAACGATTGCGGAATTCAAAGCGAAGTACGCCGCTGACCTTGACAAGCTCATCGACCCGGACCATCCGGACCTGGGGCCGAAGAACAACCAAGTCGCGTTCGTGTGGGGTCGCCTAAAGGCGGGGCGTCGGGAGTTCATCGACTTCTTCATCAAGGACGGCCTCGGCTCTGTGAACTACCACGGCCACACGACCGTGTGCCAAGGCTCCCTCTACTTTGCCTCAAAGGCGATGAGTGACCAGTTCGTGGATGGGAAGTGGCAGAAAGGCGTGAAGTTCTACTGGCAGGCGGACTTGGCGGGAGCGGAGTTTGTCATCTTCGTGGGCGCGAACCCGTTCGAGGCGAACTACGGGCCGACGAACCGCAGCCTCCGGATTTCGGACGGTCTCGCCTCCGGTCGATTGAAGTTCGCAATCGTGGATCCGCGAATGTCGAAAGCCGTGTCGAACGCCTGGAAGTGGTTCCCGATCAAACCCGGCACGGAAGGCGCTCTCGCGCTGGCAATCATCCGCTGGATCCTCGAGAATGCACGGTATGACGCCACGTTCCTGGCGAACGCGAACAAAGCAGCGGCGGCTGCGGACGGCGAAACGACGTGGACGAACACCTGCTGGCTGGTCCGAATCGATCCGGACGGCCCCGGCGCGTTCCTCCGCGCGTCCCAAGTGGGTCTGCCTGGCGTGGAGACCCGCGAAGGGTCGGACGGTAAGCCATACACATTCGACCCGTTTGTCGTCATGGTTGGCGGCATCCCAACGCCCTTCGATCCGAACGACGCGAACAACGTGATGGAGGGCGACCTGTTCGTGGACACGACCGTCGGAGGTGTCCGCGTGAAGTCCGTACTTCAGCTCCTCCTAGAGGCCGCGTCGGAGCGGACCATCGAGGGGTGGGCGGACGTGTGTGGCCTAGGGGCGGAGGACATCCTCGATCTCGCCCGGGAGTTTACGAGCCACGGGAAGCGCGCAGCCGCGGACGTGCACCGCGGCGTTTCGCAGCACACGAACGGGTTCTACAACGTGCTCGCGTGGTTCACGCTAAACCTGCTCATTGGGAACTACGACTGGAAGGGAGGGATGGCAAAGGCGACGACGTACGGCCACGCCGGCGGGAAGCCCGGGCAGCCGTACGACTTCTCAACGATGCGGCCCGGGAAGCTCGCACCGTTTGGAATCAGCATCATCCGCCATGAGGTGAACTATGAGGACACCACGCTCTTCAACAAGGCGGATCCTGGGAGCAACTATCCCGCGAAGCGACCGTGGTTTCCGTTCTCAAGCGACATCTACCAGCAGATCGTCCCGTCGATCGGGGACGCGTACCCGTATCCCGCGAAGGCCCTCTTCCTCTACATGGGCACACCCGTGTACGCGCTTCCTGCGGGCCACACGAATATCGAGATCCTGCGAGACGTGAACAAGCTCCCACTTTTCGTGTGCGTCGACATCGTCGTCGGCGAGACGAGCATGTACGCGGACTACATCTTTCCGGACCTGTCGTACCTCGAGCGATGGGAGTTTCAGGGGAGCCACCCGAACGTCCTCGAAAAGGTCCAGCCGATTCGGCAGCCCGTGATTCCTCCAATCACGGAGACCGTGACGGTGTTCGGCGAGCAGGCCCCGATCGGATTAGAGACCATGATCCTCAGATTCGCGGAATACCTTGGACTCCCGGGATTCGGTGAGAACGGTCTCGGCCCGGGGCTGCCTCTTCGGCGACCGGAGGATGTTTACCTTAAGATGGTGGCGAACATCGCTGCAGGGGACGGGCCGGCAGCGGACTGGGTGCCGGAAGTGTCCCCGGACGAGCTGGACCTCTTCCTCCGTTCGCGAGCCCACCTGCCCGCACCCGTGTATGACCCCGTGAAGTGGCAGGTCGCCGCGGGGGACGCCTGGTGGCCCCGCGTCGTGTACGTTCTCAATCGGGGTGGGCGGTTCCACCGCGACGCCTACAGCGGAGACAAGCTGAAGAACAAGTGGAACGCGTTCATCGGCATGTATATGGAGAAGGTAGCAACCGCGAAGAATTCCATGACAGGAAAGCGCCTGGGAGGGATGGCGAAATATTACCCGATCGCGGACTCATTGGGTCGCCCGATCGAGGATCCCGGCTTTGACCTGACCGTAATCACGCATCGCGTCATCGAGCATACGAAGTCCCGGACGATTGCGGATGGCTGGCTCCGCGAACTCCTGCCGGAAAACTTCCTTCAGATCGCGCGGGAGGATGCAACGCGCTATGGCCTCGAGAGCGGAAACCTCGTCCGCGTCGAGTCCGCGTCTAATCCCACTGGGACGCTCGACCTCGGGAACGGCAACTCGTTGGTGCCGATGGTTGGACGGATCCAAGTGTCGGAGGGGATCCGGCCGGGGGTTCTCGCTTACTCCCTCGGGTTTGGTCACTGGGCGTATGGCTCCCGGGATGTCGAAGTCGACGGGGTGCTAATTCCAGGAGAGCCAGCGCGAGCACGAGGCGTTCACCTGAATCCTGTCCTGCGGACGGATCCCTATTTGACCAACACTTGTTTGGAAGACCTCGTAGGCGGCAGTGCCGTGTTCTACGATACGCGTGCCAGGCTTGTGAAAATCGGCTGACCCGCCTCGGCAGAATTGTTGAAGGACCAACTGCACATACGGAAACCCCGTGGGACCATGGCTCGTCTGCCAAGTGCATTTAGGAAGCTACGGAAGGACCAATCCGACGTTGTCGAGGCCTACGAACGTTTCGCCGGCGCGCGCTTCGAGGCCGGTCCGCTAGACCTAAGACCGCGGAACTTGTGAAAGTGGCACTCGCGATTGGGGCTGGATTGGAGGGCGGCGTGCATTCCCACGTCCGCCGCGCCCCGCAGGCGGAGGCGAAACCAGAGGAGTTGCGTCACGTCGCTGTCCTCGGGTTCACGACAATCGGGTTCCCCACGAGTATGTCGGGAATATCGTGGATTGATGACATCGTGCCGACGCGCCTGAGTCCGTAGGCCGCCCAGGAACCGCCGACTCGCTGCCGATCGGCTCGTCACCATGCGAGGCTAGAGCGCGCAGCAGCTCAGCTTGTCGACGTCCTCGAAAAACGAAAGGGCGGCGAGCTTGATCGCCTCGCTGTGGGTGGGGAACACGTGCACGGTGTCAATGATGTCTTCGAGGGTCAGGCCATGCTTCACGGCTAAGACTCCCTCATGAATCATCTCGGGCGCGAGGGAGGCCAAGATGTGGACCCCGAGGATTCTGTGGCTCTCGGCCTCCGCGACGATCTTCACGAGGCCGCGGGTGTCTTCGACGATGACGGGCTTCGGCACCTGTTTCAGGAGGACCGTGTTGCATGCACATCGCACACGCGCCGTCGCGTTCGCCTGTGCGTCTGTGAAGCCCACGGACGCGACGGCAGGATTCGTGAACACCGCATGCGGCACGGCTCGGTAGTCCATCTTGAAACCGCGGTTCGCGAGGGCGTTTTCCGCTGCGATGTATCCTTCCTTTGCAGCCGTCGTCTCGAGCATGGGCTTCCCCTTCACGTCCCCGCCCGCGAAGATGTGAGGGGCGGTCGTGCGCATCTGGGCGTCGACCTTGACTCCGCTGTCCGCTTTCACGCGGACGCCCGCGGCGGGCAGGTTCAGGGTTTCCGTGTTCGGAGTCCGTCCGGTCCCGAGGAGCAACGCGTCCGCTTCGAACTTCCGCTTCCTTTCGCCAATCTTGGCGGTGACCACCTTGCGCTCCTTCGTCTGCGCGACGGAGAGGATCTCGACGCCCGTGTGGATCCTGACCCCATCTTCCTCCAAGTATCGGCGGAGGTATTCGGAGACTTCGGGCTCCTCCTCGGGAACAATGCGCGCGCTTCGCTGGAGGACGGTGACCGGGGTGCCCATGTTCTGGTACATCTGTGCGAACTCTAGGCCGAGCGCACGTCCCCCGAGCACGATCATGGAGTCCGGCCGCTCTTGAAGGGACAGCGCCTCGACGTTCGTCAGGTAGCCAACGCCTTCGATGCCGGGGATGGGCGGGACCGTTGCGGACGAACCCGTCGCAATCACGAACTTCTTCCCCTCGTAGCGCTGCCCGCCCGCCTTGACCTCGCGCGGGGACATGAAAGCGGCCTGGCCCCGGACGTAGTCCACGCCCTTCAGGGACGCAAGCACATCCGCGTACTTCCCCTTCCGGAGGGACGCGACGATTCGGTCCTTCGCGCGAATCACGGCGCGGAAGTCCGCGGACCAGCCGTCCTCGAGGTTGAGCCCTTGGAAAGGTCGCCTCGCGACTCGGAAGAACTGGTCGCCTACCGCCAGGAGTCGCTTACTCGGGACGCAGCCCACGTTGACGCATGTACCGCCAATCGTCCCGCCGTCGATCATCACGGCCTTCGCGCCGTTGCGGTCGGCGCGAATCGCTGCGCTGAACGCCGCAGCGCCGCCGCCCAAGATAATCAAGTCGTAGCCGGTAACCATTCTCTCAAGTCCCGCGGTCAGGAGGTTTCTCTTTCACCGACGCAACGTCACGACAGGTCCGCAACATCCGGGCACAACGGTGGCTTCTTCCGCGCACGACGCGCACAGTGTGAGACCATTCTCACGGATGGCACGGTCCTTGACTTTGAGCCCGCGGACGTCGCAGGTTCCTCTGGTATTCATGTTAAAGTTAATGTACAATCGAAAGTACTTAGCTTCTAACTGAGGAAGGGTGAAGCCGCTGCGCAAACGGAAAGTTGCTCGAGTTGTGGACCTGGACCGGGCATGCGTCATCCGCGAGGGGGGCACTGAGTATTGCATCTACCCGCTCGACGACTTGATGGCGGTCCTCGGGAAGAAATGGGCGCTCTTCATCATCGCCGTTCTTGGGAACAACAACACGACGCGGTTCAATGACCTCCTTCGGCAGCTCAAGGGCATCAGTCCGCGCACTCTGACGGATCGATTGAAAGAGCTCGCAACCGAGGGCCTCATTGAGCGGGCGGTGTTCGCCGAGGTCCCCTTAAGGGTCGAATACAAGCTGACCGAGGCGGGCCACCGAATGCGAAAGGCGTTGATCCCCTTCCTGCAATGGTCCATAGAATTCGAGACGTACGGGCACCGGCTCCGAAGCTGAGCCGATAGAGCATTCAGGAGATGAACTACCGAGGTCGAGGCTCTTGGCCGTTCATCCGCACGCGACCATAGCTGCCACGATATGCCGGAACGGCTGATGCGCGGCGACGATCGCGGGGTAGAGCGACGATGTCACGGAAGCCCACATAAAGAGATTCAACCGGACGCAAGGAGCCACGGAAGATCGGGGAACCGGTTCAGCCATTCATCCGCACGCGGCTGTACGAGATGGCAATGTGCCGAAACAGCTCGTGGGCCGCGATGACGGCCGCATGAAACTTCGATGGCTCGGAGACGTGCCCCTCGATCGACAAGGCCCCGATCCGGAGCCGTGCATCGATCTGGATCAGGTCATCCTCCGTGACCCAGGAAAGCGTGAGCTCTTCGGGTGTCTCCGTCAGGCCATACCAGCGGAGGGATGCGGTCCAAGACCCCCTCAGCGTTTCGGTGAGCCCATGCAGATCGACTTCAGGTGGGAGGAACGTCTGGAGGATTGGGACCGAGGCAGAGGCGGGGCGAATCGCGGTCGGCGAGAGGACGGAGAGCGCTCGCGGCGTCGCGCGATACCCGAGGTCCGTCTTTGCCACGAGGTCATCCCGCTTGAGGCGCTGGAGGGCGCGACTCAGACGCTCCGGATGGATTCCGAGGCGCCGCCGGAGGCCTTGGAAACCCACCGCCAAGGATGGCTCCTGCCGGAGAAGTTCAAGAACCTCGCGGTCGCTCTCCCGGAGATCCGACGCGGCGGATTCGATTCCGTGGTCCTCGCCAGCGACGACCATGTCAGGCTCGGCCGAGAAAACGGACGTCCGCCATAAAGCTGTGGTTTCCAGAATGGGCCCTGAGAATCGCCACTATCGATTCTTGAAGTGACTCCCGATGCGCGGAGCACGGAGAGGTCTACAGGGCGATTGCGCCGTTCTTTACGATCATCGTATCATCGACACGGACCGTCGCGCCCGTCACGGTCGAGGCGAGGTAGAAGTCCGTCTTGTTCTTCCCTCCGACCTCGTCGTTGTCGCCGACCGCGATGTACACATTGCCCGCCACGATCACGTCCTGCAAGAATCCCGTCTTCGCGTTCGGATTGACGCCGATGTCGATGTACCCGAGTCGATCCCGGTCGCCCTTCGCCTTCTCCCAGTCCGCGCGGATTAGGTCCTCGTTCTCCGCGGCGCTCCATTTACTGAGCCGACCGTTGTCGAACGCGAGGGTGATGCCTTTGATCCAGCGCCCGAGGTACGCGACGGGACGGTCGAACACGATGGTGCCCTCGCCGCTCTTCTCGTCCGGCACGACGTACACCTCGCCCGCCGGGATGTTCGCCATGTTGTCGCCGCGGTCGAGGTCCTCCTTCGTGATCATTCCGTCTTCGATCCCCGCCTTCCGGCCGACGAGGTCGCACGCGAACCGCGTCCCGTTCGGCGCGGTGATCTCGACTCGGCCCGGCTTCGACAGGATTGACGCGAGCTTCCGGCCCCGCCGCACGATCTCGCGTGGGTCTACCGCGCTCGCCTCGAGCATCATCGCCCGCCATGCGGCGAGGTCGAACCCGTACGCGCGGGCCCTCGGCTCCGTGACGTAGCCCAGCCCGATCCGCGCGCCGCGGAGGCGGTTTTTCTTCGCGCGGCGGTACCATTCGTCGTTGTACGCGGTCGCCGCATTGTACTTGTCCCGGCCGAGCTCGCGGATTTTCGTGATGTCCGCAGGACCCGTGATGAAGATGTACGCGTCCGCCTCCCCCATCGCCTTCCATTCGTGCGTGCCCACGTGACCGAGCTTTGACTTCGGAAGCGATGCGATTCCCCGCCAGTACGTGTCCTCGTCCTCGAACAGGAGCATCGTGCGCGCGCCCGCGGCCCGGAGCTGGTAGACGAACTCCGTGGCGATCGGGAGGCCGTGGTTCCAGCACTCCACGATCACGTTCTCCTTCGGCTTCACCTGTAGGCTTCGCTTGATCACAGTCTTCGCGAGCGCCTCGTACTCGGACATCAAGTCCTCCCCGGGTGGGATGTTGGGATAAACCTTTAACTCTCTGCCCACCCTAGCGAATTTCGTTCCTGTCCAGAATGAGGCGGCGCTGAGCAATGTCCCGTCTTACGGCGGCGGACTCCAGGCGCGGAGCGTGGCTTGCTGTGACCATAGTGGTAACTGTCTTGACAGCAGCCCTCGCAGTCTGGTTCTATGTGTCCCTCCCCTCCGGCGGGACGCAAGTGTCACCCCTCCACCCATGGTTCTTCGTGGAGGGTGCAAACGCATCTTGGGATGTTCGTCGCCGCAACGACGGGATTTGGAGGAATGAAACGGCCACCATGGCCGTCCTCAATGTCAGCCAAGATTACATCCTGTTCCGGATGAAGGTGAACGATTCCTATTTGGACCATCCGCTGCCGATGAGCGAATTGTTCGACTTCTACACGACCCTCGCTGCCGCGAGCGAAGCACTGAAATTGAACGGATTCGAAGTTCAAGAATACGGCGCAGAGATAGGCGTTTTCGACCTGCCATTTGGGTCCTTGGCTGCGCTCCGAGAGACGGCGTCGTCCTTCGGGGAACCCGGGGTTCGTGTCTTCTCGGAGAGGCTAGTCGTGCTACCAGACCTGCTCCTACTCCGGGAGGAAACGACGACCTTCTTGAACGTTTCAGGGTCCTCGCACGAGTTCTACGATGTGCGGAGCCTCATTCGGGTCGAGGGCCTCAGCCTCCTTGCGATCGGGGTTGCGGCGAGAGCCTCGACAGATGTAGCCGGAGAGCGAGTCACGTTCGAACTCTTCAATGGGGACGCCGTTCAGGCGCGGACCGAGGCGGGGAGTCTAATCCTCGACCTGGAGTCGCGATCTCCTTCCGTTCTCGCATCGATCGTCCGACGGAATTTGTTTGTTTCGGTCGCCGACCCCCGGGTGAGCATGTACGAAGCCCTCTGGCCCTTGAATGACACGCACGCGCTGATCGGCCTGAAGCTGGAATCGGGGCGATATCGCCTTGCCTTCGATGTCGCCGAAACGCCGTCTGGGGTTGCGGGGTCCGACGGGATCGTCACGCGTCGCGAGGACAGCACTCACTCGTCACGCGACGTGGGACCCGGCCAACTCCGACTCACGCTCCCATGACTCCCGCGCAAAAGGTTCAACCCTCCCTGCCACCTCGGATCGCTCCCATGGCCCTCACATTGGAATCGCGGGTCCGCCTGAACAACGGGGTCAAGATGCCGGTCCTCGGCCTCGGTACGGCGGGGGCGTCCGGCCGAGTTGGCGTGGCGGCGGTGCTCGAAGCCCTGAACTCAGGATACCGACTCATCGACACCGCGAGCAGGTATGGGAACGAGCAGGAGGTCGGCCTCGCAGTTCGGAAAAGTAACGTGCCTCGTGAGGACGTGTTCATCACGACGAAGGTCGCGGGCAGCGAACAGGGGTATGCATCCGCGCTCAAAGCGTGCGAGGGTAGCTTGCGCCGCCTGGGCCTCGACCACATCGACTTGTACCTCATACACTGGCCCGGCAGCCGGAAGCGCCTCGAGACGTGGAGGGCCATGGAGAAGTTGCTCGAAGTCGGGAAGGCGAGAGCCATCGGGGTCAGCAACTTCATGAACCATCATGTGGAAGAACTCCGGGCGGCGAGTCCGGTTCTGCCCGTCGTGAACCAGATTGAACTGAGCCCCTTCCTCCAGCAACGTGACGTCGTCGCCTACTGTCGCGGACATAGAATCGAGGTCGAAGCGTACAGCCCGCTGACCCGAGGGCGGCGGCTTGACGATCCGACCGTTGGGCGAATCGCCACCCAACACCAGCGAACGCCCGCACAGATCCTCCTTCGATGGAGCCTCCAACACGGGTTCGTGGCGATTCCCAAATCCGTACGTTCACGACGAATTCGCGAGAACGCGGAAGTGTTTGACTTCACCCTGGGGCAGGAGGACATGGAAGCGTTGGACAAACTGGACCAGGGATTGCATTTCGATTGGGACCCCACGAACGTTCCCTAGGCTCCTGCTCCGCATCCCGATGGAGGTCAAGCTTCAAGCCGTTCCGAGCCGTCGCCAACGCGTGGATCTGAGTCTTGCCGCACGGATTCCCCTGAACAACGGCGTGGGGATGCCGATCGTGGGCCTCGGAGTATGGCAGATCCCGGCGGGGCCCGCGACGCAGAAAGCGGTCCGATACGCCCTCGACCGTGGATACCGACTTATCGATACCGCGAAACTGTACGGCAATGAAGCTGATGTCGGAGTCGCCGTCCGCGGAAGCGGCGTCCCACGTGAGGACGTGTTCGTGACGACGAAGCTGTGGAACAGCGACCATGGGTACGGCAACGCGATCCGGGCGTGTGAGGAGAGCCTCGACCGGATGAAGATGGACTACGTGGACCTCTACCTCATCCATTGGCCAGTTCGCGGTCCCCGGGTGGAAACGTGGAACGCGTTGGTCGACCTCCATCGGGCGGGCAAGTGCCGCGCGATCGGCGTGAGCAACTACATGAGGGGCCATCTGGAGGAGTTACGGGGCAGCCCCGTCGTCCCTGCCGTGAACCAGATCGAATTCAGCCCGTTCCTCTACCAGAGGGACGTCCTCGAGTATTGCCGACAGCGTGGAATCGTCGTCGAGGCGTACAGCCCGCTCACGCGGGGGATGAAGTTGAACGACCGCCGAGTCCGCGCGATCGGTGCGAAGTATGGGAAGAGCCCTGCGCAAATCCTTCTCCGTTGGGGCCTTCAGCGTGGCCTCGTGGTGATCCCGAAGTCCGCCCGACCCGACCACATCCGCGAAAACGTGAACGTCTTCGACTTTGAGATTGGAGAGGAAGACATGCGCGCCCTCGATGGCCTCGGCCATGGCCTCCACGTTTCATGGGACCCGACGGATGCGCCGTAGCGGAATATTCCCCGCCATCATCCATAAGTACCCCACGAAGTGTGCCGACTCCGGTGTCAGGATGACCCGCCAACTTGAGGAAACGATTGATTCGCTCAATCCGACTGTCGCCCTCCGCGTGCTCGACGCGGTGGACGGGACCCTCGAAGCGCTCCGAGTCGACGCGCTCGTCCTCGGAAACACACCGGAGATCCAGGAACTCGTCCGGCGAATCGACGCCTACAAGAGCCACCTGGAGCGGCAGCGGTCGATGATCCAGAAGAGTCCCGCGATCGAAGCTCCCTGACAATCACTCGTGAGGTTTGACGAGGTCCGAATACGAGGACGCCATGAGGTCCTCGTTGGTGATTTGGAAGTAGGACCGCATCCCTTCGAGTTCCCGAGCCGCTGCCTCCCGCTCCGATTCACCGCCAAGAACTTTCTCGAATTCAATAAACTTGCCAAGGCCCGCCACGGTATCGAGATGGACCTGCACGCCCCGGTATCGGTAAATCTCGCGGGTCTTGCGGACCTCTGCAAGAACAGGGAACGCCCGCCGAAGAATTCCGAGGACCGTGTGCGTGTCATCGAGCGCCGCGATGACGACCTTACTCTCCTTCACGCCCGCCGCGTCGGGCCGCTCATAGTACACAAGTTGCCCGGCGCGCGAGCCCGCGATGGTCCGCACCTTGAGGCGTCGGCCCCCGAGCAGGAAGTACGTGTCGACTTGGCGAAACGTCCCGACGTGCTCCGCTCCCGTCAAGAGTGCGCGGGCCTTTCCGAAATCCTCGTATCGCGCCTTCAGCTCAATGACGCGCTTCTCGGCGGGTCTCACGGCCAGGGGTAGGAGTTTGCGGCAAAAAGATTCGCGCTGACACAGGCGCGCGCGGTACGTGCGGAGAACTCGGGGTTAAGTCCTCGCCCGACATTGCCAACCCAAGGATCGGCGGCGGGGCGTGAACCCACGAATATCCAAGAGTGCGAATTCCCGGACGATCTCCTGTACGACGAC
>Ga0209751_10001596_pt1 | contig 23133 bp, 25 predicted proteins | sample RifCSP13_1_FD_184019 | JGI IMG/M metagenome (GOLD analysis project Ga0209751, IMG submission 184019) | Soil microbial communities from Rifle, Colorado - Rifle CSP2_sed 13_1 (SPAdes) (version 2) | ecosystem: Environmental > Terrestrial > Deep subsurface > Rock core/Sediment | place: Rifle...
TTAATAGAAGAACGTAAATTTGAAAAGAGAGAGAAATATTTTAACCGAAAAGGACGCGGCGGAAATGGTTTTGATGATCCAAAAGATCGCGAAAGAAAAAGAATTCATTGGTAATCGGAACTGAGTCACTCATAATTAAGATTTTGAGCCGGTGAAAGCCGGCTCCTCACATTACGGAACCTAAAACATAACCGAACGTCTTAATAAGAAAAATCAAAGGAGTTCTTATGCTCAAGACAAAACTTTTTCTGTTTACAGTTCTAAGTTTATTTGTACTTACTGCTTCATTCATACAAGCTCAAGACAAAAAGGTTTTTAAGTTCAAGAAAGATGGGCCAATGAATTGGGAAATGAAGGGTAACCTCAATCTTTCTGATGAACAAAGGAAACAATTTGATGACCTTGAACTTCAGCATGAGAAAATAATGATTGATCTCCGCGCTGACCTTGAAAAAAGCAGATTAATGAAACGTGAACTTGTCAATAAAGCTAACTTCAGCAAAAATGATTACCTATCTGCTGAAGAAAAAATTATGCAGGCAGAAAATAAAATCCACATGGAAAAAGCTAAACTAAAAATGGATAAATATTCTTTGCTTGATGAAAAACAAAAGAAAATTTTTATAGATGAACGCGAACATGATTTTATATTCAATTTCGATATGAATGGATTTAAAGATGGAATGCGAATCTTTCGAGAGAAGATGCATAATATATTACCTTGCCCACCGGATGTGGATGATATCGAAAAGGATATTGAAATCGAAATTGATGGTGAAGAGATATAAACTCATTAGATATGCCAGTCCGTCTATGGCGGACTGGCATATCTATAAAATAGAAACAGCTAATTTTACTTTGGATTTGTCGGTCTTATATCAATCTCACTTACCATTGCTCGAATAGGCATTTTCAAAACAAGAGCAACAGTTTCAGCCACATCTTCAGAAAGTAAAATATTCTTCTTCTCGGAAATTAAATCTCTATTCATATTAAAATTAGTATCGACAGATCCCGGACAAATAGCAGCAACACGAATATTATACTCTCTCACTTCAAGCATTAGAGATTTTGTAAAACCCATTAATGCATGTTTGGTTGCACTATACATTGTACCGCCAATAAAAGCGTTCTTTCCTGCGAGAGAAGAAATATTAATTATAGAACCGCTACGATTTGCTATCATATGATCAATAACTGCTTTTGTAAAATTGTACACACCATAAAGGTTTACATCAATTTGTTTCTTAAACTCATCCAAGTTTGAATCAACAAAATTTTTAAGAATTCCCATACCGGCATTGTTAATCAAGTGATCTACTCTTCCATAAGTTTTGAGAATTTGGTTCACGGCTTCATTCACAAATTTGGTATCCGCTGCATCACCTAAAAACATATCCGACTGAATGCCAAATGATCGAATCTCTTTTTTGACCTGTTCAAGAGCAAATTTATCTCTTCCAAAGAGCATCAAGTTATGCCCTTCTTTCGCCAATCTGAAAGCAATTCCTTTTCCAATTCCTCTGCTTGCACCGGTAACAATCGTTAGATCATTATGAGCCATTTATAAATCTCCCAATATTGGTCTTAGAACAATTTCTTCTGTAACAAGATTTCCCTTTTGCAAGTAAAGCCAGACAATAACTTGAGCAATTTCTTCCGCAGTCATCATCCTGTCACCGTATTTTTCTCTCATTTCAGATGTCCACATTGGTGTCTGAGTCGCACCAGGAATCACATTTATTATTCTAACGTTATGTTTTCTAACCTCTTCACGCAACGAATTTGTATAACCTATCAATCCATGTTTAGATGCCGAATAAGCACTGCTTTGAATAAATACTTTTTTGGTAACAGCAGAAAGTATATTTATAATTGTTCCACCGTTTTGTTTGATCATAGAAGGAAGAACACTCTTAATCGAATAGATGGGGCCTAAAAGATTCGTGTGAATTATATCATCAATTTCATTTATTGAATTTTCCGCAGCCAGCTTAAATGAGGTTATGCCGGCACTGTTAATGAGGCAATCTATTTTATTTGTGGATAAAATTTTCTTAGCAGTTTGATCAACATTTGAAGAAGAAGCAATGTTACAAGGAAAAATTTCAACTGAAAGATTTTCTTCCTTCAGTTCATTGTTTAACCTTTCAAGTTCAGATTTTCTTCTGGATGAAACAAAAACTTTTGAACCTGTTCTCGCAAATTCTTTAGACGCAGCTTTTCCAATGCCGGAGCTTGCACCTGTAATCCAAATTCCGCTTGAGTGATTTTTCATTGCAAATTTTTATGAGATATAAGTTCAAGAAATTCTGATCTTGTTCGTGCATCATCCTTAAAAACACCGTGAACGGCACTTGTAGTTGCAGAAGAATTTTGTTTTTCAACACCTCGCATCATCATACACATATGAAACGCCTCCGATACAACCGCTACACCTTTTGGCTGCAGATATTCTTCAATTGTATCGGCAATTTGCTGTGTCATTCTCTCCTGCACTTGTAATCTACGTGAAAACATATCAACAATTCTGGGAATCTTACTTAACCCGACTATCTTACCATCAGGAATGTACGCCACATGAACTTTTCCATAGAACGGAAGCATATGATGTTCACAAAGACTGTAGAAGTCAATATTCTTAACTAGTACCATTTCATCGTACTTTTCGTTGAAGATAGCATCATTCAAAAGTTTTTTGATATTCTCCTTGTAACCCGTTGTTAAAAATTCGTAAGCTTTAGCAACTCGCTTTGGTGTATTTAGCAGTCCCTCTCGCTTAGTATCTTCTCCTAATTCTGTTAGCAAGTCAATGATGAATTTTTGAACTTTTTCTTGATTCATATTTACTCTCCTCGATATTCAAAAAAATTATTTTCTGTTTCTGATAACTTGACTGCAAATAATTTCCCGCTGGGAATTTTATCAACCAGGACTTTCCAAATCGCCATTGCAATATTTTCTGTTGAAGGAATTATTCCTTTCATAAAATCTGTTTCTATGTTCAGATTTTTATGATCAACTTTTGATAAGACATGTTGTTTTATTATTTCCTTCAATTCAGCAATGTTAAGAACAAAGCCGGTTTCAGGATTTGGTTTTCCAGCAACCACGACTTCAAGTACGTAATTGTGTCCATGCCAATTAGGGTTGCTGCACTTACCAAAAATCCTTTCGTTCTCTTCATCTGAAAATTTAGGATTAAAAAGTCTATGTGCTGCGGCAAAAGTTTCGCGTCTTGTAATATATACCATAATTTATGCTTTCAATACTTCCATAACTTCGTTGTTGTGATCATCAACTTTCACTTTTGGAAAAATCTTTTTGATTATTCCTTTCTCACTGATAACGAAAGTAGTTCTAACAACTCCCATATATTTTTTACCATACATGCTTTTTTCCTGCCATACACCATATTTTTCCAAAACTTCTTTTTTCTCATCGCTGAATAAGCTGAATGGTAATTTATATTTTTCTGCGAATTTTTTGTGTGATTCTACTGAGTCCGGACTTACACCAAGTATTACTGCATCAATCTTGGAGAACCTTGGAAATTCATCACGGAAATTACAAGCTTCTTTAGTGCATCCCGATGTATCATCCTTCGGATAAAAATAAAGAACAACATTTTTACCTTTATATGATTCAAGTGATACTACTTCTCCAGTTTGATCTTTTAGCTTGAAAGATGGCGCTTTCTGCCCTTCTTTTAACATAACTATACCTTTCTATTTATTATTTCAACATGTTTGAATGATTTAATAAATCGCTTAAAAAATTGACATGAATGAATTAAAACTTAATGAATTGATTAAGTACATTCAAGCACTGCTGCGTTAAATGTGTAACATATTTAATGATTAAAAGTTCAAATTGTTTCTGAAGATTTTCATGAAGTGTGTTTTTTACAAATTGATAATTCTAAAGTAACCCCTTTTTATTCGTCCATGTTTTAAATCCGTCTTCAAGCTGTTGGAAAGAATCAATAGCGAAAAGAATTGGCTGGAGATGCCAAACATCGTAATCTTGTTTAACGACGCGTTCGGGATCAAAGGGAAATACTTTTACATCTTCAGAAAGTGCGTGCTTAATTTCCTCTTTTGATGAAATAATTCCCGCACCATAAATTCTCATCCCTTCACGTTTTTTAATTAATCCAAATTCGACCGTGAACCAGTGCATCGTTTCTAATTCTTTTCTCGTTTCCCCTTTGGCATTTAACGCAGCTTCACCAAACATCTGGTAAAATGATGCAAAGTTTGCATCGGTTAGCAATGGCATATGACCGAACATATCATGAAAAAGATCAGGTGCCGGTGTGTAGTCTAATTCATTATTCCCTCTTATGTAATCAGTTGAAGGAAATACTTTCCTGCGAAGCATACCGAAAAAATCTTGTTCATGAATCAACCCGGGAACGCGGGCAACTTTCCAGCCAGTTGTACTATAAAAAACATTACTTAATTTTTTTAGAGAAGGGATTTTATTCGGTGAAAAATTTAATTTGCTTACACCATTAATGTACTCTTCGCAAACTCTATTCGGTAATGAAGCCATTTGCCTATTATAAAGAATTTTCCACGTTTCATGATCAGATTGAGGATAATCAGGATATTTAATTTCATCATGCTCAGGAACAGGTCCATCTAACTTTTGTGGAATACAGCGAGGATCAATTCCTTCTTTCGCTGCTTTTTCATAAGCGGTTAAAATTTTTTTATCTTTGTTCTGATTCATGGGTAAAATCCTTTTGTGGTTTGCAAAGATTTATAAAATGATTTATTTGAAATATAAGAAGAGGCGAAGTGAAAGCAAATGTATGAAAAAGCTCCGTCACAATATTTTTATCAAGAAGACAATTCAGCGTTCTAAACTTATTACTGAAAGTTAGTTATCAAGGTATCTTTTAATAAGTAAAAGTTGATAACTAACTAAAGTTGATCGTAAAAAAAATTCTACGACGAATTATACTAATTTTCACGAATTCTTCTAATCAAACAAATCAAATTAGAGTCCATTCGTGAAATCCGTGGCTTAAATAAAAGTTTCTTTAAAAGCGTTCAACCTGAGTAATTAAATTATATTCACTTCTTCCCGAAGCTCGATATTAAATTTTAATTTTACCTCTTCCATAATTTTATTTTTTAATTGCAAAATTTCTTCTGGTCTTCCATTACCATAATTAACAATAACCAATGCTTGTTTTTCGTGAATGCCTACATTTCCAAATCTTTTTCCTTTAAATCCGCATCTCTCAATCAACCATCCAGCGGGAATCTTTATAATTCGATCCGCGACTTTGTAACCTGGTAAATCAGTAAATTTATTTTTTAATAATTCATATTCCTCAACTGATAGTTCCGGATTTTTGAAGAAGCTTCCTGCATTACCAAGTATTTGCGGATCGGGAAGTTTGCTCTTTCTTATCTTGCAGACAACATCACTTATATCTTTTAATGTCAAATTATCTTTTTTAAGCTTAGTTAATTCCTCTTCGATCGCACCGTAGCCCACATTTAATTTCGGATTTTTATTTAACCGCAACGTTACTTCTGTTATAATAAATTTATTCTTTAACCTCTTCTTAAAAATGCTATCACGATAACCAAATTCACATTCTGAACCGTTGACATTCATTTCTCTTAAATCATCAATAAAAATTCCTTTCAGAGAATGAAAGACATCTTTTAATTCTTGACCATAAGCTCCAATGTTCTGAATTGGAGCGGCTCCAACTTTTCCTGGAATCAATGAAAGATTTTCAATTCCACCTAAATTTCTATTTACACAAAATAGAACGAGTTCATGCCAAATTACTCCGGCTTCTGCCGAGACGAACGCATATTCGTCGTCTTCGGATGAGATACTAATTTTACTTGAGGTTTGATTTACAACCAAGCCGTCAAAATCTCCGGTAAAGAGTATGTTGCTGCCACCGCCGATAATCAATTTGGGTGAATCCTTGAATAGCTTTTCAGAGAGAACATGTCTGATCTCATTTTCATTCTCGACTTCGGCGAAGTACTTGCATGAGATATCAAGTCCGAATGTATTGTGTTTCTTTAACGAATAGTTCTGATGGATTTGCATATGATGTTTTATTATTGTCATTCAAAGATAAATATTTTAACATAAAACATTTACTGCCCATTATTCCAATTCTCGAACTAACCTAATTTCTTAACATAAATAACCTTGATTTAGATGGGAATGGAAATCTATATAAAGATTTATTACCAGAGAGTTGAAAAGATTATCCTTTAATCTTTGAAGCTACTTTGCTTTGTGGGCTGGAAAGAATGAAATCATCACGTATGGCATGACAATTGATTTAGATATTTGTGGTCGCAATGATTACTGATACTTCTGTAATATTAAAGATGATCTAAAAGAAATTTTGAAAGCTGAAGAAATTTTATTAAATAAACCATAGGAAAAATTATCAAACAAGCTTTAATGAAATTAGAAGTTAATTTTAGTCAGTCTGCAGTAATTCCTTACCGATTAAGTAAAAATGGTTTGGAAATTCTGCTAATTACATCTATTAAGAAGAAACACTGGATCGTTCCCAAGGGATATGTCGAATTTAACCTGACTCCATTTGAATCGGCAAAGAAAGAGGCATATGAAGAAGCCGGTATTTTAGGTTCAAATGAAACAATTGAAGTAGGTACTTTCAAGCTGAATAAACCAGTGGGCACCTGTTTGATAAAAGTTTTTACAATGGAAGTGCATGAAGTGCTCGATGATTATCCTGAAAAAAACGATAGGAAAAGGAAATGGTTTACTCCAGAAGAAGCTTCCGGATCAATTGCAATTCCCGAAATCGGGCAAATGATTAAAGAGCTGAATATAAAATTAAAAGTCGCTTAGTTCATCATCTTCGAAGAGCTTAGTATAAATCTGCTTGCATAAATCATAATCGTAACCGCGTGAAACTAAAAAAGAATAAATGCTTGATTGAATTTTTTTTTGATCCACTTTTCGGTTAATTAATTTTTTAAGTTTTTTTCTTGCTAATTCTAATCCAGATTCGATTTCCGAATCGCCGCTAAACTTCTCCTCAATAACATTGGCAATAACTTTTGATGAGACTCCCCTCTTAATCAGCTCGGACTTAATTTTATTTTTTCCCCAATTTTTTGCTTTAACTTTTTCATCTGCAAAAATCCTTGCAAAGGAAAGGTCATCTACATAATTATTTTGTGCTAGATCATTCAGAGTTTGCTCAATAAGTTCTAAACCGAATTTCTTTTGCCTAAGCTTATTTCTTATTTCATTTTTTGAATGCTCTCTTCTTGCAAGAAAATTTAATGCGCTTTGTTTTACCTGATATTTCTGATCTTCCTCAAAGAGAAACGAAAGAAACTCTTCTGAAATATCTTGATTAAGCTTGAGCTGATTTTTTAAGAAAACTTCATAAGCTAATGTTATGTTTTGATCGTCATCAAAAAGTAATTCTACGCGATTCCTTCCGCTTCTCTTCGCCTTAACTATTTTCATTCCTAATTACTTTGGAGATTTTTTTTCTTTAGCAGCGGGTTTTTCTTCAACCTTTTCTTTTTCTTCTTTGATCATTCCAAGTTTGGTTTTTACTTCTCGGGAAAGCTTTTCATACATAGCAGGTAATTCAATAAGCTTCTGTTTAAACTGTTCTCTGCCCTGGAATCTATCCTCATCATAGGTAAACCAAGCACCGCTTTTTTTAACTATACCTAAATTAGTTGCGAGATCAACCAGATCACCGGATTTGCTAATTCCTTCATTGTAAAGAATATCAAACTCAACCTCTTTGAATGGAGGAGCAACTTTGCTTTTTACAATTTTAACTTTCGTTCGATTTCCGATTACATCATTACCCTCCTTGATAGCCGCAATTCTTCTTATATCCAATCGAACTGAAGCATAAAACTTCAGCGCATTACCACCGGTAGTAGTTTCAGGATTTCCGAACATAACTCCAATTTTGCTTCTCAATTGATTTATAAACAAAACTGCTGTTTTTGATTTTGAAATCGCACCTGTCAATTTTCGTAGTGCCTGAGACATCAATCTTGCTTGGACAGCCATCGTTGCATCTCCCATTTCACCTTCAATTTCTGATCTTGGAACTAATGCGGCAACGGAATCAATAACAATAATATCGAGAGCATTGCTTCGCACAAGAGTATCGGTAATTTCTAATGCTTGTTCTCCAAAATCGGGCTGCGACAATAAAAGATTTGGTGTGTCAACTCCAAGTTTTTTTGCATAGTTAATATCTAAAGCATGTTCAGCATCAATGAATGCTGCTAGTCCTCCCAATTTCTGCGCTTCAGCTATTATGTGAAGACAAAGTGTAGTTTTACCGCTCATTTCAGGTCCAAATATTTCTGTTACTCTGCCGCGTGGAATTCCGCCAATACCTAATGCATAATCAAGCGATAACGCTCCTGTTGGAATTGAATCAACAGGGGCAACGACACCATCGCCCAATTTCATAATGGAACCTTTTCCATAAGTTTTTTCGATGCTCGAAATAGTATCTTCAATTATTTTAAGCTTTTGTTCTCTGTCAGTACTCATTATTCCTCCGAATCATTTTAAATAATATTTTTTAATTTCTGTGTAAGTCGAGCCATTTGCAGTCAGCTCGCTTTTCATCAGCACAATTTCATTTGCACTAAAATTAATTTCAGGAATTTTCGCATTTGAAAATTTACTTATAAAATCTTTAGGGACATCATTTTTTATTCTTAGCAAAGTAAGATGTGCCTTAAATTTCCTGTGTTCAAATGGAATTTGGAATTTAGAAAGTCGTTGATTCAATTCTTCTACAATCGAATAAAGCGATTTATCCAAATTCAATCCAAGCCAAAGAATTCGCGGCTCATCTTTAGCTTTGAAAAAAAATCCAAATTTTTCCAAAGTGCAATTAATTTTTTTAAAATTTTCGAGAAAGTTCAACTCTTTAGTTATGAGTTCCAGGAGATTTTCTTTTACTTCACCAATAAATTTTATAGTAAGATGAATTTTGGGATTATCTTCCCATCTGAATTTGTCCTCATCGGGAAAGATTATTTTTCTTAATTCTTTAATTTGATATTTAGTTGCGTTCGGAATTATTAACGCAACAAAAAGTCTAATCATCAAAGGAAATTCCCAAAAGATGCCTTCTTACCATTTCTAAAGCAGCTTGTACAGTTCGCTGCTTATTCAAGATTCTATCCTCTCCGAAAACAAATTTTTTAGCAGTGCAAACTTTTTCATCACAAAGGCCGATGTAAACCAAACCGATGGGTTTACCTTCCGTTGCTCCGGTAGGTCCCATTATTCCCGTTATTGACAAACCAATGTCTGTTCCGCTGATTGACCGTATTCCCTCAGCCATCTGCTTGGCAACTTCCAAGCTGACGGTGCCATACTCTGAAATTGTATCCTCATCAACTTTTAAAATTTCAACTTTTGAAGCATTGCTGTATGCTACTACACCTCTTTCAAAATAATTGCTGCTGCCGCTAATGTTAGTAAGTAAATTTGAAAAATGTCCGCCCGTACATGATTCTGCGATAGCAATTTTAAGTCCCCGCTCATTTAAAATTCTACCAACAACTTCTTCAAGCTTTTCACCATCACGACCAAAAATGTACCTTCCTGCTTTGCTTCTAATTTTTTGTTCAATTTCGCTCAGCTTGTTAGAAGCTTCCTCTTCTGTCTTTTCATTTACAGTTATTCTCAATCGTACACCAATCTGGCTTGGAAGAAATGCCATCTTAGCTCCATCCAATAACTCCGAGATGTCGCCAAGTTTTTCAAATAAAAATGATTCGGGAATTCCCGTTGTTTCCAATGTTACACGCTTTTGAACACTCGGTAAGTCTTTTAATCTATCAATCAGATTCGGGATTACGAATGACTGCATCATTGCTTGCATTTCATACGGAACACCGGGCATGGCAATGAATATTTTATTTTCTTTTTCTATCCAAACGCCAGGAGCCGTACCATTTTGATTTCTAATGACTTTTGCAATTTTGGGAACCAGCGCCTGAGCTTCATTGATCTTTCTAACATCTCTCCCTCGTTTTTGAAAGATTTGTTTTATATCATCTAAAACATCATCATTTTGAATCAATTCTGTTTTAAAGAATTTCACAATGCAATTTCTTGTGATGTCATCGTGAGTCGGGCCCAATCCTCCTGTAACAATTAAGAGATCATTTTTAGCCCAGCAATTTTTAAATTCATTCATGATGTCGTCATGATCATCACCAACAACAGAAGTTTTATTTACACTAACTTGAATGTTGGTAAGCTCATCACCGATAAATGCAGCATTAGTATTTAGAGTTTGACCAATTAGAATTTCATCACCAATGGTGATTATGTGCGCAATCATATTATTTCTTTTAATTGATTAAATACTTAGCAAAAATAAGTAAAATTAAATGAACAATAATCAATGAGTAAATTGCAGAAATTAAATCATCTAACATAATGCCTAATCCGCCCTCGAGCGATTCTGATTTTCTTGCCGGAAATGGTTTAATGATATCTAGTGTTCTCCAAACAATAAAAGCAATTAAAGCAATGAAAAAATCCTTCGGCAGGAATAGTAATGAAATCCACATTCCAACAACTTCGTCAATTGTACATTCGGCCGGATCTTTTCCATACAAGCTTTCGAATTTTGTCCCCAAACGTATTCCTAATAAAGTAAAAACGAAAATCGCGGGAATAATCACATGGGGTTTTTCAAAGTTAGGAATAAAATAAATTGCTAAAGCAGCTAAACTTGCAAATGTTCCTGAAGCCAATGGAATATATCCGGTATAAAATCCGGAACCAAAAAATTTTTCAAAAAAATTAATCTTCATGATTAAATAGCTTTGTAATTAGCTGACGATTTCGGAATAAATATGTTAAACCCGAATGCAAGGTCAGCAGTGTTATGAATAACATACCAAAGTATATAAAATTCTTATCAAGAAGTATCTCAAATATTTTATCATTGCCGTTATTAATTTGTGTAGTTAACGATCCAACATAAACAATAAGTAAATAATACAAGAATATAATCTGAATAAATGTTTTCCATTTAGCGTAAACCGAAGTTGGGAATTGAATATTCCGGTAGTCTGAAAAAATTCTTAATCCGGTTATAACGAAGTCTCGCAGAAGGATTATGATAACCATCCAGAGTTCAACTATTCCTAAAATCACCATGGCAATAAAAGCTGCCGAAGTAAGAATCTTATCCGCAAGTGGATCCCAAACTCTTCCCCAATTAGTTAGGTAATTAAATTTTCTTGCAAGCCAGCCATCGTACCAATCCGTTAAAGCAGCCACTAAAAAAACTCCAAGGGCAATTTGCTTCAGCAAAGTATCATCCGAAAGCAAAAGAATAAAAAAAATGGGAGTTAAAATGATTCGTAAAACTGTTAGCTGGTTTGGAAGTACCATTGGGATTCAGAAGAATCAATTTTCAGAAAGTTTTTTAAGAAATGGGAACTCATATATTCCTGTATTGTGTCCATCTTCCCAAAGAATGCCGATCGCATAATTACCGATTTTATTTATTCCGCTAATCGTGGTCTGACCCGAATGAAACAATGGGATGAAAGCTTTGCTGCGATTTTCTCGTTCAGCCATACATGTGGCACAAGGACAAAATTTTCGAAGCTTTTCCAAAGAAATAAATGACTCTGAATTATCATCCCACTTCAAGAATAATTTTGTACTATCCATTACTTTAATTTTAGTAGGAAACATTTATACCAGCTTTTCTCCCGTAAGCTTTTCCAGCACTTCAAGATATTTTTTGCTTGTCTTCTGAATTACATCATCAGGTAAAATTGGCGGAGGCGGCTGCTTATTAAAATTAATTGAGAGAAGGTAATCGCGAATGATTTGTTTATCGTAACTCTGCTGGCTTCTTCCTTTTTGATAACGGTTGGCAGGCCAAAATCGTGAAGAATCCGGAGTTAAAACCTCATCAACTAAAATTAAATTGTTTTCATGAAATCCAAATTCCATTTTTGTGTCCGCAATAATAATTCCTTTAGATAAAGCGAAAGTGGATGCCTCCTTATAAATCTCCAAAGAAATATTTTTTAATTTCAAAATAGCATCTTTGCCGATAATTTTTTCGGCTTGTTCGAAAGAGATATTCTCATCGTGTAAGCCGATTTCTGCTTTTGTTGAAGGAGTAAAAATTGGTTCATCAAGCTTTTCCGAATTAACTAAACCTTCGCGCAATTTTATTCCCGATATTGATTTGGTTTGTTTGTAATCATTCCATCCCGAGCCTGAAATATAACCTCGAACTATGCATTCGATCGGGACAACTCCTGCTTTTTTTACAAGCATTGATCTTCCTTGTAAAATATTTTTGTACTGCCGGCACTCAGATGGAAACTCATCCACATCTGTAGTTATTAAATGATCAGGAATTATTTGTTTGCTAAAATCAAACCAAAATTCCGAAATTTTTGTGAGCACTTTCCCTTTGAATGGAATTCCCTGCGCCATAATAACATCAAAAGCAGATAGCCGATCTGTAGATACGATTAAATAATACTCTCCAATGCTGTAAACGTCTCTAACTTTTCCGCGCTTGAATAACTTTAAGTCAGGGAAATTTGTAGTGAGAATTATATCTTGATCCATGCAATGCTCAATAATTTATTTGTTTACAAACAGGACGGCTTTCAATTCTCAATTTAGTATAAAGTTAATATTCCTTCAAGCAAATTTACAGCTAAAATTGGTATAGATTTTGGGTTATTAGCAGTTGGATCGTAATTATCTATTTCCATGTTACATATTTCAAGGGATTTTCAGCTTAAATACTGCGCCGGGAAAATAGATATTACCTCCGTTAGAAATTATTACAATATTTTTAGTAAAAATGTATTACCTAATATTTCTCGTATTAGGATTTAGTTCTATCTCATTTTGTGTTTTGTTTTTTGATGTATGCACCAAAGAAAAATGCGGCTAAACTTAGAAATGAATGGTAAATATTAAAAGGTAACTGATGATTAAGGGAGGTAAATATGGTATTAGAAAATCCGATGTTCAAACTGTCAATTTTTGTCGCGATAATTTTTTCGCTATTCTTTCTTGGTTTCTCTTATCTCTTCTTTGAGAAATCTCTAACTGAAAAAGAAATAAGCATAACAGTCATTAACAAAGAAAAATTTGGAAATGAAGAAGGCAGATACCTAATCTTCACACCGGAAGAAGTGTTTGAAAATTCAGATAATTTTTATCACAGAAAAACAAACGCAGATATGGTTTATAAAAAGCTCGAACGAGGTGTTAGGTATAGAGTAAAAGTTGTGGGGGTTTATCTGCCGGGGATTCGACGGTTAAGAAATATTACTGATGTGTTAGGCACAGAAATTAAAAAGGAAGGCAAATTCTAACCTGATCAAACCGGAATAAAAAAGGAATAATGAATAACGAACCACCGCTAAAGCGGGGCAGGCAAGGAATGTCGAATATTGACCTGTCACTCTGTGAAGGTTAAAAACTTCATCATTCAGTATTCTTTATTCAATATTTGATATTCAATTTCTGGAATGATTCTTTGGATAAGAAAAATCCGTTAACTAACGGATTCTGATAATTATTAGATGAAGCTGAACAAGAATTATAATTTTAACGTACTAATAACTCACCCTGCACAAATTGGCGAGATGACATCTCTAATTATTAACAACTAACTTTAAATTTCTCATCGTAAAATCGCTCATATTTGAATTTCAATCCGAAAGAAAGATGTCATCTCTTTAAAATTCTATCAGCCAAAACAAAGCACTTTTTCTGATCCATTCATTTCTTGCTCAGCTAAAGCGAGATTTCTTCTGCCGGCTTCTTGAATAATTTCCTTGTACACATCCCAATTTTCAAACCATATTTTCGGATGCATACCTTTAATTTGAAAGTACTTCGTTTGGGCTGATTTAAATTCTTCGAGGTTTTTGATGATCGCTTTTGATTGAATCTGTTCAAGCTTTCGTAACTCCCTGCAATACAAATATTCAAATCTCCTGCCTGCATAAGCAAGGTTTTCCAGGATTTGACTGTTCGACAATTCTGTGACCGCTTCCTTATTCGGCTCTTCAACCCAATACATATTCATCCTTTCTAAATAATCATTGCTCATCATAATAACCAACTAAGACATTAACTATGCCATTGCTTTTTTAGCATAGATTTAATTTTTTGAGGTTTCTAGGGTGAAAAAATTACCGACAAGTTTGTCCAAGAATGAGAGAAAAGAAATTGGTGGGCGATAACAAAAAGGAGGAGTAGCTATATGTGAAGTAAGCAAACTCTTGGGGCATTCAGATATTAGAGTTACTCAAATTTACACCCATCTCAAGCCCGAAAACTTTAGAAATGCAGTTGAGTTGTGGAATTAAATTAACATTACAGATTTCTGGTCACGTTAATGATTCTTCCTTTGTTGAAATCTCATGCAGCCAAACTATCCGCAAACAACTCAGCTTGCTTTAGAACTGTCTCAATTGCTTTCTGCTGCTTATCGGGTGGATATCCATATTTTGTAAGTGTGCGTTTAACGAGTACCATCAGCTTTGCTCTTGCACTCTCCCGAATCGTCCAATCAATCGTTGCATTCCTTTTAACTTTATCGGCTATCTCTCGCGCAATTGTCTTTAATGTTTCATCGCCCAAAACTTTAACAGCACTATCATTCGTTTCCAGCGCATTATAGAATGCAACCTCTTCAATTGATAATCCAAGCTTCTCACCTTCTTTATCGGATTCTTTGACTTCTTTAGCAATTCTGATAAGTTCTTCAATTATCTGAGCCGTGGTTAATAAATTGTTTTGATATTTCTTAATTGCCGATTCAAGCATTTCTAAAAATTTTTTGCTCTTAACAAGATTAGTTCTTAAGCGTGATTTTATTTCATCATTCAATATTTTCTTCAACAGTTCAATCGCAAGATTTTTGTGATTCATCCCTTGAACTTCTAGAAGAAACTCATCCGATAAAATTGAGAGTTCCGGTTTTTCAATCCCCGCAGCTTCAAATATATCTATCACCTTATCCGAGGTAATTGCCTTGTCAACTATCTGCTTGATCGCAGTTTCAATTTCAGAATATGGTTTTCCTTTACCCGGTGTATCAAACTTTACTAATCTCGCTTTTACTGCTTGAAAGAATGCAACCTCTTCTTTAATCTCCATAGCTTGTTCATGCGGCATTGACAATGCAAACGCCTGACTTAATAATGTTACTTCCCTAACAAAGCGATTCTTGCCATCTTGTAATCCTAAATTATGTTCTTCAGCTTGAAGTATGATTGAAAGTTTTTCTTGTGGTGTACCAGTGAAAAAGCGATTGTAATTGAACTTATAGCTTCCTCTATAATAAGCTGCGGGTTCTTCAACTAAAATATCCTTTTGAGTTTTACTTTCTTCGTTAAACATCTGCTGCACTATTTCAAGCTTTTCAAGCATCACTTCAATAGCTTGTTCAATGTCTTCTGTGGGATCACCTTTTCCACCGGAATCGGAGTAAAATGATAATGCTTTCTTTAAGTCGGTAGCAATTCCCAGATAATCAACAACTAATCCACCCGGCTTATCTTTGAATACTCGGTTAACTCTTGCAATTGCTTGCATTAAGTTATGACCACGCATAGGTTTATCAATATACATTGTGTGCAAGCAAGGAACATCAAAACCGGTAAGCCACATATTAATTACGATAACTATTTTTAATGGGTCAGAAGGATCTCTCATTCTATCTGCTAAATCTCTTCTCTGCTGTTTGGTTGTATGATGCTTTGCCATTACCGGACCATCAGCGCTGGAAGCTGTCATCACGACTTTAATTGTCCCTTTAGCAAGATCGTCATCTTTCCATTCCGGTTTTAAGGCAACTATCTCATTAAACAGATCAACTGCAATTCTGCGGCTCATTGCAATAATCATTGCCTTCCCATCAAACACTTTTTGTCTCTTCTCAAAATGATCGGCAATATCTCTCGCTAAATTCTTTATCCTATGCTTGTTGCCTACAATCGCTTCTAACTTAGACCATTTTGCTTTAGCTTTTTGCTTGTTATCAATTTCTTCATCATACTCAAGCTCCTCGTCAAATTCATTGATTAAGCGTTTACCTTCTTCATCAAGATTTACTTTTGCTAACCGGCTCTCATAATAAATTTTAACAGTTGAACCATCAGCTACGGATTTTGCTATATCATAAATATCAACGTAGTTCCCAAAAACTTGCGGGGTGTTAACATCCGTTCCTTCTATAGGTGTACCGGTGAAACCGATATAAGTAGCATTTGGTAGAGCATCACGCATATACTTTGCAAAGCCGTAAGCGATGCGCTGTCCTATTACCTCTTTACTGACTTTATCCTTTACATCTTTCATCACAGCTTCAAAACCGTATTGAGTCCGGTGTGCCTCATCTGCAATTACGATAACATTTCTTCTGTCTGATAGTTGTTCATATATTGCATTGGGCACTGAGCTTGTCGAAGTGTCCGGAAGAAATTTCTGAATAGTAGTAAAAACAATTCCTCCGCTTGCAACTTTTAACAGTTTCTTCAGATGTTCTCGATTTTCTGCTTGAATCGGATCTTGCCTTAGGAGTTGTGTTGAAGCTGCAAACGTATCAAACAGTTGATCATCCAAGTCGTTGCGGTCTGTTATAACTACAATAGTTGGATTTTCCATTTCTGACGCAGTAATAAGAAGCGCCGCATAGAAAACCATGCTTAAACTCTTCCCCGAACCTTGTGTATGCCAAATTACTCCAGCCTTTCGGCTTCCGTAACCCTCACCCTGGCCCTCTCCCAAAGGAGAGGGTGAAATAATGGAAACAATTTTTTCGAAAACTGATTCTGGATGATTTAATAATTCTTCATTCTTAAATCTTAAAACTCGATTTCCAAGCGAGGTTAAGTATTTATCTCTAATGCTATCGTGCTTTTGTTGTTCAAAAGTATTATGAACTTCTCCGTCAAATTCAATGATTAATTTTTGTTCATTGCAGTAAAAATCTACAACATAAGAACCGATCTGATGTTGCCGTCTAAATTTCAGATTAAGGAATTTTCTATTTCTTACTAATTCCCAAAATATTTCTTCAGTTTTTGTTTGATTCTTCCTTAGACTTCTAACTTCATCCAATAAACCGGCAAATTTAAAACCCCCTCTATAATTACTTCCTTCTCCCTTTGGGAGAAGGATTGAGGATGAGGGTTGAATACCGATAGCTCTCTTAGTGCTATCAATAGCTTTCTTCACTGCATAGTATTGATGATAAGCTGCTAAAATCTTCTCAGTTGATACTTGAACAATTCCTTCATCAAGTCCTCTCCCATTGGGAGAGGATTTAGGTGAGGGCTTTATAGTTTTTTGGAAGACAATGAAGTTCCTTGTAATATCAAGAAGCGTTTTAGGATTTAACATCCCCTTAATCAAGGTTTCAAGTTGTGGTTTGAAACGAGAAGCTTCCTTTTCTCCTTCTACAGTCTTCCAAGCCATAAAGCGCTTGAACCCTGCTGATACGCTTCCGGCTTTACACTCTAATCCATCTGAGATTACACAAATGGAATTATAGGTAAATAAACTAGGAATTGTTGATTTGTAAGTTTGGATCTGATTAAACGCAGTTTCAACTGTTGCATTTTCATCTGCGGCATTCTTTAATTCTATAACAACTAAAGGAATACCGTTTACAAATAATAAAATATCCGGTCGCTTGTTAATGTTGTTCTCAACATTTTCAAAATCAATAAGCGCTACTTCATGGCTTCGCTCGTAACCGTCTTGCTGATATGGAATTTTAACTTTTTCTGCTAAGTGCTGGTGAAATGTTTCGTTGTTATGAAGTAGATCGGTAGAATAGATGCGTAATATTTTTTGAATCGCTTGTTCTTGTGCTTCTTTAGGAATATGAGGGTTGATAATCGAAACTGCTTTACGCAGTCGTTCAGTTAAAATGATTTGCTCAAAGTTCTGTCGCTCTGCTTTTTCCGCTTCAGGTGCAATTGCTAATCCATGAAGATATTCCCAACCGAGTGAGTGCAGCTGCTCAATTGCAAAATACTCTATTTTATCTTCGGTGATGGGTTTCATTTGTCTGAACTATGATTTATCTGATTTTTATGATTGCTGTGATTATAATTTTTCATTTAGAATACCATTTTCATATTTCATATTAATCATTTAATCATAAGAATCACAGTTCAGACTTTATATTTTTTGTTTGTCAGCCGTTTAAAATTTAGACTTTGTTCACCAAAATTTATCAAGAGCCCAACTTCAAGATTATAAGCTTCCAGATAATTTATAGCTTGAGCATAATGAACATCTTCCAATTTCGTAATTGCTTTTAATTCCACAGAGACTACTCCTTCAACCAAAAAATCTACTCTTCGTGTTCCAATTTGTTCGTTACGATAGAAAATAGGCATCTCATATTCTCTGCTGAATGCAATTCCTGCGAGGTTCATTTCAATTGCCAATGCTCTTTGATAAATAACTTCCTGAAATCCATTACCTAATGTTTTATGAACTGTCATAGCACAGCCGATAATCTTTGCTGTAAGTGCTGAGTATTTATATTCTTCTTTAATCATTGTCTTAACTTTGATCTGTCTGATTTATATGATTGTTGTGATTATTGTTTTGCATCTCAAGCTCCATATTTATTTTCATTTCCATCATTTAATCATAAGAATCACAGTTCAGACGTATTTCTCCACTCATCAACTTGGGTAATAATGTGTCCCGCAGTTGTGTGAGTGTGCGGATTTGATTGTTGTTCGATTTTATTTTTTTAGTGTACTTTCACACCAGACCATAGATTTATTCAAAATTTCATCTGAAGGAATATATTGAAAATCTTTTCAAATTTCTCATCGGTTTCAATTTCATGCTTTAGTTGTCTTTTCTCAACATTATCAATCCTCTGGAAAAGCTGCGCGTTGTTAATAATAAACTTCCTCATTGCAACAAAGGCGTTGATAATTTGGATGCTCATTTTAACGGCAGTATCACTTTTCAAAACACCGGAGAGCATTGCAACGCCATGTTCGGTAAAGACAAATGGCAGAGCTGAAGCAAATTTAAGGTTCTCAAGGTGGTCACAATTTGTGACCAGCTCATCTTTCTCTTTTTTTGTTAAACGGAACATGAAATCACTTGGGAAACGATCTATATTTCTTTTTACGGCTTGGTTTAAAACCTTTGTTTTAGTGCCATAAAAGGCAGCTAAATCAACATCAAGTATTACCTGAACATCACGAATTGTATAAATTTTCCTCTGAATAGACGTAGAGTCGTAAACGATCAAACTCTTTTTAGATTCTTCCATTTTATTCATCAACTTATTTATTTAAGGTATCGCAAAGTGCTATACCATCATTTCTAAGGTCGCAATTTGCGACCTTAAAGATTCTTTTAGGCGTTCGCAATTTGTGACGGGTTCTTTCAGATTGGAAGTCACAACTTGCTACTTCCAATTCATTTTAAAATATATTGAGGTGACAATTTGGAACCTCAGAATATTTGAAGTCGCAATATGCGATATCAAGTTTTTTTTTGGTTGTCACAATTTGTGATTTCAAATCTTCATCCTAATTTAATTTTAGAAAGATTTTCAAGTATAGCCTTATTCAATTGATTTTCTTCAGCAAGCTGCTTCTCAAGTTCAGCTTTTAAAGAAGTAAATCGTTCTACAAAATTAAAATCATCTTCATCATCTGGTAAGCCAACATATCTGCCCGGAGTTAAAACGTAATTAAGTTCTTTAATTCTATCTAGAGTTTCACTCTTACAAAATCCCGCTATATCTTCATAATTACTTTCTTTGCTTCGCCAATTATGGTACGTATTTGCTATTTTATTTATATCTTCTTCACTTAAATCACGATTACGTCTGTTTACTAAAAATCCAAGATTTCGAGCATCAATAAAAAGAATTTCATCAGCCCTCACCCAGCCTCTCCCAAAGGGAGAGGAGTTATTACGATCGCGACTTATAAACCATAAACATGCTGGTATTTGAGTATTCAAAAATAATTTCGTTGGAAGATTAACAATGCAATCGATCAAACCTTTTTCAATAAGTGCTTTTCGTATATCTCCTTCTGTGCTTGTCTGAGATGTTAGTGAACCTTTGGAAAGAACAAATCCAGCTTGTCCGGTTGGCGCAAGATGGTAGATGAAATGCATAATCCAAGCGTAGTTAGCATTTCCGGGAGGAGGTACTAATTTCTCACCTAAAACACTCCAGCGTGTATCGTTCTGCAATAACTCACCGCTCCAATCGCTGTCATTGTTGGTGGATTAGCCAAAACATAATCCGCTTTGAGATCCTTATGTGCATTGTTTAGGAAGCTTCCTTCATTATTCCATTTTACATTGCTGCTGTCAATTCCACGGATAGATAAATTCATCTTTGCCAAACGCCAAGTGGTCTGGTTACTCTCTTGTCCGTAAATAAAAATACGATCTGAAGGATTGAGGTTTAATCCTTTTCCGTTTTTTGTTCCTGCCCGTCCGGCAGGCGGGTTGAAATGATCGGAATGCGATTCAATAAACTTCTCACTTTGTACAAACATTCCACCGCTGCCATTACAAGGATCGAATACTCTTCCTTCATACGGTTCAAGCATTTCTACCAATAATCTAACAACACTGGAAGGAGTATAGAATTGTCCGCCCTTCTTACCTTCCGCAAGAGCAAACTCACCGAGAAAATATTCATACCCTTTGCCGAGAAAATCTTTACTCTGTGCTTCTTTAGTTCCTAACACAGCCGTTCCAATTAAATTTATTAAACCACCAACCGTTGCTTTATCCAATTTCTCTTGTGCATACACTTTGGGAAGAACTCCTCGTAAGGAAGGATTATCTTTCTCAATTGCATCCATTGCATCATCAACATCTTTACCGATAGTTGGTAATGTTGCTCTGCCTTGTATCCACTTCCATCTTGCTGAAGGTGGAACATAAAAAACTTTTTCAGCAGTGTACTCGTTTTTGTCTTCGGGATCAGCTCCTTCGCTTTTCTGTTCAAGCAATTTTTGGTAAAGCTCTTCGTGTGCATCAGAAATATATTTTAGGAATATCAATCCTAATACAACGTGCTTGTACTCGGCAGCATCCATATTCTTGCGGAGCTTATCGGCAGTTTTCCACAGTTTCTTTTCGAGAGGTTCGTCTTGTTCGGTTTTCGTTTTTTTTGCCATGAGAATTAGTAGTGGTTAAGTTATAGTAATTTTAAATAATTTGTTTCCTTACACACCAACTCAACCCAAAAGAAAGTATTTATCGAAGCGTATTTATGCAAGTCTGAAATATTATGAACAAAAATAGCGATAAGAATTGTTGAAGTCTAACTTTAATCCATCAGTTGTGGGATAGTAAGGTTTAAAATAAAAATTGCGAATACGTTATGAATTCGCAAAATTGTTGTGGGCAGAGAGGGAATTCTCCTTAGGAGTGCCTTCGGTAGAACCGCCGACACATGGATTTTCAGTCCATTGCTCTACCGACTGAGCTATCTGCCCTTAAAAAATTGTTTTGTCTTTTGATTTATATTCTGTAAAGAAAATCTCATTTTACGCTTTATTATTGATAAGTCTTTCTCTCCATCTTAGGTGGAATCTTTCAACTTACTCGCATTCGTTCATTTTTTCATACTTCTCCATAATATTGAACATTTCATTAAAAATTATCACTTTTTTCTTGCATCTTGTTCATTTTTCACTTATTTTTACCAATAATGAACAGAGAATTATTCAATGAAAAATCAAGAAAAAAATATTGTAGATCGAGCTTTAGCTCGTTTTGAAGAAGAAACTGGTCTGCGGTTAATTCCCTTCTTCACCGATGAAAAGATTGATGTTGTACTTAGAGAAAAAGATTACGACCTTAAATTTAATGGCGAAGTAAAACTTTTAATAGATAAAGCAAAGCTTGGCTTGCTAAAAAATCAATTAAACAGATTTGACAATATTCAGCTCCTTATAACTTGGTACGCCAATCCCGAAAACATTGGTCTTCTCAAAAACTTGAAAATAAATTTTATTGATGCCGCCGGTAATGCATATATAAATGTCCCTCCATTATACATAAATATTAAAGGGAACAAGCTTGATAGGCCTAAAAATACCAAAGGTATTACGCCTGGTAAGTTTCAAACTGCCGGTCTCCAGATCATTTTTACTTTGCTCTGTAATCCAAATTTAGAAAAAAATACTTATCGTGAGATTGCTCAGATGGCTAATGTCGCTCTTGGCACTGTTGTATTTACTTTTAAATATCTTGAAAACCTCGGCTATATCACTATCCTAAAAAATGGTGATAAAAAATTAATAAATAAAAATTTATTGCTTAAAGAATGGCTTACCGGTTATCCTGTAAAAATAAAACAAAAATATTTATTGGACAGATATCAAGCTGATGATCTTGACCTGATTGGAAAAATAAATATCCAAAACTTTCATGCTCTTTTCGGCGGTGAAACAGCAGCAGCTAAAATGACTAATTATTTGCGTCCCTTTTTTCATACAATTTATATCGGCGATAAACTCGGCGAATTTATTCTGAAGAATCGTCTTAAAAAAAATCCTAATGGTAATATTATCCTGATGAAAAAATTTTGGAACTTTGACGATGATTACACAAAGGATAACCTCGTTCCCGCTATTTTAATTTATACGGATTTAATGATCACTGCAGATCCCCGCAATATTGAAACTGCTAACATAATCTATGAGCGCGAAATTGCTGGATATCTCAAATAAAATTGATTCCTCAACTCTCGAAGTTCTAAAACTTATTTCAGAAGCTGCCGATTCAGTACAAGCTAATTTTTTCATAATTGGTGCTGCTGCTCGCGATATTATTTTTAATCTTGTTCACAATATCAATATCTATCGTGCTACAAACGACATAGACTTTGGTGTACGATTAAAAAATTGGGATGACTACAAAAAATTAACCGATGCACTTCTCGCAAAAGGTTTCTCTTCATCGAATATTGTCCACAAATTTCAGTATAAATCTATTCCTGGTATAGACATCATTCCCTTTGGTAAAATTTCTCTTAATTCATCTTCTATTATTTGGCCCGATAAT
>Ga0209751_10001598_pt1 | contig 23121 bp, 24 predicted proteins | sample RifCSP13_1_FD_184019 | JGI IMG/M metagenome (GOLD analysis project Ga0209751, IMG submission 184019) | Soil microbial communities from Rifle, Colorado - Rifle CSP2_sed 13_1 (SPAdes) (version 2) | ecosystem: Environmental > Terrestrial > Deep subsurface > Rock core/Sediment | place: Rifle...
AGTCAAGCTGGCCCAGGCGATCGTCCACGACCCCCGGGTTGCTTTCCTGGACGAGCCGGCTTCCGGGCTCGATCCTGAGGGCCGCGACCACATGCTCGATCTGATCCGGCGGTTGGGCGACTTCGGGATCAGCGTCGTCTTCTCCTCCCACATCCTCTCCGACATCGAACAGACCTGCGACTGGGTAGTGATGCTGGACGGCGGACGGGTGATCCGCTCAGGGCCCATCGGGGATCTGGGAATCGCCGAGAGCCTGACCGTCGAGGTTCTGGGCGACCCAGATCTTGCCGCCCGCTGGATGACCGAACGGGGAGCGACCGTGACCGTCGCCGGAGCCATGCTGGAGGTACGAACCGCCGGCGAAGACGCGTTCACACTGGTCCGCGATGCGCTGGTAGCCACCAACCTCGGTGTCCGGCGGCTCTCACAGAGTGCCATCACTCTCGAGGAGGCGTTCATCCGGCAAGCAGAGGAAGAGGACCGCCGTGGTTGACCGTCCCGCCGAAGCGGTCATCGTCGACCGCGGCTACCGCCACTTCGATGGCACTCGCAAGGGGAGGCGAGGCGCCATGGGAGCGGTGGTACGAGACGGATTGCGCCGAGTCCTCGGCCTCCGACGCAAGGGGCGCAGGAAGATCCTGCCCTGGACACTGATCACCATGGCCCTCGTCTCCGTGGCGGTCCTCTCGGCCCTCCACTACGCGGCCAATCAAGTCGGGGTCACCGATCTGGTCGCCGATGAGTTGCCTCACCACCGGGAATACTTCGAATTCATCTCCCGCATCGCTCTCCTCTTTGTGGCGTTTGCGACACCCGAACTGCTGGTCCCGGATCGGGAACAGGGCGTGCTGGCCGTTTACCTCTCCCGACCGCTCCGGACCATCGACTATCTGGCGGCCAAGGGCATGTCGCTTGGCATCCTGATCCTCGGCTTTTACCTCATTCCCCAGACGATCTTCCACCTGCTGTTGGGCGTGTTCTCCCCGGACGGATTCACCACATTCATGGTCGACAACCTCGATGTGCTGTGGCAGGTGCCGGCCACCTCCCTTGTCTACTTCGTCGGGCACGCCTCGATCGCCCTGATCATCGCCACCCTCATCCCCCGGGTGGGTTTTGCAGCCGGCATTTTCCTCGGGGTGATGATCATGCTCAACCCCCTCTCCGAGTTCATCGTCGAGTTCTCGAACTTCGCCGGATCGAAGTACGGAGCCCTGCTGGCCTTCGAATCGCATCCCCACCTGGTCCGGGATTGGATCTTCGGAGCATCGACGAGCGGTTACCCGATGACCGGGGCCGGTTTTGAGCCGTGGGTTGGATTGGTGACGATCGTGGTAGTGGCCTCCATGGCGGTGGCGTTCGCCTGGAACCGGTATCGGAACCTGTCGTGACGGTTGCCACCGCCACCTCGCCGACCGTGACCTTGCAAGGCGTGTCGCGGTGGTTCGGACAGAAGGTGGCCGTCTCAGAAATCACCGCCGAGTTCGGTGCCGGCGTAACCGGCCTCCTGGGACCAAATGGGGCGGGCAAGACCACCCTGCTACGAATCTTGACCGGGCTCATCCGCCCTTCCGAGGGAGCCGTTTCGGTATTCGGTTCCGATCCCCGTTCCGATCCGTCGGTATATAGCCGGATCGCTCTGGTTCCCGAAGACGAGAACGTGTACGGATTCCTCTCGGCGGCTGAATTCGTCACCCATAACGCCCGCCTGCAGAAGCTCCCCGATCCCGGCGCGGCAGCCCGACGGGCCCTGGCGCTGGTCGACCTGACCGAGGTTGCGGAACGCCAACTGGCCGGGTTCAGCAAAGGCATGCGGCAGCGGGCCAAGGTTGCTGCGGCTCTGGTCCACGACCCTGAAGTGGTCATCCTCGATGAGCCCCTCAACGGCACCGACCCGATCCAACGAGCCCACCTGACGAGGATCTTCGTCGACATGGGACGGCAGGGTCGAACGGTGATCGTGTCGTCGCACGTTCTCCATGAGGTAGAACGCATGGCGGATCGAGTCATCGCCATGGTGGACGGGCGCCTCGCCGCCTCAGGCACAGTTCCTGCCCTCCGTAAGGCCATGTCCGACATCCCGCTGCAGATCCGGATCGATTGCGATCAACCCCGCCGCATGGCTGCGGCCCTGGTCGAACGAGACTGGGTGGGAGGAATCACCGTCGAAGAAGGGTCGCTCCATGTGCGCGCGCTGGACGCCGAACAATTGGGACGGGCCCTCCCCGGCCTGGCGAAGGGCCTCGACGTCCGAATCACCCGAGTCGACCCGGAGGATGAATCATTGGAAAGCGTCTTCCGCTACCTGGTGGAGGGTCGATGAACGCCCAACTCGCCATCATCAGCGTCACCATGCGCCGCCTGATAACGCGAAAGCGGATCATCGGACTCGTCCTGTTCGCATCGGTACCGGCCCTGGTGGTTCTGGTGGCCTCGACCGGCGACCGGGGACCGGAACGGCTGGCCGCTCTGTATCACGACACGACCTACGGGATCCTGCTGGCCGTCGCTCTGCCGGTGATCGCCATCGTCAACGCCACTGGAGCGCTCGGGGACGAACGCCGTTCACATACCATGTCGTTCCTCGCCCTCAAGCCAATTCCCAGATGGGCCATTGCCCTTTCAACCACCATTGCCTCGGTGGTGGCCACCCTGGCCGTCGCCGTCGTGGGCGTGGGGCTCGCCTGGTTGGTCGCCGGTTTCGCCACCGGCGCCTGGGACATCGGAGCAGGGCCGGCGGTTGGTTCGCTCGTCGTGGCCATCGGATACGGAACCGTTTTCGTGCCGATTGGTCTGCTCACCCGACGTGCCACCGTCATCGGATTGATTTACCTCTTCCTGTGGGAATCCAGCTTCGCCAACGCCGTCGGCACCCTGGCACCCACCTCCCTGAACCACATCGCCCTGGCTGCGTACGTCGACCTCGCCCCGGATATCAGCGCGGCAGAGGCGCTCGGCAGCCTCGAGCCCGGAGTCTGGGCCGCGCTCATCAAGATGGCCGTGGTGGCGCTGGTGTCGCTGGCCGTCACCACCTGGGCGCTCCGCAAACGGGATCTGGCCTAGGGCTCGCTGAGCTGGCCGTTTGGAAGTTTGAGGTGGGAGGTATGAAGTGGGATCAAGCGGGCGGGTAGACCCCGGCTGCCTTGGATTCCTCGGTCTGCCAGAAGATCTCCGCCACCTCGCCTATCAACTGCACGAGCTTCTCCGACACCGCGGGGTCCATCGACTTCTTGGCATCACCGGCCTGCTTGAGCGCCCTCCAGAACAGATCGTGCAGCCCGGCAAACGTCTCCAAGTGGTGGGGCTTGAAGAAATCGGTCCACAGCACCGACAGGTGATGCTTGACGAGTTCGGCGCGTTCTTCCTTGACCAGAATGCATCGATCCCGAAACACCGGATCCTCGGACGCGGCGTACTTGGTGCATGCGTTGAGGACCGACTTCGCCTCGATCATCGCCTGCGCGGGGTCGTAGACGCCACAAAAGAGATCGCAATGGGCATACGCAAGGCGGGACGGTTTGAAGAGACCCATGAATGTACCTCCTGGACGGGTGCTTCCTCTCACGACGATACACTTAGCAGAGCACTACCGATCGGGAGTCCCCGTGTCACCCAGGGCCGGCAGACTTGCGGCAGTCTTCATCGCAGGTGCGGCCGGACTCATCGCCCGGGCGCTCTACGACCGCTTTGGACGATTCGAGATTTCGGAAGCATCGATGACCCCCACCCTGCGACCCGGCGATTACGTCGTAACAGATCGCTCCAACCCGGCCTACCGCGGCAGCATCGTCGTATTCGAACATCCGGGCCGTCCGTCGTTCTACCTCGTCAAACGCATCATCGGTCTCCCCGGGGAACGTCTCACCATCGAATCCGGCCGGGTTCTCGTCGACCAACAACCGCTTGAAGAACCCTGGACAACCGACGAAACCGGGCCCGACGGTACATGGCAGCTGGGTCCGGACGAGGCCTTCGTGCTGGGAGACGCTCGCTGGATGTCCTCAGGCGATAGTCGCGAGATCGGCCCCGTCCCTCTCGCGCACATGAGCATGCGGATAGCGTTTCGATACTGGCCGGCCAAACGGTTCGGGCCGGTCCACTAGCCACCAACCACCTTGACGTTGGCTCCTCCACCAACGACGATCAGTGGGGGGCAAGGACGCGCATCATGAATTCCACCCAGAAGCGAACGGTTCTGGCTTTGGCGGCCATCACCGTGCTCGTCTTCGTCGCGGTCGTGATTGCGTCGACCGGCGACCCCGGCGATGAGTCGACGGCGGCCGGGGTAACGCCGACCCCACCAACGGTGTCGCCCTCATCGACAGCGGGACCGACGACCACGACATCGCCCACCTCCACCACGATCCCGACCAGCACGATCCCGACCAGCACCTCATCCACGACAACGAGCACCAGCACTACCACAACGACCACCGCCCCGCCGACGCTCGTATTGCGCGAGGACGGCCTCGGAGTCGTGGCATTCGGGTCCGAAGCCGAGATAGCCGTGGCGAGCATCATCGCGGCGCTCGGTGCGCCCGACGAAGACTCCGGCTGGGTGCCGAGTTTCTCCCGATTCGGGACGTGCCCGGGAGAACAGGTTCGTGGACTCCGGTGGGCGACGATGTGGGCATTGATGACCGACGGTGACACAGAGTGGCGAAACGACGGTGTTCCGCATTTCTTTTCCTATCTCAACTCCGTCTTCTTCGAGGACGGGCAATCACTCGGCTTGCTCACCGAGGAGGGCATTGGACTGGGCGATACGGTGGCTGACCTCGACGCCGCCTACCGCGACCGCCTCGAGGTCAGCTTCGAGGAGTTGTTCAACGGCTACGTGTTCAGCATCGAAGTTCCTGAACCCGGACGGCTATGGGGAGGATTGACCGGCGATGATGGCGACGATCGCATCACGTCGATCGACGGAGGCGTTGGCTGCGGCGAGTAGCAGTCGCCGGGCAGCGGAGGGTGAGATCCCCCACCGAGAAGCCTATGATTCGGAGATGACTGAGTTCACGGTCAACCTCGCCAACCGTCCCGGAATGCTGGCCGCGCTCACCGAGACACTGGCGGCGGCCGGTGTCACGATCGAGGCTCTGGCCGCATTCGGATTGGACGACGAGGGATACGTGCGGGTGATCGTCGATGACGCCGCTGAAGCCCGACAATCGCTCCGAGCAGCCGGGCTGATCTTCACCGAACGGGCGATCCTCACCACCACCCTCTCCCCCCGGCCGAACTCGTTGGCCGAGATGGCGAGGTCGCTCGCCGACAGCGGGATCAATATCGACGCCATGTATCTGCTGAATTCTTGCGCGGCCGGTCTCGAGTTCGCCGTGGTGGTGGATGAACCGGAACGTGCCCGACCGTACCTCCAACCCTGATGGATGTCGGCTACGGACTGATTTCGTGCCAGCTCACCGCCGGTGATCCCCGCTCATGGACTGATCTGTACCGTGAGGCACTCGTAGAGGCAGAACGATTGGGGCTAGCTTCCGTCTGGACCACTGAGCACCACTTCGTCGACGACGGTTACATGCCGTCGCTCCTCCCCGTTGTCGCGGCGATGGCAGCCCGAACCTCCCGAATTCGCCTCGGTACCGGGGTGGTGCTGGCGCCTCTCCACGACCCTCTGCGTCTCGCTGAGGATGCCGCCACGGTCGATTTGATCAGCGGGCACCGGCTCATCCTCGGACTTGGGCTCGGTTGGTCACCCATCGAGTTCGCCGTCCTGGGTGCCGACCTGACCACCCGCGGGCGAGCCATGGATGAAATCCTGCACCTCCTCCCGCAAGCTTGGACCGGGAGCCCGGTTGAGCATCGCGGGTCGGTGTATCAGTTCGAACCGGTCGCCGTGCGGCCCGCTCCGGCGGCTCCCATCCCCATCTGGATCGGTGGCGGAGCGGACGCGGCCGTACGCCGCGCTGCCCGCCTAGCCAATGGCTTCTTCTCCAACGCCTCACCCGAACGCTTCCAGGACCAGGTGCGGGTCGCCAACACCCAGATGGAACACGATGGCCGTGACCCGGTTGGTTTCGAGTGGGGCTACTACGCGGTCATCTATCCATGCGACGATCCGGAGGCCGGTTGGCAAGAGATCCGGGACCACGTCCACCACATGCGCTGGAAATACAGCGATATGGGAGCATCGGCCGTCCGCATTGGGCCCGTCCCGGCCCCGCCGCCGCTCGACCCACCCGCCGAGGAACGGCTGCGCACCAACGTTCTGGTCGGCCCCGCTGAGCTGATCGCCCGGCAACTGCTGACGCTCCAGGAACGCGCCGGCGTGCCGATCCATCTGGTTGCCCGCTCGTACTTCCCCGCCATGGGCTTTTCCCAGCAGCTGGAAGTGGTCCAGCGGATCGCCGAGGACCTCCTCCCCTACCTGCGCTGACATAGCTCTCACCGGCGTTACACTCCCGCCATGCGACGCTCCCACTTCTGGCTGTTCGCCGCGTTCGGAATCGTCCTGGCCGCTTGCTCAGGAGCGAACGCGACCGAGACAACCACCACCATCATCACCACCACAACGGCTTCGACGACCAGCACCACCCAACCACCGACCACAACGACTACCACCAAACCGATTGAACCGATGTCGCCTCTCAACGGTCTCCCGGCCGACGAACCCGCCTTGCTCAAACGGGGGGTGGTGGCCGTCAAGATCGACAACCATTGGAACGCCCGGCCGCAATCGGGGATCCAGGAGGCCGACGCGGTCTACGAGTTGCTGGTCGAGGCCGGGTTGACCCGCTTCATCTCGCTCTTCCACGACAACGACAGCGACTATCTCGGACCGATGCGGTCGGGACGCCCCACCGATCCGACCCTCTTGAAACCGCTCGGAGCGATCTTCTCGATCAGTGGCGCCCAGGATTGGGTCAGCAGAAAGATCGTCGGTAGCGGGGTGCATATCATCGGTGAGGTACGGCCTGCCACGTTCAGGATCTCGTCGCGCCGCGCTCCCCACAATCTCTATGTCGATACGGCCCATCTACGCGAGTACGCCGATCAGCATGGCTACGAGAGCGAGCCTCCTCCCGACCTCTTCTCCTGGGGCGACTTCGCACCAACCGAGACGGTGGAGAGCGTCACCCTGCACTTCTCGTCGGAGACCACGGTGGCGTGGGATTGGGACGGGGAACGCTATCTTCGCACCATCAATGGCGAGGAGAGCCAATGGTTGAGCAGGGATGGCGAGACCGGACGGATCTCCGCCGACACCCTGGTCGTCCTGTTGGCACGCCGATATACGGCCTCCCCACCGGCGGGAAGCAGCGGATCGTCCGTCCCGGCGATGGACACGGTTGGCAGCGGCCGGGCGCTTGTGTTTGCAGAGGGCGGCATGGCAGAAGGCACTTGGAGACGGGACAGCATCGACGACATGTTCGAACTGACCGGCCCGGATGGTGAACCACTGGTCGTTCCGGCCGGGACACCGTGGATCTCGATCTTCCCCAACGACCGCACCGTGAGTTGGTGATGCAGCAGCGGTCGATCGCCGAGCTGACCGCCGCCATCCGCAACGGGGTTCTGTCTGCCCGGAAAGCCGTCTTCCATCACCTCGATCGCAGCAAGAGCCTCCAAGGGCGGCTGAACGCATATACGCACATCGATGAGCGGGCCATGACCAGGGCGTGAGCTGGTGGACGCGAGATTGGCGGCCGGGAGCGACCCGGGTCCCCTCGTCGGGGTGCCAATCGCCATCAAGGATCTCATCGACCAGGCGGGTCTCGTCACCACCTGCGGATCCGACTTCTACCGCCATGAGGCCGAACTGTCGGCAACGGTGGTCCTAAGGCTCGAAGCAGCCGGGGCGATCATCATCGGCCGGACCGGTCTCCACGAGTTCGCCTTCGGGTTCTCCAGCGAGAACCACTGGTTCGAGCCGGTGCGCAATCCCTGGGACACGACCACGTCCCCGGGTGGCTCCTCCGGTGGGTCGGCCGTCGCTGCGGCAGCCGTGCTCGCCGCCGGTGCGATCGGCACCGACACCGGCGGGTCGGTGCGGGTGCCCGCCGCCCTGTGCGGAGTGGCGGGACTCAAGGTGACCCACGGACGAATACCCCTCACCGGTGTGTTCCCGCTGGCCTCGTCGCTCGATACGGTGGGCCCGCTGGGCCGGAATGTCGACGATGTGGCCGCCCTCTATGAGGTCATGGCCGGACACGATCCGCAAGACCCGTGGTCCGCTCCTCAACCGGTTCTGCCAGGCGGAGCGGACGCCTCCCTGGAAGGGCTGGCCGTGGGGGTCCCGCAGCCATGGGTCGAGGAAGCCCCGATGACCGGGGATGTCAAGGAGGCGTTCACCATTGCTCTCGATCGTCTCGACGACCTGGGGGCAACCGTCCGCGAGGTTCGGCACCCACAAGTGCAACCCGCTCAGGAACTGGCCGATTTGATCAACGCCGAAGTCGCCTCCGTACATCGGAGTTGGCTCGGAGATCCCTCCAAGCAGTATGGACCGGAAGTCGCAGACCGTATGCAGCGGACCCTGGAGGTCTCCCTGGACGACTACGTTGCCGCGCAGAACTGGCGAGCGGGTCTCCGCAACGCTACCGCCGGGTTGTTCGATGAGATCGACGTTCTGGTGACTCCCACCACCGGCACCACGCGCAAGACCATCGGCGAGCCGGCGGTTGTGGTGGACGGTCAAGCGCGCTCCTACCGTTTGGTGCTGTCCTGGTTCTCGTCGCTGGTCAACCACATGGGCGTACCCGCCCTGGCCGTGCCGCTCCGACACGCCGGGTCCCCGCCTCCGTCCCTGCAATTGATCGGACCCTGGTGGTCAGAGCAACGACTCCTCAGCCTCGGCCGGGCCCTGGAGCATGCAGGAGTGGTGGAGTTTCGCCCTCCCCCGTCGTCATGAAACTCCCCGGGCGCAGCGGGAAGGCGGTGTGCTTTGAAACTCCCCGCATCTCGGTAAACTTAACGGGCCACGGAGCGTGGCTACCCGACGTGTGGACTTGAATGCACCAGTCAACCATCGACTCGAATCCGCCCCGGCGTATTCCTACAAGCAACCAAGGAAGTGATTCGCCGTGTCTGACGACACAGCAACTCTCGAAACGGCCACCTCCCACCCGATCGAAATCGAGGAGATCGATAAGGTCATCATCCGCTTTGCCGGCGACTCGGGCGACGGCATGCAGTTGGCGGGGACGCGGTTTACCGCCGACTCGGCCATCTTCGGCAACGACCTCGCGACTCTGCCGAATTTCCCTGCCGAGATCCGCGCCCCGGCCGGCACGATCCCGGGCGTTTCCTCGTTCCAGGTTCAGATAGCCGATTTCGACATTCTGACCCCGGGCGACGAAGCCGACGTGCTGGTCGCCATGAACCCGGCCGCCCTCAAGGCCAACCTGGGAGACCTCCGAACGGGAGGCATGATCATCGCCAATGAGGAGGCTTTCGAGGAACGCAACCTGGCCAAGGCCGGTTTCGAAACTAATCCTCTCGAGGACGGGTCACTCGCCGGATACCGGGTGTTCAAGGTGCCCATGGAACGGTTGACCAAAGAAGCCGTCAAGGACACAGGTGTGACCGGCCGTGACATCCTCCGGTCGAAGAACTTCTTCGCCCTGGGTTTGATCACCTGGGTGTTCAACCGGCCGCTCGAGACCAGCATCGACTGGGTCGAATCGAAGTTCGCCAAAAGGCCGGAAGTCGGAGCAGCCAACATTGCGTCGCTGCGAGCGGGCCACAACTTCGGGTTCACGACCGAAGCGTTCCACCACGTCTACAACATCAAGCCGGCCCAGCTGGCGCCGGGCGAGTATACGAACGTGACCGGGAACACCGCCATGGCGTGGGGCTTGATCGCCGCCAGCCAGGCCGCCAAACTCCCTCTCTTCTACGGCTCCTACCCGATCACCCCGGCGTCGGACATCTTGCACGAGCTGGCCAAACACAAGAACTTCGGCGTGCGGACCTACCAGGCCGAGGACGAGATCGCCGGAGCCGGTGCCGCCGTCGGAGCAGCCTTTGCCGGCCATCTGGCGGTCACCGGCACCTCCGGGCCGGGCCTGGCTCTGAAGAGCGAAACCATCAGCCTCGCCATCTCAATGGAGCTCCCCCTGGTGGTGGTCGACGTGCAGCGGGCCGGCCCGTCGACCGGGTTACCGACCAAGGTCGAACAGTCGGATCTGTTGTTCTCGATGTACGGGCGACACGGGGAAGCACCCCTGCCGGTTCTCGCAGCCCGATCGGCTTCCGACGCCTTCGAGGTAACCGTCGAAGCGGCCCGGATCGCTCTCAAGTACATGACGCCGGTCATCCTCCTTTCGGACAACTACATCGCCAACGGTTCTGAACCGTGGCAGCTGCCCGATCTTGATGCGCTCCCGGACATCAGCGTGCCGTTCTTGACCGAGCCCAACGCCGACGGACGGTATGTGCCCTACCTACGGGACCCGGCGACCCTGGCCCGCCAATGGGCGATACCGGGCACGCCCGGGCTCGAGCATCGCCTGGGTGGGCTTGAGAAACACGAGGTGATCGGCAACATCTCCTACGACCCGAACAACCACCAGCTCATGACCGAGCTGCGAGAGTGGAAGATCCGCAATATCGCCAACGATATCCCCCCTCTCGAGGTCGACCACGGTCAAGGTGCCGAGTTGTTGGTGCTCGGTTGGGGCTCAACGTTCGGTGCCATCCGGGCGGCGGCCAAGCGGGTGCGCAAGGACGGGCTATCCGTGGCTACCGCCCATCTTCGGTATCTGAACCCGTTCCCCGCCAACCTGGGCGATGTGCTCAGCCAGTATCGCTACATCCTGATTCCGGAAGTCAACCTCGGTCAGTTGCGGAAACTGATCCGCGCCGAGTTCCTCGTCCCGGCCATGGGCTTCAACAAGGTCAAAGGATTGCCTTTCCGGGTATCCGAAATCGAGAACAAGATCCGGGAGATTGTCGCATCATGACGGACACCATCACCACCAACTACACGAGGGCAGATTTTCAGACCGATCAGGAGGTGCGTTGGTGCCCCGGCTGCGGTGACTACACGATCCTCGCCGCAGTGCAGGCCTTCATGGCCGACCTGGGTATGCCGAAGGAAAAGATCGTCTTTGTGTCCGGAATCGGTTGTTCGTCCCGGTTCCCGTATTACATGAACACCTACGGGATACATTCAATCCACGGCCGCGCCCCGGCGATTGCCTCTGGCATTGCCGTGGCCCGTCCCGACCTGTCCGTATGGGTCGTTACCGGTGACGGCGACGCGCTGTCGATCGGAGGCAACCACCTGATCCACGCGCTTCGCCGCAACGTCAGCCTCAAGATCCTGCTCTTCAACAACCAGATCTACGGCTTGACGAAGGGCCAGTACTCGCCCACCAGTGAGAAGGGCAAGCGGACCAAGTCCAGTCCGGCCGGGTCCCCGGACGTCCCTTTCAACCCGGTCAGCCTGGCCTTGGGAGCTGAAGCCAGCTTCGTGGCACGAACGATCGACATGGACCGGAACCTCACCATGGACATCCTGCAGAAGGCCTCTGAGCACGAAGGCACCTCGTTCATCGAGATCTACCAGAACTGCAACGTGTTCAACGACAAGGCGTTCATCGAACTCACCGGTAAGGAAACGCGACTCGAAAACCGAATCAACCTCGAACACGGCCAACCGGTGATATTCGGACCACAGGGTGAGCATGCCGTCGTCATCGTCGACGGGGCCGCCAAGGTCGTCGCGACCGATAGCGTGGCACCCGGCGACATCGTCGTGCACGATGTGCACACTCCCAACCCGAGCGCGGCCTTTGCCCTGAGCCGCCTGTCGCACGGGCCATATGGACCGACACCGGTGGGCATCTTCCGGGACGCGGTCCGCTCCAGCTACGAGCAGGACGTCAGGCAGCAGCTGGTCGACGCTCACGAGAAGAAGGGTCCCGGCGACCTCTCCAAGCTGATCCGTTCGCTCGGAACCTGGAAGGTCGAATAATCCCGGTTTTGGCGCCTAACTTGCCGAAATAGCGAGCAAGATAGGCGCCAAACGGGGTGTCACTGTCAAGCGACATGATGTCGCCATGGAATCACCTCAGCGTCTCATGGCAGAAATCGCCGCAGAGCAGTACGGCGTCATCCAAAGAGCCCAGGCTTTGCGGGCTGGCTTGACGAAGGCTCAGATCGAACATCAATTCCGTGCAGGGGCTTGGACTCGAGTTCTCGAGGGTGTCTATCGCAGTACCGCCCTTCCCGAGACGTGGGAAAGCCGACTCGTCGCCGCGTGTCTCACGGGTGGTCAACTGGTTGCGGCATCTCACCGATCGGCCGCGGAACTCTTGGACCTACCCGGACGCAGTCGCTCAATCGTCGAAGTCACGGGTCGGCGTTGGGGTCGCAGTCACAGAGATGGGCTCGTCGTTCACGAGAGCCTGGCTCTGGAGGAGCCGGACATCACATCGATCCGAGGTATCCCAAGCACCACGGTCGAGAGAACTCTCCTGGATCTGGGTGCAGTGCGCGGCTACCTCACAGTTCAGATGGCCTTCGATCGAGTGGTCGAAGCGGAAGGCAAGACCTCCTGGACGAAAACGAACGAGACGCTGGAGCGTCTAGCCCGATCAGGCCGGCCGGGTGTGACGAAATTGCGAGCTGCGCTGCACGCGAGGGCACACACGCGGATCCCCGAAAGCGAACAGGAAACTGCCCTCCTGGCTCTTCTCGCTTCGAACGGCCTACCCGAACCTCAGCCTCAGTTCTCCATTGTCGATTCATCGGGGGCGTTCTTGGCCCGCGTAGACGCCGCGTACCCGGAACACCGAATAGTCATTGAGTACGACAGCGATCTCCACCATTCCGATGTCGTTGCTCTGGCCCGAGATAACGCTCGACGAAACCGCCTCGTAGGTGCGGGATGGAAGGTAATAGCAGCCCGTCACGCGGACATTCGTTCCGGCGGGCATGAGTTCTGCCAGATCGTCGCCGCCTCGCTCCAAGACGGTTCATGCGCCTAAGTTCCCGAAATAGCGAGCAAGATAGGCGCCAAAACCACCTCTCCCACCAATATCGTTGCTCTAGGCCATTGCCACCAGCTCGAGCAGCGACTCGTCGAAGTAGTCGACCGCCCCATCGGGCATCATCATCACCCGGTCCGGCTGGAGATCCTCCACAAAGTCTGTGTCGTGGCTGACCAGGACGATCGTGCCCTGGTACAGGCGCAGCGCTTCGACCAGCGCCTCTTTAGCCTGGGGGTCGAGGTTGTTCGTCGGCTCGTCCAGCAGCAGCACATTGGGCCGGGAGACCACCAGCTGGCACAGAGCCAGCTTGGTCTTCTCCCCGCCGGAGAGCGTGCCTGCATCCTGGTCGACCTTGTCTCCCAACAAGAAATGGCCGAGCAGTGTCCGCAGGGTCGGGTCGGGTTGATCCGAAACCTCCCGCATGTGGTCGAAAACGGAGGCACCCGGCTTGATCTGCTCGTGCTCCTGGGCGTAGTACCCCAGCGATGCGTTGTAGCCGACTTCCACCTCACCCATATCGGGCGTCTCGACCCCGGCGAGGATGCGCAAGAGGGTGGTCTTCCCGGCGCCGTTGAGGCCCATGATCAGCAACCGTTCGCCCCGGTCGAGATCGAAATCGACGTCGACAAACACCACGTTGTCGCCGTACGACTTGGCCAACCCCCCGGCCATCAGGGGAGTTCGCCCCGATGGTTCCGGCTGCGGGAACCGGACGGCGACGTTCTTGCCGCGGCCTCGCACTTCGACGAGATCGCGTTTGATACGGTCCGCCCGGGTCTGCATGGTCTTCGCTTTCCGGGCCATTTTCTCCGTGGTCCCTTTGAAACGAGCCACGGTGGTCTCGAGCTGGGCGATCTTCTGGTCCTGTTGCTTACGGGCTCGTTGCCGCTGTTCGCGACGTCGTTCCCGCTCTACGAGGAAGTGTGAGTAGTTGCCCCGATAGGCCTCGATCTCGCTGTGGTCGAGCGACAACACTGAGGTGATTGCCTCGTCGAGGAGGGGAAGATCGTGACTCACCACCAGAAGCGCACCCCGGTAGTCGGCCAGGTACGCCATCAGCCAGGCCTTGGCGTCGAGGTCGAGGTGGTTGGTCGGTTCGTCGAGCAACATCACCTCCGTCTCCGCAAAGAGAATCCGGGCCAGTTCCACTCGGCGCCGCTGCCCACCCGACATCGTGGCGACCGGTTGTGACAACTCGTCGTTGCCGAGCCCCAGCGCGGCGGCCGTTCGCTTGGCCTCGGCCTCGGCGGCGTAGCCGCCTCGCGATTCGAACTCCTCCTGTAACCGGGCATGGTTGCGGATCGCCCGGTCTCGCCGTTCGCCCTCGAGGCGTTCCATCTTGCGCCGTGCATCCTCGATGCGTCGCTGCACGGCACCAATCTCCCGAGCGGCGAGCACCCGCTCCAAGGCGGTGGCATCTGGATGATCGAGATCCGGGAGAACGGCTTCTTGAGAAAAATACCCCAGGTTGCCGCTCCGCAAGATAGACCCGGCGGCCGGCGACCGGTACCCCACCAGCGTGCGCATCAAGGTGGTCTTCCCCGTACCGTTACGTCCCACCAGACCGACCTTGTCACCCGGTTGCAGGCTGAAGGAAGCCCCCTCCAGCAAGACGCGGGGGCCTACCTCGATGCGAACGTCACGAACAATGAGCATGAGCGAGGAAAGGCTAGCCAGCCAGACGCTCAACGAGGGTGCGATTTACCGGTGCCTCGCCCACGCAACCTAGGCTTGAGCAGGTGAAATCGATGGGGATGCTGATGGTGATTGCCGGGATCCTGCTGTCCGCCTGCCTGCAGCAGGAGTCCCCACTCACCACGGTGACCACTGCCGAGTCTTCTCCAGAACGGAGGTTTCTCATGGAGTCCCTGCAGGGGTTACCCCGTGCCGGCGATGAGCTCGAACCCGGGCAGTCATACCGGTATGAGTTCTACATCCATTGTGGGATGCGGTACTTGCGGCCGGTGCCGGATAACAGAAACTGGGAGACCACCAACCCACCATTCGAAACCGGTCGGTATCCGGATTCGTGGCGCCCGGCATTCTCCAACCCCCGTGAATCGATCAGCCCGACCCTGCTCGGCACCGTCGAGTTGGTGACGGACGACGTGCTCGAGTTCCGGGTTCCGGGTTTCGACGTCCTCGTGGTCTATACCCCGACGACCGCCCAGATCCCGGAGTGTGCCTAGCCGACACCCCCGAGGTAGTGGAACCACAGAATCCGGGCGGCCACCGCCCGCCAGGGCCTCCACGGCTCGGCCAGATCGGTCATCTCCTCGGCTGAGGGTCGGGTCGGCAAGCTTTTGAGCTCCCGTACGGCGGTTTGCAGGGCGATGTCCCCGGCCGGCCAGACGTCCGGGCGCAGAAGTGCCATCAGCAAGTAGGTATCGGCAGTCCACGGTCCGACGCCCTGCAATGCGGTGAGTGCTTGCCGGGCGGCATGGTCTTCGAGCCGCGCAATCGTCTCCAGATCTATCGAGCCGGTGACGAGCGCCTGAGCCAACAGCCGGCCGTAACGTGCCTTCTGGCGGCTGAAGCCGACCTGGCGGAGGGTGGGGTCATCCAAAGCGAGGAAAGCGTCGGGGGTGAGCAAACCGACAACCTCCAGCAGCCGGGCATAGGCGGCTTCTGCAGAAGCCAGCGATACCTGCTGTTCGAGGATGATCTCCAGCAGCGTCGCAAAACCCGGCTCTCGGGCCCAAAGCGGGGGTGGACCGTAGCGGTGGACGGTATCGGCCAGATCGGGATCCCGTTCCGCGAGGATGGCGGCTCCTTCCGCCAACGTGGTTTCGTTGAGAATCATCCGTCCGTGCACCACCAGACCGTCACCATGGTCCGCTCTCGACTCCCCACGTACAGGCGGCCGTCGTCCTCACCTGTTTCCGGGGCCAGCAGCTCCCGTAGCTCGTCCCAACGATGGCGGGGCAGCACCAAACGCTTCCCATAGTGATCGAGGATTTCGTCCCAACTCTCGAACCACACCTGACCGGGACGGGTCCACACCTCGGCCACCGGGTGGATTGAGCAAACCTGTTCGACCACTTCCACGAAGTCCCGGAAGCTCGGCCCCTCTGGACGCGGAAGGCCGTGGAGCGCCCGGTAGTAGGGGGCCAATCCGGACCAGGGATGATCGGGAGTCAGTTCCACTACAACACCTGCCCGCGCGTGGCGGGCAAGGGTCGACACGAACGGCTCGATGTCCTGGACGTCGTAGACGACATGGGCACACATCGCCACGTCATGGACGGCGACGGCGCCGGCAACCACCGGCCAGACGCCCTCGACCAGCTTGCCGGCGACGCCCAACTCGGCGACACGTAGCCGATACTGCTCGGCAAGCTCCGGGTTCTTTTCGACGGCGGTGAGCAGGTGGCCATCCGCGGCGTGCATGAGTGATGCTCGGCCGGTGCCGGCCCCGACGTCTAGGAGGGTGCCGTTGGCGGGCAGGAGGGAGCGAATTACGTCGCTCGTTGGCGTCTCGGAGCCCTGCTCACGGGCGATCTGGGCCCGCCGCTTCCACAGGTCAGGGGACCATCCGTACGGCGAATCCGGGACGGCGTCGAGCAGCTCTTGCGGAAGGGCCCATTCCTCGAGCAAGCGCCGCCAGCGGGCGGTTGCCGATTCGGTCATCGGAGACCGGCAAAGAGATCGTCCTCACGGTCGGGAGCATCGACCCGGCTCACGATCCGCATGAAGCTCTCCCGACCGAACACCTCGGGTCGGGCTTCCTCGGGCACCCGGAAGAGCCACCAGTCTTCAGGAATCTGGCTCCGATGGGCACCCCAGGCCTCGAACTTGCGATCGACATAATCCCGCACGTCGACCCAGGCGGTAATGTCTTCGTCGGGGATACCGGCCGCCGGGCGACGGTGGAACTCCGCCCCGGTGATCTCACCGGCTTCGAAGAGAGCCTGCCGGATGGCCAGAGTTCGCGACCGGGGAAACGTGACCCAGTACAGCTTGCAGGGTGTCCACAGACCTTCTCCCTCGGCAGGCGGGAAACGGCCCACATCGTCGGCGCCGAAGAACGCGGCGGTTCCCACCCGGTTGACCTGGATGTGATCGGGGTGGCCGTACCCGCCAAACGGGTCGTAGGCGATCACCACTTCCGGCTGGTAGTGGCGAATCAGATGCACCAGACGAGCGGTGGCCTCCATGAAACCGGCATTCCAGAACGCATCCGGGTGCCCGTTGTCGTCGGTGCCCATCATGCCGGAATCCCGGTATCCGAGGAACTCGTGGTGGGTGACCCCCAGCACCTGGGCCGCTTTGGCCATCTCCTCGGAGCGAATCGCCGCAAGACGAGGCTTGAGGTCCTCAGGATGGTCGTAGTTGTGAATCTCACCGACGGCCCCGTCGGTAGCGGTGACCACGACCACCTGTTCCCCTGCTTCCGCATAGCGCGCCAGAGTCCCTCCGGTCGAGGTGGTCTCGTCGTCGGGGTGAGCGTGGAAAGCGAGTAAGCCGGGCATGAGCAAACAACCCTAGCTACCAGCCACCAGCCACGAGTTCGCAACCGCTCAGCACCCCATACAGCATGCCGGGTTCGAACTCCTGCACCAGACGTTCGAGGATCACCAACCGTTTGGAATGTGCCGGGATCTGGGTGAGCCGTGTGCCTTCAAAGAACCTGCGCAGGACAGTTGCCACTTCCGCGTCCCAAGGAGCTTCGGCTACCAACGGGGCCCCTCACTTCACCGCAGGGAGCTGTGAACCCAGCCGCGGCAAGGTTCCCACCTCGAGGCGATGCTCCTCGTCCAGCAAGCCGGCCGCTTTCAGCCTCATGATCGCCGGCAGCACCGTTTTCGCCTGGACCCCCAACCCGTCGGCGAGGGATCCGACGTCGACCCGACCGGGGTTGCCGCGCCCAGGACGGCCAGGCGCACACGGTCGAGCACGATGCGCAGATACTCCACCGGATCAATCATGGACGGGCGGGTATCAAAGCCTTGCGTTGTGGTGGCCGTGACCATACGCTCCTTTGTGTGGCACCCGATCGATTCACCCACACCGTTCACGTGAACGCACCTCCCGAGCGCGCCTGGACCATCCTCCAGGAGCCTGAGACGTGGGGTGGCATTGCCGGCGTCCAGCGAGTCTTCGACGCCAGCCACCATCCCGACGGGACGCTGCGGAGTTATCGATTCCTAGCACAGGCCGGGATGAAGCCCTATGAGGGGTCGGCCAGAACCGTCCAGGCAGACGCTCCGGTACTCATGGTCGTCACCGTTGATGCGGCCGAGATCGAGGGGACGATTACCACCGAGTTACAGCCCTCGAATCCACACGGAACCGATATGACCGTCTCCTTGGGAATCCGGGCGCGAGGCATCCTCGCCTCCTTGTTCCTGCCGATCGTCAGCCAGGCGATCGGCTCGGGATTCTCACGACAGATCGACGAGATCGCGCCTTCGTTCCCAGCGCTCCCCTCGTACCCCTAACCGGCGCCGAGCGCCGAGCGGACCCGGTCGGCGGCTTGCCCCATGACGGCGGCCGGATCGTCGGTTCCCGCGCCGATCATTGCCAAAGCAGTGATGAGCGGGTCCCAGACGGATTCCATCTCGGGGATGTTGGGAAGCGGGATCCCACCGATTCCCGAATCGGCGAAAGCCGCCACGTTGGGATCGCCGGAAACCTCGTCGAGTGCACTCCGCAGCGCCGGAGGCCGGTTGGTCACTCTGGAGAGCTGCACCATCGTCTCGGTGGTAGCGATGTAGTCGAGGAGGAACGACATGGCCAGCTCCGACTTCTCGGTCAGACCATTGAGGAAGAACCCCTGCGACCCGACGAATGGCCTGGGCGCGTTGCCGTCCATGAGCGGCAGTGTTGCGACCCCATAACTGACGCCTGCATCGTCAACGGCTTCGGCCTGCCAGGGGCCCGTCCACATGAATGGAACCGCTCCTTGGTTGAAAAGATCGGCCATCGCGGAATAGTCGACCCCGTCATCGGCATACCCCTCCCGGTAGAGGCTTTCGAGGAACGCGGCTCCTTCAACGGCTCCGGAGGAATCCAGACCGACATCAGCCACGTCGTAGACGCCGTTCTCAAACCCAAAGACGTATCCGCCGAAACCAGCAAAGAAGGGAAATTGGTGGAGGGGTTCACCGGATGGGATCGCCAGACATGGCAGGCCGGTTCCGGTCGGGAAACCGAGCGCGTCACAAGTCGTGCGCAGCGCCGCGAAGTCGGCCGGTGGTTCTTGAACAAAGTCTTTGTTGTAGAAAAGAGCGACTGCTTCCATGACGAACGGCAGCCCGTAAACGTCCCCCCGGTAGGTGAAGGCGTCCATCGCCACCGGGAAAAACTCGACTTTGCGCCCTTCGAGAGCCAACGGGGCGATGATGCCGGCCTCTGCCAGGACGCCCGTTCCCTCGTTCGAATCGATGAAGAGATCAGGACCTTGACCGGCGGGGACGGCGCTCATGACGGCTCCCCTGATCTCGCCAAAAGGCATTGTTTCAACCTCGATCGCGGTGCCGAAAGCCGCCTCGAAGCCCTCTGCGGCGGCCTGCACGACAGGCGCTCGTGCCTCATCGGCCCACACCACCAGCTTCATATCCTGTTCCGGCTGCGTGGTGGTAGTGCCGGGATCCGCAACGACGGTGGTCGTGGTGGCGCCGTCCGTGGTTGTGGTCGCCTGGTCAGACCCACCCGTTCCCGAGGTGCACGCAGTGATCGCCAAGACGGATGCGAGGCCGACCATTAGGAGCATCTGCCACTTTGGCGCCATGAAGAGTCCTCATTGGGTGGGAAAAACGAACCGGACCATACGGATTCTAACGAGGGATGCAGAAAGTCTGGGAGCCGGCCCGGCCGGCCATGGTGAGCCAATGGCCGGACCGCGAAACATTCTTGGGTAACCGGTCACCGGCCCAGACGGGCGACGGCGGCCCTTCCACCGCAATCCAACCATTCCCGGGTGGCTCGTTCAGCCCTTGACGGCACCCTGGGTCAGGCCGGACAAGGCGAACTCTCAGCCCTCCTGCGCCGCCTCTTCCTGCTCGCGCAACCCATGCGCAACCCGCAGGGCATCGGCCCGGTCTCCTTCCGAGATCTCGGCCCGGTCGGTGAGGAGGGTGACCTGGTTGTTGAGCACCTGCAGGAACCCACCGTGAGTACCGATGGTTACCTTCTCTTGGCCGCTCACGACCACGACCACCCCCGTTGCCAGGGCAGCCATCAACGGTTCGTGACCGGTCAGGATGCCAATCTCGCCTTCGGTGGTTCGGGCAACCACGAAGTCGGCCTCGCCAGACCACACCACCGCTTCAGGAGCGACGATGTCGACCTGGAAGCCCACCTAGACACCCACCGTTTGCATGGCTTTCGCTTTGGCTATCACGTCTTCCGCGCCGCCGACCATGTAGAAGGCTTGCTCGGGGTACTGGTCCATCTCGCCGTCGAGCACCATCTTGAACGAACGGATGGTCTCTGCGATCGGGGTGTAGATGCCGGCCTGGCCGGTGAATTGCTCGGCCACAAACATCGGCTGCGCCAGGAACCGCTGGATCCTCCGGGCGCGACTGACCATCAGTTTGTCCTCTTCGGACAATTCGTCGATGCCGAGAATGGCGATGATGTCTTGCAGGTCCTTGTACCGCTGGAGCACCCGCTGGACGTTGGTGGCCACGTCGTAGTGCTCCTCGCCGACGACCAGCGGATCCAGCGCCCGGCTATTCGAGTCGAGCGGGTCCACCGCCGGGTAGATACCGAGGGCGGTGAGTGGACGGCTTAACACGGTAGTGGCGTCGAGATGAGCGAAGGCGGTATGGGGCGCCGGGTCGGTGATGTCGTCGGCAGGCACGAAGATAGCCTGCAAGGAGGTGATCGACCGGCCTTTCAGCGACGTAATCCGCTCCTGGAGGACACCCATCTCACCGGCCAGGGTCGGCTGGTACCCGACCGCCGACGGCATCCGCCCCAACAATGTCGACACTTCCGAACCGGCCTGGGTAAACCGGAAGATGTTGTCGATGAACAACAGCACGTCCTGGTTCTGCACATCCCGGAAATACTCGGCCATGGTTAGAGCCGACAGGGCCACACGCAACCGGACCCCCGGAGGCTCGTCCATCTGACCGAACACCAGGGCCGCCTTGTCGATGACTCCCGATTCCTTCATCTCCAGAAAGAGGTCGTTGCCCTCGCGAGTCCGTTCGCCGACTCCCGCAAACACGGACACGCCACCGTGCTGGGTGGCCACCCGGTTGATCATCTCCTGGATCACTACCGTCTTACCCACCCCGGCGCCGCCGAACAACCCGATCTTGCCGCCTTGGAGGTACGGGCAGAGCAGGTCGAGCACCTTGATGCCGGTTTCGAAAACCACCCGTTGCGGCTCGACATCCTCGAAGCGTGGGGGCTGGCGGTGGATCGGCCAGCTCTCCCCGTCCTCGATCTGGTCGGGACTCACGTCGAGCGGCGCTCCCCAGACGTTGAAGATGTGGCCCAGGGTCCGGTTGCCAACCGGGACGGAGATCGGCCCGCCGGTATTGCGAACCTCGGCCCCTCGAACCAGGCCGTCGGTAGGGGCCATCGCCACCGCCCGCACCCGGTTGCCACCGAGGTGCTGGGCGGTCTCTGCGATCACGGTCCGGGTTTCACCGGCGACGGTGAGATCGACCTCCAAGGCGTACAGGATCTCCGGAAGCCCGTCGGGTGGGAATTCAACATCGACCACCGGTCCGGCTACCTTCGTGATACGTCCTACGCTCTTGATTTCTGCCACGCGACCTTCTCCTTCATGACTTCTGTTGGGCAAGCGCTTCGGCGCCGCCGACGATCTCGGAAATCTCGGTAGTTATCTCACCCTGCCGGGCCCGGTTGGCGATACGGGTAAGGACGCGGATCAACTCCTCGGCGTTCTCGGTGGCCGCCTTCATGGCCCGCCGGCGCGCCGAATGCTCCGAGGCGGACGCCTCGAGCAACATACTGAATACCGTCGACTCGATGTAGCGGGGCAGCAGTCGATCGAGGATCTGATCCGGGGAGGGTTCGTAAGAGTAATCGACCGTGGTGCGTGCCTCACCGGCAGACGGTGGCGCGATCGGCAGCAACTGAAACTGGGTGGGCACCTGGGTCAGAGCCGACTGAAAGCGGGTGTAGTAGGCGTCCACCGAGTCGACGGTTTCGCTGGCGTACGCTTCCATCAGGGTATTGGCGATCGCCCGGGCGTCAACATAGCCGGGCGCGTCGGTGACGCCCAGAAAGGACCGCGCAACCTGGTACTTGCGGTATTGGAAGTACGTCTGGGCCTTTTTGCCGACCACGAACAGACGGGTAGGCGTTCCGGCCCGCTCGAGAGCCACGATGCGCCGCTCGGCCTCGCGGATGATCGTCGTGGCATACGCTCCGGCCAATCCACGGTCGGAGGCGACTACCAGCACTCCGGCGTGCCGGACTACCCGTTGGTCCAGGAGCATGTGGGAGGTACCGCCGGAGGCTCCGGCCACGTTGCGGATGACATCGACCAGCTTGGCGGAGTAGGGCTTGGAAGCCCCCACCCGGGCGACCGCTTTGGGTATACGCGAGGCGGCAATCAGCTCCATCGCCCGCGTGATCTTCATCGTCGATTGGACCGATTTGATCCGCCGCCTGGTATCTCGAAGCTCGGCGCTGGCCATTGGTACCTACCCCTCGAAGATTTCCTTGAAACCCGAGATCGCTGCCACCAGCGCTTCCTCGTCCGGCAGCTCACCGGTCGAAGCGATCCGATCGAGGAACTCGGGATGGCGAGTGCGGACGAAGTCGAGCAAGCCCGCCTCGAAGTCCTCGATCTCTCCGATCGGTACCGAATCCATATGGCCCTCCGTGACGGCGAAAATGGCCACGACCTGCTCTCCAACGTTGACCGGCGAGAACTGGTCTTGCTTGAGCACCTCAACGACCCGCCGGCCTCGTTCGAGCTGGGCGAGGGAAGCGGCGTCCAGCTCGGAACCGAACTCCGCGAAGGCTTCCAGTTCGCGGAATTGGGCGAGGTTGAGGCGCAATGGACCTGCCACCTTCTTCATTGCCTTGATCTGAGCGTTACCGCCCACCCGCGAGACAGAGATACCCGCGTTGATCGCCGGACGGATGCCCGAATAGAACAGATCGGACTCGAGGAAGATCTGGCCGTCGGTGATCGAGATGACGTTGGTGGGGATGTAGGCGGAGACATCAC
>Ga0209751_10001600_pt1 | contig 23094 bp, 27 predicted proteins | sample RifCSP13_1_FD_184019 | JGI IMG/M metagenome (GOLD analysis project Ga0209751, IMG submission 184019) | Soil microbial communities from Rifle, Colorado - Rifle CSP2_sed 13_1 (SPAdes) (version 2) | ecosystem: Environmental > Terrestrial > Deep subsurface > Rock core/Sediment | place: Rifle...
CCAGCTTCCGTCTCCCCGGAGCGCACGCCGCGAGATACTCCGCCGTCGCCCGCATCATGGGACCCAGCTTGAACACTTCCGGCATCACGTCTACGCCTACCGCCTGCTCCTCGATCGCGCGTCGCGTCGGCGGGCCCACGGCCACGACCACGACGCCCTCGTTCACGGAGCGGCGAAGGTCCTCGTCCAATCCATGCGCTGCCGCGAAGGTGAAAAGGTTCCGGGCCGACGGCGGGCTGGTAAAGGTGATGACGTGAATCTTCCCGCCGCCGAGATCGTGAATCAGCTCGAGGATCCGCTGCTCCTCGGGCGGCAGGAATTTGAACCCCACCGCCGCCAGGACCTCGGCCCCCCGTTCCGCGAGCGCGAGCGCATACCGATAGGTCACCGCTTCGGCGACGGAAGCCCCCCGCCGCTCAAGACTCTCCCGCAGCCCCGGGTGCGAGTCCCCGTGCCAGAGGATGGCGACCGCCTTGCCCTGCACGTCCTGCGTCGCCATCTCCGCCGCGATCCCCTCCGCGGTATTGTCGGAGGGGACCTGCGACACCCGGACCCCGTACTTCTCGAGGACCTTTTGCGGCTTCTGGCTTCTGGCGATGACGTGGGCGCGGTTCAAGGCCTCGACCGCCTCCTGGGCGACGCCGAGGCGCTCGGCCGTCGACATCAGGCGATAGACCCCCGGCCCCGTCATGAAGATCGCGTAGTGAATCTCCCGGCCGAGGATGTGCCGGATCAGCGCTTCCGTCTCGCGGTCCGCATCCTCGTGCACTTCGATCCCGATCGTCGGGGCCACGTACGGCACCCCGCCGAGGTTGGTGATGAGCTGAGCCAACTCCGACGCCCTGCGGCTCCCCGTGACCGCCACGGTGAGCCCCTGCAGCCCCATTCCGTGACCCTCCTCCACCCGACCTACGCCGCGCACTCTCCCACGCCGGTCTTGATCTCGAAGGTCTTGTCCTCGCCCCAGTCCTGGAAGCCCTCCGGCGCCTCTTCGTAGGTGGGGAGTTCCGTGAATCCGGCCAGGAGCACCGCGACCTGATCGAACCCGAATCGATCCAGAAAGGCCTGCAGCGTCTCGCTGCTCGAGCGCTGGGCCTTGAACGTATCGAGAATCCGGTCGATCGCACCCGGAATGTTCTTTGATGGAACCCGCATGATCGGCTTTCCATGGCGGGCGGTGCCGTCCCCCCATTGCCCCCCGAGCAGCATCTGATAGGTCGGCGCCTGGCGGCCGCCGAATTTCCTGGAGCCGCCGTAAAACCCGATGGTCGCGATGTGGTGTTGCCCGCAGGAATTCGGGCAGCCCGAGATCTTGATACGCCCGCCCACCTCGTCGGCGAGGTCCGGGTGCTTCTCCTCGATCATCCGCGTAATGGCGACCGCCAACCCGCGAGACGACGTGATGCCCAGCTGGCACGTGTCGCCTCCGGGACAGGCCGTCACATCGATGAAGCGGTCCGCCCCGGCCCGGCCGAGGTCCGCGCGGCGCAGCACCCGGTACAGGCCGGGCAGGCCCTCCTGCGGAACCCACCGCAGGAGAAAATTCTGTTGATTCGTCGTCCGGACGGTGCCGTCGCCGAACTCGCGGGCGGCGAAGGCGAGGAGACGAAGCTGCAGCGGCGTGAAATCGCCGAGCTCCAGGCGGGTCGTGACCATGGCGTACCCGGCCTGCTTCTGCGGTCGCACGTTGCTGCGCCGCCACGCTGCGTAGGCGGGGTCGTCAACGACCGGAGCGCCGGCGGGGGCCGGCCGCCGGATCGGTGGCAGCTCCTCGCGGACGACAACCGGCGGAATCTGTCCCGCCATAGTCAAGGTGAGGCCCGTCCGTTCCTTGAGGACCACGGTGCGGAACTTCTCCAGGCCGAACTCATGCAGGATGAATTTCATCCGCGCCCGGCTCCGGTTCTCCCGGTTGCCGAAGCGGTCAAAGATCCGGACGATGGCCGCCACCGTGGCCAGCAGGTCTTCCGCAGGGGTAAATTCTTCCAGGAGCTGGGCATGATGGGGGACGGGCCCGAGGCCCCCGCCCACCAGCACCCGGAAGCCGCGGTGGCTGACGCCGTTCTCCCGGTGCCACACGGCCCGCACCCCGATATCATGGATGGCCGTGATTCCCTCGTCGTCCGGGCACCCCGAGAAGGCGATCTTGAACTTCCGGGGCAGGTTCTGGTTCATCGGGTTCCGCAAGAGAAAGCGCGCCACGGCCTCGGCATACGGGGTGACGTCGAAGACCTCGAGGGGGCACACGCCCGCGCAGGCGCCGGCGGTCACGTTCCGGACGGTGTTCCCGCAGGCTTCGCGCGTCGTCAACCCCACCTCCGCCAGCCGGCGCATATATTCGGGCGCTTCGGCCAACTGGAGAAAGTGAAACTGGACGTTCTGCCGGGTCGTGACGTGACCGATGCCCCGCGGGGTCTTCTGCGCCAGATCGGCCAGGGCCTCCAGCTGTTCCGCGTTCAGTCCCCCCCAGGGGATCTTGATCCGGAACATCTGGAATCCTTCCTGGCGCTGCCCGTAGACGCCGTGCTGGAGGCGGAAGCGCCTGAACTCGGCCTCCGAGATTTCATTCTTCCGGAAGCGCCGCACGAATTCGTCGAAGGTATCGATCTCCTCCGGCTGGGCATAGGAGGGCCGCACCGCCAGCGGCTTGCCGTCCGGGCTGATAGTGAGCTCTCGCGATGGTCGACTCTCCATCTGTTGCATTGCTATCCTCCTTCCCGGTCGTTCGCCCAACTCCCGGGATGCAGTCGGTCACCAGATATTCTTCAGGTGCTCAGGACACCATCGTCGCGCGGAGAAGCCACTCGGGGCCCATCTGCCACCAAGCACGCCAACACCCCGCAAGGAGGAGGCGTCCGCGCCCTCGCTCAGAGCAGCTTGTACGCGGCCCCGAGCAAGGCCGTCGCCAGGATCGGTCGCAGGACCCTTTCCGGCACCGCCTCCGCCATGCGGCTCCCCCACCAGACGCCCGGGACCGATCCGACCAGGAGTCCGCCGAGGAGGGGCAGATCGACGCTCCCCAGGCTAAAGTGTGCGAACCCCGCCGCCGCGCTCAGGAACGTCGCATGAAAGATGTTTGTCCCCACGATCCGGCTGAGCGGCAGGCGCGGATAGAGCACCACGAGGCCGGCGGCAATCAAGCTCCCGCTTCCCACGGAGGTCAACCCCACGAGGAACCCCACGCCCGCTCCGACCAGGATGGTGAGCAGTTGTTGCCGCCCGCGCGGCTCCGGGACCGTAGTCTCTCCAGTCTCTCCCGGATCCCTCTGCTGGAAGGAACGCAGCACCACGTTCACGGCCACGAGGATCAGGGCGATCCCGAGGGCCCGCATAATGAACCGATCGAGGGTGCCGTTCTCCGCGCCGCCCTTCAGCCACGCGATGATCGTCACGCCGGCCAGCGCCGCCGGGATGCTCCCAATGCCGAGACGCCACACGATGGTACGATCGACGGTCCGCTGACGAGAGTGCACCAGAGCTCCCACGGCCTTCGTGATGGCCGCAAAGGCGAGATCCGTCCCCACCGCCACTAGCGGCCGGACGCCGCCCACCAGGATGAGGAGCGGGGTCATGACCGACCCGCCCCCAATGCCCGTCAGGCCCACCAGAAATCCCACGACGAACCCTAACAGCGGCGGCGTCCAGTCCATATGCGCTCCTTACTCCGTAGGGAGGAAGATGTCGGGAGCTCGCCGCCCGCGGAGGTGATCGATCAGGGTCCGCAAGGCGTCCTCCACACTCTCCCCGAAGACCGTGAGCTCCGGCCGCGGGACGCGCTCTGCGTGTTCGGGGCGCGCCACGCACCGCCGCGCCGGGTCCGCCACCGCGCCCAGGCTCTCCTCCACGACGAGATCAATCATGCCCAGGGCGCAGGAGACGGCCCGGAGGTACCGCAAGCGGTGGATGCGAACCAGCCGCTCGCCCGACTGCAGAAAGTCCACGGTCCCCGCCCTCGCCCGCGGCGCACCCGGCACCTGGACCCGGTCGGCCACCGCCCCGGACTCGACGGGGTACCCTTCGGCCTGCCACCGTCCTGTGCCTCCCTCGAGGTTGTAGACCTCGGCAAGCCCGATGGCGGCCGCCGCTTCGCACGCCACCGCACTCCGGATCCCCTCCGAGCAGATGAAGAGGACCGGCCCCGACTTCAGCAACTCCCGCGGGGACCGGAGAAGCGTTCCCAGGGGGACGAGCACGGACCCCGGGATTCGGGCGTCCGCATACTCGTGAGGTTCCCGGACATCGACGACTTGGATTCCCTTCTCCACCATCGTTCGCGCCTCCGCGGGCCCAACGCGGGAAAAGGGTTCATCGGATCGGGGCTCTGTCACGCTTCCCTCACCTCACGCCCGCCTGCATGGAAGTCCCTCTCACCCGACCCTCCCGTCAGATGGAAAAGTCTCGTCCCCGGAGCGTGGCTTTCCCGATCACCGGCTCGAGGCCCAGGATCCCCAGGATGATTCGCTTGAAGGACGCGAGGGTGGCACTCCCTCGATCCCGGGGTCTCTTTTCCGGAACCGGGAGAATCTCACGGATCCGGCCGGGGAGAGGGGACATAATGATCACCCGGTCGGCCAGGAGGAGGGCCTCCTCCACATCGTGGGTTACCAGCACCACCGTCTTCCCCGAGTCGACCCAGAGCTGCAAGAGCTCGTCCTGGAGGATCAGCCGGGTGATGGCATCCAGCGCCCCGAAAGGCTCATCGAGGAAGAGAACGTCGGGGTCGACCGCGAGTACCCGGGTGAAGGCGGCGCGCTGTCGCTGCCCTCCGGAGAGCTGATGCGGATAATACGCGGCGAAGGCCTCGAGGCCGACGGCGGCGAGGAGGTCTCCCACCCGCTTGCGAATCTGCGCCGGGCTCTGTCCCTGGATCTCGAGCCCCAGCGCGACGTTCTGAAAGACCGTCCTCCAGGGGTAGAGGGCATGGTCCTGGAACACGAGATTACGCCGCGGATTCGGGCCGAGCACTTCGACCCCGTCGATCAACACCCGGCCCCTCGTCGGCCCAACGAGTCCGGCCATGATCCGTAACAGGGTGCTCTTCCCGCAGCCGCTGGGGCCGACGACGGCGAGGAACTCCCCTTCCTGGACACCGAAACCGACGTGGTCGATGACCCGGAGCGGTCCATAGTCCAGGGTCAGGTCCTCGACGTTGATCTTCTTCCCGAGACCGTTTCCGGAGGCGGCATTCACACGTATTTCCATCGCAAGAGCCTGCGCTTGATCCGCTCCAGGATCAACCCATCCAGCAACGCCGAGCAAGAGCCGATCACGAAGATCCCCGCCAACACCGCCACCATGTCGGCGACCTCGCCGGCGAAGTTGATAAACCACCCGAGGCCCACGTTGACGCCACCGACCATCTCCGCCGCGATCAGGGACCGCCAGGCGTTCCCAAAGCCGACCTGAGCCCCCGTGATGATGGCGGGGATTACCTCAGGGGCGTAGACCTTGGTGATGAGCTGACGGCGGTTCGCGCCCAGCAACCGGGCAACGTCAACTCGCAACACATCCACCTGTTCCACGGCGTTCATGACGCTGACCGTCATCGGGAAGAAAGCTGCGATGATGATTACCAGAATGATCGGGTAATCCCCGAACCCGAACAGGATGATGAAGAGGGGCACCCACGCGATCGGGGGAACGGACTGGAGGATCGACACGAGGGTGCGCGCGTAGCGGCGGAAAAAGGCCCAGATGCCGCTCACCAGCCCCATCACGAGCCCGAGGAGACAGGCGAGAACAAACCCGATCGACAGGCGCACGAAGCTCCGGCCGATCGTAACCAGGAAGGCCTCCCGCCTTAGCTCCTGGGAGAGCCTCAGCATCACCCGGCCGGGTGAAGGGATCAGGTACGCCGGGAAGAGCAGCGCCGCCACCTGCCACCCGCCCAGAATGGTCAGGAAGGCCACGGCGTACGGAATCGCCCTCGCGGCCCGGACCTGCCAGGCGGAGGAGGCTGACCGCCGCGCTACGGTCGGCGCTGGTCCAGTTCGTTCTGCCATCGGAGATCCACCACGCTGCTGATCGGAACCTCTTGCTTCAGGATTTCCAATTCCTTCATGACAGCAGAAAGCTCCTGCATCCGCTTCAGATCCGCGGGGGTGAGGCGCCAATCAAAAATGTTCGACTTCAGCGACTTCATCATGATCTCCTGGGGCGTCACCGTGCGCCCTTCCGCCAGCAGATCTCCTTCCGGCATGAACGCCGGAGCCAGAAGCCGGCTGGCCTCGACCGGACTGGCCTTCATGAACTCGATACTCCGCTTGAGGCTCGCCAGGACCTTTCGCGCGGCAGCCGGCCGCTCCGCGATCAGCTTGCCCGGGACGATGACGACCATGCACGGGAACGGCCAGCGCTTGCCCACCTCGTAGATCTCCGTCACCGGAAGCACTTCCCGCACGATGCTGTCGTATGGCTCGAACAGGAAGGCCGCATCGACCCTTCCCGCCCTGAGCGAGGCGAGAGCCGTCGAAGGGGCGGTGTAGAGGATCTGCACATCCTTGTCGGTCAATCCCGCGCTCTTCAGCACCACACCCTTGAGCACGATGTCTGCGGTGCTCCCGGCGGCCTGACTGGCTAGAGTCTTCCCCTTGAGGTCTCGCAACTCCCGGATGCCCCGGTCGTTGCGGACGATGAGGGCGTGATAGCCCTCCTGGACCTTGCCGATGATCTTGAGATCCGCCCCCTGCGCGGCCCAGGTGATCGCATTGGTAAACCCGAGTATCCCCGCATCCAACTGGTCCGTGACCAATCCCTTGACCAGCGTGGGTCCGCTCGTGAACATCGTTACCTCCGCCTCCAGTCCCTCCGAGGCGAAGAATCCTTTGTCGCGGGCGATCACCACCGGCGCGTCGTCAAAGACGTGGACGTAACCGATGCGGATCTTCTCCGCCGAGGCCGTCGTCACCCCGGCAAAGACAACGATCCCCACCGCAAGCGGCAAGACCCTCTGCACCGTCGCATTCATCTGTCGGCCTCCTCCCTCGGCGTTCTTCCCCCATCTCCGCGTCGGCTCCCTCGCGCCGGCTACCGCTCGATGGGGACGTTCACGAGGCTTCCATACTCCGTCCACGAGCCGTCGTAATTCCGCACCTTGGGATACCCCAGGAGGTACTTCAGCACGAACCAGGTGTGCGAGGAGCGCTCGCCGATCCGGCAATAGGCAATGACGTCCTTGTCCGAGCTGATGCCCCTCCCCTGGTAGAGCTGCTTCAGATCATCCGGGCTCTTGAACGTCCCGTCCTCCTTCACCGCCTGGCTCCATGGGATGTTCGCCGCGCCGGGGATGTGCCCGCCGCGCTGGGCCCCTTCCTGCGGGAGGTTCTCGGGGGCAAGGATCTCTCCCGTGAACTCTTTCGGGGAGCGGACGTCCACGAACGCCTTTCCCTTCTTGCCCACCGCAGCGAGGACGGCTTCCCGTTCCACCCGGACGCTCTTGTCCGGATTCTTCGCCTTGTAGCTCGTCGGCGGATATTTCGGTGCCTCCTTGGTCAGGGGGCGTCCCTCGGCGATCCATTTGGCCCGGCCCCCGTTCATGATCCGGGCGTTCGTATGGCCGTAGTACTTCAAGAGCCAGAACGCGTAGGTGGCGAACCAGTTGTTGTTGTCGCCGTACAGGATCACGGTCGTATCGCTTCCGATGCCCGAGCGGCTCAGCAGCTTTTCCAGCGTCGCCTTCTTCACGATGTCCCGCTCGAGCCTCTCTTCCAGCTCGGTCTTCCAGTCCCAACCGACGGCGCCCGGGATGTGCCCCTGGCCATAGGCGGCCGTGTCCACGTCGACTTCCACGAGGCGGACTTTCGGGTCTTTCAGGTGTTCCGCCACCCACACCGTCTCGACCAGGACCTCGGGATGTGCGTACTTTGCCATCGCTGCCTCCCTCCTCCTAATGGGACTTGAAAACTATTCCGTATATCCGATTGGATTACTCAAGATTTCGGCCTACAAAAATCCCTATCGAATTACCACCTCTTCCTCCACGATACGGCCATCGTTGATGCGAAATGCCCGGATGACCGGCGCCTTCACCTTTTGCAGCGACACGATGAAGTACAGCGCCTCGGGATAGAACGCCAACTCCACGTCCGTCTTGGAGGGATACGCCTCCGTGTGCGTGTGCGAGTGATAGATGCCGACCAGGTCCCATCCCTTGTCGTCCAGCTCCCGCAGGATTCGGATCTGGTCCTTGGGGTCGAGGTAGTACCGGTACGGGCTCTTCTCCGTGCTGCCGCACCGATACACGCCGAGCACCGTCCCGTCCTTGCCTCCCAACAGGCCGCAGCACTCGTTGGGGGTTTCCCCCCGGGCGTGCTCGATGATCTCCTCGGCAAACCGCTTTGGCAACACCATCTCCGCCTTTAACCCTCAGCACTCAGTCCTCAGCACTCAGTCCTGCTCCCCTACCACCAGATATGGCTGTAGACATCCTCGCCGAGGTCGGGCAGCTCCTTAGCCCATACCCCAAGGCTCACGTATTTCCACCCGCCGTCGGCGAGGAGGCAGACGATGTTCCCCTTCTTCATCTTGTGGGCCGTCCGGATCGCTCCATGGAGCACGGCTCCCGAGGAGACGCCGGCAAAGATGCCTTCCTTGCGGGTCAGGTCCCTGGTGAGCGCGAACGCGCACCGGGAATCGACCAGGAGCTTCCCGTCCAGGAGGCTCATGTCCAGGATCGGAGGGATGAACCCTTCTTCCAAACTCCGAAGGCCCTGCACGAGATCGCCCGGGTGCGGCTCCACGGCGATCACCTGCGTCTTGGGGTTGGCCTCCTTGAGACGGCGGCCCACCCCCATCAACGTCCCGCCGGTCCCGAGGCCGGCCACGAAAACGTCCACCTGGGGCAACGCCGCGAGGATCTCGGCCCCCGTGGTTTCATAATGCGCCCGAATGTTGGCGGGATTACCGTACTGATACGGCATGTACCAGTCCCGGTTCAGCAGGGCCAGCTTCTTGGCCACTTCGATGGCCCCGTTGGTCCCGCGGCGCGCGTCCGAATAGATGATCTCTGCCCCGTACAACTCCAGGAGCTGTCGGCGCTCGACGGTGATGTTCTCGGGGACGACCACCTTGACCTTGTACCCTCGGCGCCGGCCGATCATGGCGAGCGAGATGCCGGTGTTGCCGCTCGTCGGCTCGATGATCGTCTGGCCCGGGATAAGGACCCCGCGTTGCTCGGCCTCTTCGATCATGGACTTGGCGATGCGGTCCTTGAGGCTTCCCGTCGGATTGTAGTACTCGAGCTTGCAGAAGATCCGCACCGACGGCTTGGGGCTGACCCGCGGGACCTCGACCAGGGGCGTGTTGCCGATGGCCTCGACGATGTCGTGGGATCGCGCGTCCCCTGCCGGCGCCGTGCGGCCGCGGGCCGCTCTTTTCCCGGTCGGCTTCTTAGTCGGCACTGCCGCCTCCCCCCGCAACGGCGGGAAGGATCGAAATGACGTCCCCGTCCTTTACCTCGGTGTCCATGAACTGGAGGAACCGGATGTCTTCCTCGTTCCGATAGATGTTCACGAACCGGTGCAGCTCCTTGCCGTCGAGCAGCCGCTCCCGGAGGCCCGGATACGTGCTGTCCAGGCTTTCCAGCACCTCCCGGATCGTTGTGCCCTCGACGGTCACCGTCTTTGCTCCGCCGGTGTGCCTGCGGAAGATCTGCGGAACCCGCACCTGAACGCTCATTGCTCTCCCTTCAACAGTCACTCGCTCACGACGCGTCCCAGCGCTTGCGAATCACGATCGCCCATTCCCGGTCCGTCAGCGAGGTCACTTCGAGAACTTCATTGCCTTCCCCCGCCAGGCTCCGGGGGACGTCCTGGGCGGACCGGGGGTTGTCCACGATGACCCGGAGGATCGCGCCTGCTTCCAGCTCCTCGAGTGCCAGTTTCGACTTAATAAAGGTGTACGGGCAGACCTCGCCCCGCAGATTCAGCTCGTGATCGACCTGTGGGCTCCCTGCCACCGACCACCCCTCCTCGCCCTTAGGGCCGGACCGCGATGCCGTGCGGATCGCCGTCCAGCGACACCTTGGTGATCACCTTGCGGGCCGCGATGTCGATCACCGAGACGCCGGGCTCTTTCCCCGTCGTCATGGCCGGGTCCCCGGTCACCGCCTTTCCCCGGAGGGTGACAAAGGCCCGCTTGCCGTCCGGCGAGATGTCGATGATGTCTGATTTGTCCCCGACGTCGGCGATGGTGCCCGCGATCTTGCCCGTCGCCACATCCACGATCGAGACGTCCCCCGACTGCCGGTTCGGGATCAGGGCGAATTTCCCGTCGGGCGTCAGCGCGGCGCCGTGCGCTTCCTTCCCCGACACCACATCGACGAGAACCTTCCCCGATCCGGTGTCGATAAAGGTGTACTTGTTCTCCCCACCGCCCGTGACCAGGATTCTGGTGCCTGCGGGGTTCATCACGAGCCCCATCGCACCCTTCCCGATGTTCGGGATCGTGTTGACGACCTTGCGATTCTTGATGTCAATGACGGAGAGCGTCGCGTCGCCGCCGTTGCTCACGTAGGCTGTTCTCCCGTCCTTGGTGAAGACCGCCATGGCCGGGTTCTTGCCGGCCTCGATGGTGGCGAGGCGCTCGAGCGTCTTCGCGTCGTACAGCATGACGGTGTGCTCTCCCGGATTGCTGACGAGGAGCAGCGTGCCGTCCGGAGAGACGGCGACGTGGTGGGCCGTCTTCCCCGCCGGAACGCTCTTGATCGGCTTCCTGGCCGCCGTATCGATGACCGTAAAATCATTGGACCCCACGCTCGCCACGTAGGCCGTCTTGAAATCGGGGCTGAAGGCGACGTTGTGCGGCTTACTGGCCACCGGAACCTCGGCGAGGATCTTCAGGGACTGCCCGTCGAGGATCTGGACTTTGTTCTCGCTCTGGTTCGTGACCCACACTTCGTAGGCAGCGGCATATGACGGCAGAAGTATAAGGAGAACGACCACGAGTGCCCCAAAAACCCTCCAGTCCCTTGCCATGCTTGTCCCTCCTTTAGGATCTGACAGAAGATGACAGACACTTACACGCTGTTCCCCTTCTCGATCTCGATCTCCCACATGGCGTCGCCCACCTTCTCCACCCGGAGGACCCTGTGTCCCTGCTCGGCGGCCCACCGCGGGATATTCTCTGCCGAGAGGGGATAGTCGGACACCACCACCAGAGTCTCGCCCGGCTGGAGCTTTTTCATCTCGCGCTGCGCCAGCACCAGCGGGTAGGGGCAGATCTCGCCCCGGGTGTCGAGGCGGTGCACCTTCCGTTCCCGGGTGGGCACAGGCGATCCCACGGTTCGCTACTGCTCCAGCGGCAGCTCGGGCCGATTGCCCCAGTCGATCCAGGACCCGTCATAGTTCCGCACCTTCTCGTATCCGAGGAGCCGGGCCACGAAGTAGTCGTGCGCCGCCCGCACGCCGGTCCGGCAATAGACCACGATCTCCCGGTCCTTGGTCGCCCCGGCCTTTTCGAACATCGTGCGGAGCTCGTCGGCGCTCTTGAAGGTGTGATCCTGCGCGTTGATGGTTTCCGTCCAATCGATCGAGGCCGCCCCGGGGATCCGGCCGGCGCGCGTGATATCGGGATCCTGCTCCTTCGCCGGGTGCGTCCGCTTGCCCTGGTACTCTTGCGGGGACCGCGCATCGATGAGACAGATGCCCGGGTTCTTCAGGTTGTCCTTGACCCACTCGGCCGTGGTGATCAGTTGGGGATTCGGCCGCGCGACGAACTTCTTCGGCGCGATGGTGGGTTCCACGGGACTGAGCGGCCGCCCCTCTTTCTGCCACTTCTTGAGGCCCCCGTTCAGGACCGCCACGTTCTTGTGGCCGAAGAACTCCAGGACGAAGAAGAGGCGCGCGGCCCACAGCCCCCCGCTGTCGTCGTAGGCGATCACCCGCGTGCTGGCGTCGATCCCGAGCGTGCTGAACAGGGCCTCCGCCTTGGCCTGATCCATCGGCAGGCCCTTGCGGTTGATCGCGACATCATCGAGGTCCTGCCAGTTCACATAGACGGCCCCGGGGATATGGCCCGTGGCATACTCCTGTTGGCCCTCCGCCCCCTTGCCCCGCAGGTCGACCAGGCGGATGCTGCCGTCCCCCAAATGGTCGGCGACCTCCTGCGTGTGGATGAGCAATTTGGCGTTAGGGTATCCGGCTTTCTTCGCCTGCTCTCCCCAGCACTGCGCCCAGACGACGGTCGCCGCGAGGACCACGGCCACGAGTCCGCTGAGTATCCCGCTCCCGACCGCGATTCTCCTGTGCATGATGTTCATCCTCCGTATGGCCCGAGGCCCACCTAACTGCGAAAGAGCACCGCGGCGGCGGACCAGGAGCCCGCAATGATGCCCACCGAGGCGGTGATGCTGGTCAAGGACAAGGTCGAAACCCCCGTGAGGCTGTGCCCCACATTACACCCTCCGGCGATCGCCGCTCCGATGCCCATCACGACCCCGCCACCCAGCGCCTGCAGGGTGCGCTCGGGCCCGGGGACCCGCCACTTGAACTCTCGATGGGCCCGGGCCGCGACGTAGGCCCCGAGCGGGATGCCGAACCCCATGAAGCTCGCCCAGTTCAGCGCGCTCGTCTGTCCCAGGCCGAGGAAGCGCACGTAGGTAGAGGCCGGTTCCGTGACCGAGAGGCCGAAGGAGCGCCCCGTCAGCGCGGAGAGGGGCCACGCGACGACCCCGATGATGCCGATCGCCACTCCGGTCACGAACCAGCTCCATCCTCCCTGATAGGTCTTCCGATGGCCGCGCCGCAGCCACAGTCCTCCGAGGACGATCAGGACGGCGATGACGATCCACGGACTGACCCCGACCAGGTTCGCCACCGTGGGCAGCCCGCCGGCCGGCTCGATCGTGGCGCCGCGCAGGCGCTCCTGTACGGGCGCGACGATGCCGAGACTGGTCATCAGTATCCCGAACCCGAACCCCACGAAGCTGATCCATGATCCCACCATACCCTCACCGGCCCGGTAAGTGATCCCCGTCGTTCACCCACCCGACAGCGCCATCCCCCACCCGAAGACGAAGCCTCCGACCAAGGCGGCCTGCCACCAAAAGGGGGCGATGGCGGGCGACAGCCATCCCTGCTGGACGAGGAGGTGCACCCCGACCATCTGGATCAGCACCGCCAACACATACGCCCGGAGCAGCGTCTGATCCCGGATCAAGAAGATATCCCGGAAAGCGGAATTCATGCAGAAGCGGCCGCGCTGGAGCGCATAGCCGAACGCGAGACCGACGGGTAAACCCAAGAGAGCGGCCTTGAGCATCCAGAATCCCCCTCACCAACAGGTGACCCGATCGTGCTGAAAGACGAGCTCCACGACCTCTCGGTAATCCACCGCCTTGACGCGTCCCGCAGGGATGCCGCGGGCTTCGAGATCCGTCGCCGTCGCATACAGCGGCAGCGCACTGGCGCGGGTCGAAAGCACGCCGTCCTGCCAGAGGAGAACCGCCACCTCGTGCCCGCCTTGCGCCTGGTCCTCGGCAACCTGCCAGGCGAACGTCTCTGCTGGGTCCTTAATGATGTGCAAGTACTTCATCGCGTTCAACGTTCATCACATCGGTTCATGGTTCGGCGTTCATGGTTCATGGAAGAATCTGGATTTTCGATCGCAAACCCTGAACCCTCAACCCTGAACCCTGAACGGGTGCCCCTGTAGCCGTCAGTAGGGCACGACCACGTCGGACTCCTCGAGAAGCTTCAAAACCTCCGCCCGGTCAACCAGCTCCACCGCCGGATGAAGCGGGAACGCCCCCAGTGCCTCATGGGACGGCCGGTCCGCCACCACGCGATGCCCGAGCAGCTTCAGGGTCTCGATGTGCTTGGCCACCTCGGGCTGGCCGACGAGCTCCGGCCGCAGGCCGGCGGCCCCGGCACAGACCCCCGTCCCGATCAGGAGCGCGGTCACGCGCTGGGGGGCCAGGGTGTATCCCACAGCGGCGCGCAGGGCCTCGGCCGCCCGCACGGTATTCAGCGGCCCGTGTCGCACCACCATGGTGACCTGCTTCTTCATCGTCGTGCCTCAGCCAAAGACCAGAAAGCGGTCTGTCCGGTGGACGATCTGGGCATGGTCGTACTGGCTGCCGAAGACGACGCCCGCGACCGCGCTCTCTTTCGTCACGCCCCGCGGGTCGCAGGTGGATCCGCACAGGGTGATGGCGGCCCCCTGCGCCTGCAGCGCCGCCAACGCCCCGGCCACCGGATTGTCCCGACTGTCGAGGACGTTGGTGACGCCATCGTCCATGAGGAAGAGCTCGACCTCGTGCCCCAGCTCCAACGCCGCGCGGCCTACGCAGAGCGCCGTCGTCGAATTCTGGTGCTCCGGCGATGTCGTCAGCAATATCCCCAGTTTCATGCTTAACCACCGTTCAACGTTCGACGTTCAACGTCCCAGGTTCATGCCTGCTGTCCGAGTATGATTCAACGTTGAACTTTGCACGTTGAACTTTTCCCCAACGTTACTAGGTGACCGGCTGCGCCTGCGGCACGCCGCAGAACTCGTGATAATCGATGAGGTCCGTGACCGTCGGATGATCGCCGCACACCGGACACTCCGGATCCCGCCGGATCTTGACCTGCCGGAACTCGAGCGTCAGGGCGTCGAAGAAGAGCAGGCGATTGACCAGCGGGTCTCCCGTGCCCAGGAGGAGCTTGATCGCCTCCAGTGCCTGCAGGCTCCCGATGATGCCGCACAGGACCCCCAGGACACCCGCCTCCGCGCAGCTCGGCACGAGCCCGGGCGGGGGCGGGGCAGGATAGAGGCAGCGGTAGCAGCCCTTTCCGGGGACAAAGACCGTCACCTGCCCCTCAAAGCGGAAGATGCTGCCGTCCACCATCGGCTTCTTCAGGAAGTAACAGGCGTCATTCAGCAGGTATCGCGTCGGAAAGTTGTCGCACCCGTTCACGATGACGTCGTAGCCGCCGATGATCTCCCTGACGTTCTCCGACGAGAGCTGGGCCTCGTACGGTTCGACCTTCACTCCCGGGTTGATGTCCCCGATCGTGTCGACCGCCGACAGGACCTTGGGCCGACCCACGTCGTGCGTATGGTGGAGGATCTGCCGCTGGAGGTTGCTGAGGTCCACCCGATCGAAATCGACGATCCCGAGCCGGCCGACCCCCGCGGCGGCCAGGTACAGCGCCGCCGGACAGCCGAGGCCTCCGGCGCCGACCAGGAGGGCGCTGCTGTTCAGGAGCTTGCGCTGTCCTTTCCCGCCGACCTCCGGAAGGATGATGTGGCGGCTGTACCGCTTGATCTGCTCCTCGGTGAACGGGATCGCCCCGCCGGCGATGGCCGGGATCAGCGCCACCTCGTCGCCGTCCGTGAGGGCGGTCTCCTTGCCCTTGAGGTTCTCCACGGCGACCTCATTCACGTAGATGTTGACATGTCGATGGATCTCTCCGTGCGCATCCAGGACGCGCTCGCGGATCCCCGGAAACTGGGCGTCGAGGGCATCGATGAGATGCGCGACGGTCCCCCCCTCGATCTCGACCGTGGCCTGGTTGCCGGTCAGGGCGCGAAACGGCGTCGGGATGTAAACCTTGGCCCCCATGCCCCTGCTCCTTTCCTGACGACTAATACGGCACGCTGAGGTACCGCTCACCCGTATCGGGCAGGACCGTCACGACGACCTTGCCCCTCTCCAGTTCGCGGGCCACCGTGACGGCGGCGAAGACGTTGGCTCCGGCCGAAACCCCGACCAGGAGTCCCTCCTCCCGCGTCAAGCGAGCGGTCATTTTATACGCATCTTCATCGCTGACCGCGATGATCTGATCCAGAACGGCCATGTTGAGGACCCCGGGAATGAAGCTGGCGCCGATCCCCTGGATCGCGTGGGGCCGGGCCTTGCCGCCCTGCAGGACCGGCGACTTGGCCGGCTCCACCGCGATCACCTTGATCCCGGGGATTCGCGCCTTGAGGACTTCCCCCACTCCCGTGATCGTCCCTCCGGTCCCCACCCCGGCGACAAAGGCGTCGATCCGCTCGCCCATCACGTCGAGGATCTCCTGGGCCGTCGCCCGGCGGTGCACCTCCGGATTCGCCGGGTTGACGAACTGCTGCGGCATGAAGTAGTCCGGGTTCTCGCGGCACAGCTCTTCGGCGGCGAAGACGGCCCCGGTCATCCCCTCGATGGCAGGCGTCAGGATCACCTCGGCGCCGAACCGCTGCAGCAGCGTCCGGCGCTCGAGGCTCATGTCGTCGGGCATCGTCAGGATCAGGCGATACCCTTTGACCGCCGAGACCATGGCCAGCCCGATCCCGGTGTTGCCGGACGTCGGCTCGACGATGGTCGCCCCGGGCCTCAGTTGGCCTTGCCGTTCCGCCTCCTCGATCATCGACCAGGCGATGCGATCCTTCACGCTCCCGGCCGGATTCAAGGACTCCACCTTGCCCACGACGGTGGCGCCGTTACGGGGAGAGACCTTGGCGAGCTCCACCATCGGGGTGTTCCCGATGAGGTCCAGCACACTCTTCGCCAGGCGAGGCGTTCGCGCTGTCATATTCCGCTCACCGCTCACCAACCACCCCAGGGGGTAGTGGCTGGTTGCTGGTGACTAGTGGCTGGTGCCCTTCACCAACCACCAATCACTAATCACTAATCACCAAACACCACTCCTCCCTGCCGGTCGCCGTCTTAAATGTGGTAGCTCATGCTCTTCGATGCGACCTTGAGCTGCGCGCGCCGACAGATCTCCTCGAAGGTGATCCCGTCGAGGATGGCGGCCACCGCATCCCGGACGTCGGCCCACACGGTCTGGAACCCGCACCGATGCTCCACGGGGCACTTCTCCCGGCTCGAGGGATCGACGCAGAAGAGGGGGGCCGGGCTGCCCTCCATCAGGCGGACAATTTCGCCGAGCGTGATCTGGTGAGGGGGCTTGGCCAACGCATATCCCCCCCCCACGCCCCGCTTGCTCTCCAGGTATCCCGCACGCTTGAGGATCAGGAGGAGCTGCTCCAGGTACCTGACCGGGATTTCCTGGCGCTGGGCGATCTCTTCGATCAGCATGGGACCCTTGTTGTAATGCAGGGAGAGTTCCTGCATCGCCCGGGTCGCGTAATCTCCTTTGGTTGATATCTTCATGGTGCCGAATCCGCCCCTATCTCGATATTGTCAATCAATTTACTGGTCTATTATCAAATACCTGAATACCCTGTCAAGATCTTTCTTTTCCCCGCCTAATCCTTCCCAGTTGCATCGGTTCAATGCCGATCCGGATCAATATTATAAATAACTGAATACATAAGCTTGTTTTCTAGATACTTAAATAATACACTATGATATTATACTTTAATATAATGGAGGCTGTCATTCCCTCTCCTTTCCCTGCCAACCATGCTCTTGCAGGCCCCAGGGACCTCGCTGGCATCCTCCACGGAGAGTGCCCGCCTGCGCCCGCGCCGACCGCCGGGAAAATCCCTTGCCCGGGCAAGTCCCGCTCTGTTAGATTCAGGCTGAAGGAGAGCGCGTGATCAGGAGGAATATGCTCCGGATCGGGGTCCTGGCATCCGGCCGGGGGTCCAACCTGCAAGCCATCATCGACGCCGCGGAGGCGGGCAAGCTCGACGCCGCCGTGGTCGTCGTCCTCAGCGACAACGCCGAGGCCTACGCCCTCGAACGGGCCGGCCGTCATCGCATCGCCTCCGCTGTCCTGGACCCTCAGGCCCATCCAACCCGCGAGGCCTTTGACGCCGCCCTGATCGCCGCCCTCACCGCGCACAACGTGGAGCTCGTCTGTCTGGCCGGGTACATGCGGGTCCTGACGTCCCGGTTTATCGGGCACTTTCGTCATCGGATCATGAACATCCACCCCGCCCTGCTACCTTCGTTTCCCGGTCTGCACAGCCAGCGGCAGGCGCTCCACCATGGCGTGAAGTTTTCCGGCTGCACGGTCCATTTCGCCGACGAGGGAGTCGACACCGGCCCCATCATTATCCAGGCCGTGGTCCCGGTTTTCGACGACGATACCGAGGAGAGTCTTGCCGCCCGGATCTTGAAGTTCGAACACCAGATCTATCCCCGGGCGATCCAGCTCTATGCCGAAGGCCGGCTGAAGGTCGTCGGCCGCCGCGTCCTCTGTCAGGGCGCCGAGGTCGAACGGCCCTCGAGAGAGCCCTGGGGCTACATCCACCCCTAGAGACGAGCACGGCGCGAGCCGGCGAGGTCCAACCGGGACAACCAGCACGGGACGGGCAGCGGATGCAGAAAGGACGCCTCCGGATCCGGCGAGCTCTCCTCAGCGTGTCGGACAAGGCGGGGCTGGTCGAGTTCGCCGCCGGCTTGTCCACGCACGGCGCCGAGCTCATCTCGACCGGGAAGACGGCCGCGCACCTGCGCAGTGCGGGCATCAGCGTCACCGACGTCTCCGCCGTGACGGGTTCACCGGAGCTGCTTCACGGACGGGTGAAGACGCTCCACCCGGCGATCCACGCCGCCATCCTTGCCCGACGCGGCGATCCGGACCACGAGCGAGAGCTCGAGCGGCACGGCATCGCCCCGATCGACCTCGTGGCGGTGAACCTCTACCCCTTCGAAGGCACGATCGGAACCGCGCCGGTGGAGCTCGACCGGGCCACCGAGCAGATCGACATCGGCGGCCCCACGCTGGTCCGCTCGGCGGCAAAGAATTTCGAAGGGGTCGCGATCGTCACCGACCCCGCGCAGTACGCCGAGATCCTGGAAGAGCTCCGCCGCGACGGCGGCCTGTCGCTCGAGACGCGCCTGCGGCTGAGCCAGGCGGCCTTTCGACTCACGGCGCGGTACGAGGGAGCGATCGCGAGCTTTCTCAGCGCCGTGAGCTGCCGCGGCGGCGCCCTCGAGCCCGAGTGGCCGCAACTGTTCCCCCCCTTTCTCGCCCTGGGACTCGAGCGCGTGCAGCTGCTCCGGTACGGGGAGAATCCGCACCAGCGGGGGGCGCTCTACCGTGACGCGGGGGCCCGAGGTCCCTGGCTGGCGCATGCCCGTAAGTTGCAGGGGAAGGACCTCTCCTACACCAATCTGCTGGACCTCGACGCCGCGCTTCATCTCAGCCTGGAGTTCACCGCCCCTGCGGCCTGCATCATCAAGCACACCACCCCGTGCGGCGTCGCCCTCGCGGACACTCAGCTCGAGGCGTACCGGCGCGCCTACCGGACCGACCCGACCTCGGCCTACGGAGGGGTGGTCGGACTCAACCGGGCCGTCGACGAGATGACGGCGAAAGAAATCGTCTCGACCTTCGTTGAAGCGGTCATCGCGCCCGAGTACACCGAGGCTGCCCGAGAGGTCCTCCGGCCGCGCACCAACCTCCGGCTCATGCAGCTTCCGGCGGCGGCGTGGCCGCCTTCACCGGATCCGCGGGAGGTCCGGGGGGTCTCCGGCGGCCTCCTGGTCCAGGAGCGGGACCGCATCGACACGGACCCCTCCACCCTCAAGGTCGTGAGCAAGCGGGAGCCGACGCCGGCGGAATGGGAGGCCCTGGCCTTCGCGTTCAAGGTCGTCAAGCATGTCAAATCGAACGCCGTCGTGTTCACGACCGCCACGGCCACGGTGGGCATCGGGGCCGGCCAGATGAGCCGCGTGGATGCCTGCCGGACGGCCATCGTGAAGGCGCACGCTCCGCTCATCGGCACGGTCGTCGCCTCGGACGCCTTCTTCCCTTTCCGCGACGGCATCGATGTCGTGGCCGAGGCGGGGGCGACCGCCATCATCCAGCCGGGCGGCTCGGTGCGCGACGCCGAGGCCGTACAGGCCGCCGACGAGCACGGAATGGCCATGGTCTTTACCGGCATTCGTCACTTCCGCCACTAGACTGGTTCACGGTTCACAGTGCACAGTTCACAGAGTACGGGGTCGAGCTTTTCCGTGAACCATGAACCGTGAACTATGAACCCGACGGCTGGCGTCGGCCGTCGGTGAGGAAGGAGGGTGCCTATGAAAATCCTGGTGGTCGGACAGGGAGGCAGGGAACACGCCCTGCTCTGGAAGCTGGCCCAGAGCCCTCGCAAACCTCTCCTCTACGCCGCCCCGGGCAACGCCGGGATGGCGCAGATCGCCACCTGCATTCATATTCCAGTGACCGACATCGCCAGTCTCGGGGAGTTTGCCCTCGAGGAAAGGATCGATCTGACCCTGGTGGGCCCGGAGGCGCCCCTGGTGCTCGGCATAGTGGATGAATTCGAGGCACGCGGCCTCAGGATCTTTGGGGCGCGCCGCGACGCGGCGATCATCGAAGGGAGCAAGAGCTTCACGAAACACCTGATGCGGAAATACCGCATCCCCACGGCCGCCTACGAGGTCTTCGATGATCCCCGCCCGGCCAGGGCCTATGTGGAAAAGGTCGGGGCTCCCATCGTGGTCAAGGCGGACGGGCTGGCTGCGGGGAAGGGGGTCATGGTCTGCGCCACGGTGGGGGCCGCCCACGAGGCGATCGGCCGGATCATGGAGGAGCGGCTCTTCGGCGACGCGGGTGCGCAGGTGGTCATCGAAGAGTGCCTCACGGGTGAGGAGGCGTCCTTCCTCGCCTTTACCGACGGGAAGACGGTCCTGCCGATGGCCTCCTCCCAAGACCACAAGCCGATCTTCGACAACGACCAGGGGCCGAACACGGGCGGGATGGGCGCCTACTCTCCCGCTCCCGTCGTGACCGAAGAGGTGGACCGAAAGATCATGGACCGGATCATGCTCCCGACCGTTCGAGGCATGGCGGCGGAGGGACGACCGTACAAGGGGGTGCTCTACGCCGGGGTGATGATCAAGGATGGAGAACCCAAGGTCCTGGAATTCAACGCCCGGTTCGGCGATCCCGAGGCGCAGCCCCTCCTGGTCCGCATGACGTCGGATCTCGTTCCGATTCTCGAGGCGGTGATCGCGGAGCGTCTTCACGAGCACACCATCGCGTGGCGGCCCGAGCCGGCGGTCTGTGTGGTCATGGCGTCCGGCGGCTACCCCAGCGCCTACGAGAAGGGCAAGGTGATCTCGGGATTGGATGAGGCGGCCAATGTCCCCCGCGTGGTGATCTTTCATGCCGGCACGACGCTGAAGAACGGCAAGATCGTCACGGACGGCGGTCGGGTGATCGACGTCACCGGCATCGGCACGGACATCCGCGAGGCCATTACGACCGCCTATCAGGGCGTCAAGAAGATCTACTGGGAGGGGGTCCACTACCGGACCGACATCGGCAAGAAGGCGCTCGACCGCATCCGGGGCGGTTCATAATTCGGAGTTCATGGTTCATAGTTCGAAGTTCACAGCAGCGTAATTCCGATGTACTATTAATTACCAGGGCACCCAACGAGGGAATGCCCTCACGGAGCATGCCGATGACGAGCTGTGCGGCCCGACAACCTTTAGCCCTGAACCCTGAACCATGAACCCGAAACCGAAGAGGCCCGTGGTGGGCATCGTGATGGGAAGCGACTCGGACTTTCCCATCATGGAAGAGACCGTAAAGGCACTCAGGTCTTTTGACATTCCCCATGAGGTGCGGGTGATCTCGGCCCATCGGGCCCCTGCCCAGGTAATGGAGTATGCACGGACCGCGGAGAAGCGAGGGCTCAAGGTGATCATTGCGGGGGCGGGCGGGGCCGCGCATCTGGCCGGGATTATCGCGGCGGAAACCACGTTGCCCGTGATCGGGGTCCCCATCGCATCGAGCCCCCTGCTCGGTATTGACGCGCTCCTCTCCACGGCGCAGATGCCCGGGGGGGTCCCGGTCGCCACCATGGCCGTGGGCAGCGCGGGCGCGCGCAACGCCGCGATCTTTTCGGCGCAGATCCTCAGCATTCACGACGGAGATGTCGGCCACAGGCTCAAGCAATTCAAGGCGTCGCTGGAGCGGGAGGTCGTCGCGAAGGACCGCGCCATCGCCGCCAAGATGAAGCGATCCACGCGCCCGCCCGGAGGTCACGGATGACGGACCCGAAGGAAACCGTTCGGCTCACGACGCTGTCGCACGGCGCGGGGTGAGCCTGTAAGATCAGTCCGACGGACCTGGCTCAGGTGCTGAGTCAGCTGCCCACGTTCTCCGATCCGCGACTCCTCGTCGGGCCGGAGACGTCCGATGACGCCGCCGTGTACCAGCTCACCGACGACCTGGCCGTCGTCCAGTCGGTGGACTTCATCACTCCCGTCGTCGACGATCCCTACACCTGCGGGGCGGTGGCCGCCGCCAACTCGCTCAGCGACATCTACGCCATGGGGGCGCGGCCGATCTTCGCCCTGAACCTCGTCGGCTTTCCCACCGCGAAGCTGCCCCTCCGCGTCCTGAGCCTGATCCTCCAGGGGGGCGCCGATAAGGTCCGGGAGGCCGGCGCCGCCATCGTCGGGGGCCACAGCATCGACGACCCCGAGCCGAAGTACGGACTGGTGGTCACCGGCCTCGTCCATCCGCAGAAGGTCGTCACGAACGCCCGCGCCCAAGTCGGCGACGACCTGGTGCTCACCAAACCCCTCGGGCTCGGGATCATCACGACCGGAATCAAGCTCGAACGGGTCTCCGAGGAGGCCGTCGATCGCGCGGTCCGCGTGATGACGACCTTGAATAAGAGCGCGGCCGAGGCGATGGTCGAGGTCGGGGTCCATGCGTGCACGGACGTCACCGGCTTTGGCCTCCTGGGCCATCTTCACGAGATGACGTCGGGCAGCGGTGTCGCCGCCCGCATCTCGCTGCAGGCGGTCCCGGTCCTGCCGGAGGCCTGGGCGCTCGTCAAAGAGGGAATCTGTCCGGGCGGGACCAAGCGGAACCGCCAGGCCCTCGAGGGAAAGGTCACCTGGGCCCCGGGGATTACCGAAGAGGCCCAACTCGTCCTCTGCGACGCCCAGACGTCCGGCGGCCTCCTCATCGCGGTGCCCAAAGCCAAGAGCCCGACGCTCATCGCAGCCCTGCAGGCGGCGCAGACGCTTGCCGCCGCCCGGATCGGCGAAATCATCGCCGACGGCGGTCGCATCGACGTCATCCCCTGACACGCCCGCGTGCGGGCTCCGACGTCCCGGCCCGCATCGCGCCCGTCGCCTGGACACCCTTTTCCCCGCCCACACGCATCCGAATGCGCTGCGTTGACAATCCCCGATCGACACGTACATTTCACCCGAGATCTTGGATGCCTCGGACCCGGAAG
>Ga0209751_10001602_pt1 | contig 23088 bp, 20 predicted proteins | sample RifCSP13_1_FD_184019 | JGI IMG/M metagenome (GOLD analysis project Ga0209751, IMG submission 184019) | Soil microbial communities from Rifle, Colorado - Rifle CSP2_sed 13_1 (SPAdes) (version 2) | ecosystem: Environmental > Terrestrial > Deep subsurface > Rock core/Sediment | place: Rifle...
ACGGCAATGACCTCGTGATTTGGGATGACGAGAGCCGCCGCGTCGAGCTCACCCGGTTCAGTTTCCCCCGCCAGCCCGAGGAGCCGTTCTATTGCATCTCAGACTTCTTCCGCCCGATAGGTGCCGAGGTCGACTATGCCGCCTTCCACATCGTCACCATGGGCCACGAGGTTTCCCGGCGCACCGCGGAGTTGTTCGCAAAGAACGAGTACCACGACTACCTGTTGCTCCACGGGCTGGGGGTGGAGTTGGCGGAGTCACTCGCCGAGCACTGGCACCACCGGATTCGCGAGGAGTGGGGTTTCGCCCACGAGGACGGGCCCAACCTGATCGGGCTCTTCAAACAGCAGTACCGCGGGGGCCGTTACTCCTGGGGCTACCCGGCCTGTCCCGACCTGGAGGACAACGAAAAGGTGGCCTGGCTGCTCGGCGCCGATCGACTCGGCATCGAGGTCGGCGAGGAAACAGCGTTTCAATATCAACCCGAACAGACCACTTCTGCGTTGATCTGTCACCACCCGCAGGCGAAATACTTCATTGCCAAGAGGCCCAAGGAGATCAGAGATGTTGACTGACGCCGGACGTTGGCTGCGGATCGCCGAGGTGAATCCACCCGAATTCCCCGACCTGCGTCATCGCAGTCTTTCGCCGGCCTGGACCCACGTCATGGTCACCGACAACGTGTTCGGGCGGATCCGGGTGTCGCCGTACGCCTTTTCCGCCCGAATCACCCACGACACCCCGGACGTCAAGCCCACCGTTGTCGTGTCGACTCGTGACCGCAATATCCTGGCAATCGAGTCGGAAGTCAGGGGGGCTCTAGGTAATGGGGTGGACTCGTTTCTGGTTGTGATCGGGGACACCGTCCCTCATATCGACCATCTCGCCCATCATTACGAGATCGTGGAGCACCTCCGTCGTCTTCAGCAGGACCTGCCCGACTTCGAAGTTGGGATGCCGACCAGATTTCGTGAATGGCAATTCAGGCGGAGGATCGACCTCGGGGCCCAGTTCTTCGTGGCCGGTCCGGTTCTCGACCCCGAAGTGATCGGTGAGCACATGGATCGGCTCAATCTCAAGGAGGGTGACCCACCCGTGTATCTCATGATCATTCCCCCATTCAACATCCAATGGGTGGAGCAGATGGAGGGGATCGGCGCGGTGCCTGCCACAGACGGCCTCAAACGCCGCCTGGGCGAGGTGGCGCCGGATGTTCGTCGCAAGCTGGGATGGGAGATCACCGCCGAGATGGAGACCCGGGCCCGTGAATCCGGGGCCGGGGGCGTCATCCTGATGGGTCTCAAATTCGAGTCGGTGATAGACGAAGCAACCGAGGCCTGGCCCAAGATCCGCAATACGTAATACGCAGTACTCACTACGTAGTGCATATTGCGTATTGCGTATTGAGTATTTGTCAACAGACCAATCGGACTATGCAGAAACACCCTCGTTTTTGCCGATATAACACCGATGGGAACCGTGCGCATTACTGGCCCAGGCAGCCAGCGTCGCACCGCCGGGCTGGCGGTCGGCGTGACGCTGCTCCTGGTCGTCTTCGTCGTCGGTCTCGCTTTTGCCAACACCATCAGCGCCGGTCGTGTAGCTGACAACTCGAGGGCGTTGCTTTGGGCCAACGCCACCCTGGGGACCTCGGCGCTCACCCGGGCTTCCCTTGTCCAGGCCGCCACCTTCGCCGAACTGGAGGAATCGGGCCTGGTAAGACCGGCAGACCTCACCGCCGCCATGATCGAGGCCAGAGACGCCCGTGACCGTCTCGACGTCCTTCTCGACGCCGGTGGATCGAGTGTCTCGGCGGCGCCCCTCACCCACTACCTGGCATCGATCGACGAAGCGCTCCGTGCCCTCGAGTCGGGCGACACCTTCAGTGCCAAGGATCTCATCGTCTCAGACGTCGAAACCGCCTACATCGACGTGCGCGACTCGTTGCAGGCCGAGCAGGATGACATCCAGGCCCAGATCAACGCCAACACCGCCGGCGGTAGACGGGCCACCGACTTCGTCACCTTCATCCTGACCTTCGCCATCCCGGCTTCGGCAGTCCTCATCTACCGGCTGATCGCAAAAAGGGCTGTCCGGGAGCACCAGATCACGGCCGATCTCGAGATCGAAGCCGAACGGGCCGTGGGTCGAGCCAAGGACGAATTCATCGCCGGTCTCTCCCACGAGTTACGGACCCCGCTCACCTCGATCTACGGGTTTGCCGAGATCCTCACCGACACCGACGGCGCCGATGTCCAGGGGAATAGGGACCTGGCCCAGATCATCGCCAACGAGGCGGCCGAGATGACACGTATGGTCGACGATCTCCTGGCCGCGGCCCGGATCGACAGCACCGGCGTCCAGATCGAATTCGCCCCGACCCGAATCACCGATGTCGTGGAATCGGCGGTCACCCCGTTCCTCAGGGCCGGTCTCAAGGTCAAGCGGGGCGGCGGCGAAGCGTGGGTCTCGACGGACGCCGCCCGTCTCCGTCATGTGCTCATCAACCTGCTTTCGAACGCTGCTCGCCACGGCGGTGACAACGTCGGTATCGAGATCTCGGGTGGGGAGGGTGTCGTGGACATCGAGGTTTGGGATGACGGGCCAGGGGTCCCCGAGGATCACGTCGAGAAGCTTTTCGAGCGGTTCATTCACAATGGCTCCTCTCCGCTGCTGACCGGGAGTGTCGGTCTCGGGCTGGCGGTGGCCTCGAGGTTGACCTCGATGTTGGGCGGGAAGCTTTCCTATCAGCGTTTCGCCGGCAAGACCTACTTCATCGTGAGTCTGCCTGGCCTGGAGGAGCTCGCCGATCGGCACGACGACCATCACGAATCTGTCGCCAACGTGATCCGAGCCATGTCGGCATGAGACGCGCCCTCGTCCCGCTCCTTCTCGTCGCTGCCTTGGCCCTGACCCTCCCCGCCGCTGCCACCACCGAACTTGCCAACTACAAGGACAAATTCACCTCCATCGGATGGGGCGGATCGAACGGCTCCCTTCCATGGTCCGGGCCGTGGCACGAGATCGGCGACGACGGCGATGAGAAGAAGGGCTCGGTCCGGGTGGTGTCCTCGGGGAATTGCCCTTCTGGGAACTGCATCAGCATCAGCGCCCTCCTCACCAACATCGGCGCCCGCCGCACTGCTGACCTCAGTGTCCTGGAGGTGCCCGAGCTCTGCTTCGACCTGGTGAACATCCCGGCGAGCTTCGATCTCGGTGTCAGCCAATTGCTGGTTCAGGTGAACCCCGGGAGCGGTTGGGTGACTCTCGATGGAGGGGTCTACGACCTCGGGGAGGAGATCGTGACCCACCCCACATTCGATCTCTCCGAGTTCCGGTCCGAAGTGCTCGAGGTTCGCTTCCTGGTCGTCGGTCTGGCGATGACCGCCGAGGTGTTCATCGACAATGTCGAGATCTCCGGGTCGCCGATCGAGACGCCCACAACGACTACCACTGTTCCCGACAAGACGTCGACCACCGTGGGCGGCACGTCGACAACCACGACCGAACCAAGGTCGTCGACCACGACCACCGTTCCGGCTACCACCACCACCGAGGATCGGGCGGTCTCTCCTCCAACGATGATCGGTCCCGACAACTCCACGACAACCACCACCACCTCAGGCGAGGACACGACCTCGACCCTGGTGGCTGGGGGCGGTGGTGACGAGTTTCCACCGGGTTCGGGCGGCGCTGGCGACGGGAGCGGGATTCGGTGGACAGCTCGCGGCCTCCAAGCTGACTTCGACGGCGGTCTCTTTAGCGATGTGGGTGCCGTCTCGCCCATAACCGGTGTCGACTTTCAAGCTCGATTCAGCCTGGCCGCCGAGGTCATTGAGGCGAGCTGGGTCTGGATGGTGCTTCTCGCCCTGGTCATCGCATGGTCGATCGTGTCCGGGATGGAGCGGCGTAGAAGCCGGCTCCTCGACTGAGGGTTGTCCCCCATTTGAAGGGGGACCGCCTGAGCGGAGCGAAGGCGAGGGGGGTCTCAGGCACCTGAGATCCCGTTGCTGTCCGATAGCCGCTTCTACCGTGATCGAGACCCATGGAGCTGTTCCTTGATCTCCTGATCATTTTCGTGCTCAGGGTGCTCGACGTGGGGATGGCCACGGTTCGCATCGTGTTGCTGAGCCGGGGCCGGAAGGGGTCAGCTGCCTTGCTTGGCTTCTTCGAGTCGTTGGTTTGGGTGCTCGCGATTGCCAGGGTCCTCAGCGGTCTCGACGACCCGGCGCGGATCCTGGCTTTCGCTGCCGGGTTTGCGGCCGGCACCTATGGAGGAGCCGTTGTCGAAGAGTGGCTGGCGATCGGCCAGTCCCTGCTGCGGGTCATCGCGCCGGTCCAAACCCCGAGCGTGGCTGAGCTGCTGCGCGCTCGCGGTCACGGGGCAACCGTGGTGAACGGCGACGGGAGGGACGGTGAGGTGCGGATCACCTTCTGCGTCGTGCCGCGCCGGAGAGTGGCCGAAGTCGTCGACATGATCGAGACCACGAATCCGGATGCGTTCATTACCGTCGAAAACACCAGCACCGTTCGGATACTGCAACGTCACACTTAGGACGTCACCAGACAGCTCAGCCTTCGACTACCAGCGTCCCGGTCATTTGGGCATGGAGCCCACAGTGGTAGGCCCATTCCCCCGGCTCCAGCTGAGCCTCCACGGTGTGCCCGCCAAGCAGATCGAGAGGTTCCAAGTCCGCTGGCTGACCGTCATGGGTGTCGAAGACGATCTGGTGATTGACCAGCATCGCGTTCTCCCATGCCACCGATTTGCCAGCCGGAATGGTCGTTTCGGCTGGGAAGGAGAGGCTGTCGACCGTGATCAGCACACTGTCTGTCGGCGCGGTGGTTCCGGTAGCCCCAGTGGTGGTCGTTTGGCCGGAGCCACCGCCACAGGCGGCGACCAATGTGGCCAGGGCAAGTAATGCGGGTACCAGTCTGCTCAAATCGATTCTCTCCTTGTTCGGCGAGACATTACGACCTAATTCGCCCTCGAGTCTGCCAACTCCTTGTCAAGCGGCACCCGGAATCGGGCCATGACCGTCTTCCCATCCAGCCAACCCTGAAGGGCTTCCGCCTCGTGGTCGATGGCGGCCGTGGCGTCCGAGCCTACGTCCTCGAGAAGGCGGTAGATGACCTCTCCTCCGGTTCGCTGCGACCAGCCGCCGACGATCCGCCCCTCCCACCATATCGTTGCTCCCGCATTGCCGTTTCGGTCAAAGAGCTGGGGGCGGTGTTCCCCCAGGTACCAGCCCCGCTCCTTCCACCCCATCGTGGTGGGGTCCAACGAGGGAAGGAGAGCGACCCAGGGATCCGGTGGGGGAATGGGGTCGAGATCATCGGAGTGGAGGTAGGCAGGTCCCGCTTCGGTTTCAACCGGGACAGCTCCCACCGTTGTCAAGGCGGCCCGAACGTCCGTCCTGGTCCAACCTGTCCACCATGCAATGTCGGTTTCCGTCGCGGGCCCGAAACCGTGCAGCCACCGATTCAACAACTCCGCCTGGGCCTGGTCGCGGGGCATCATGGGGATCGGGCCTCCCAGCCAATCCTCGACCGCGGCCCAGCGGTACTGCCCGGACACCCAACTGCCCCGGGGTCTGGCCCGGACCACCCGACCCTGGCTGGCCAGGCCGAACAGAACCCTGGTTGAAGCCCCTACTCGGGCAAGGACCGACCCGTCCTTCCTATGGAAGACGAACTGCTCTCGGAGCTCGGGCACATCTTTCGCCAGGTCTACCGCGGCGACAGGTTCGCCCCGGGCCCGGATCGCCTCCAGTGTCTTTTCCGATACCTGGTGGTACCAGTTGGCCCCGTCGTCGGAGACTTGGGCCGCCTCGACCATTTGGGCCAGCCGTTTCAGCTCCGGGTCTGTCAACTTGGTGGTGGACGAATTGTGGATCTGGGCAATCGTCTCGACCGGCACCACCCACAAGGTCCTCCGCATCCCGAGGAGCCTGACCAGGCTTCGGTCCTGGTACAAGGCGACCTCGAGATCCGAGACTTGAAACGACTTCACTCTCGCCCGGGCAGATAGAAAGACGGTTGCGGGGTCGGACGAGTGGAGCCCGATCAGGTCCGACGCCACTGTGCCGACGTTGTCAGCGGGTTGGGCGAGGTGGTGCCGGGTGCCGAGCCGCGCCCTACGCTCCTGGGCGGTGACGGTCCTCATCGGCGTCGGACATCGAGCCAGTTGGCGTCATCGGATCAGGCGGGGACGATCCCGACCCGTCTCTCGAAGCTTTCGGCTCTCTCCATGATCTGAGCAGGGATCGCCATGATCTTCTCCTGGAACTCCGCGGCGGCGGCGGTGAGCCCGGTGAGTTCGCCGATCTTCCAGTCCTTCAACAACGGTACGACTACCCGATCGTGGTGGATTCGGAGGTTGTAGACACCCGCCCGGGCCACATCGATCGAGCGGCGCACGAAGCGGGGCATGGCGGCACCGGGCATTTGGAAATTGTCGAACACCTTGAAGATCCCACCCAGGGTCAACGATGGGGAGGTGTCGAGCATCGCTTGCATCACCGACTTGTAGAAGATGAAGTGGTGGTTCTCGTCCGACGCGATGAGACGCATCAACTCGAATGCGGCCGGGTCGTCGGTGATCTTGCCTGCATTGCGGTGGCTCACCCGGGTGGCCAACTCCTGCGCCGCGGTGTAGGCAAAGATCTCGGTGGGATCGTCGAAAGTCGGCTGGTAACCGTTGATCATCGTTGCTTTGCGGTCATCCTCGAGCTCATTGGGGTCGCAATTGCGGGAGGTGAGCAGATAGCTGCGGATGGCGATCGCGTGCTGGGCCTCTTCTGCGGTCCAAAGATGATTCCAGGCGCTGAACGCAGAGGTTGCTGGCATGTATTTCTCGATCAGGGCGTGGTAGTAGGGGAGGTTGTCCTCGGTTAGCAGGTTGAGGACCAGAGAGGTTCGTGCGCTCTCCGAAATCGTGCATTGTGAGACGTCCCAGGGTTTGTCACGGAAGCTCTCGCCGCGCTCCCAGGGCACGTACTCGTGGAAATACCAGTCGCTCCGCCTTTCCTGGTGTTCTGCGAGGAGTCTCGCCACGACGGTGTCGATTGCCTCGACCAGTTCATATTTCTCGGAATGAGCCATTCAGTGCCTCGTTGGGGGTGGGAGGGACGGTACCGGTTTGGGGATTCTTGCCCAAGGCGATGCCCACCGTGATGACTGGACCCTTCCGGGGGCGGCATGGTTACACCCACCGGTAGAGTCCCGCCCCAATGGCCACCAGAGGCATGAGGCGTGTTACCCAGAGTGGCCTCTCGATCCTCGGGATAGTCGTGGTCTTTGTCATCCTCTGGGAGGGCTACAAATTCGCCTGGACTGCTCTCGAGTGGAGTTGGCCGGTGCGACCCGACAACCGCACGATCCCCCACACCTGGGACATAGTCGGCGCCTTGTTCCAGCCGGCGCAGCGAAACGGCCCACTCCTGCTCTGGGTGGAGCTCAAGGCGGCGCTGCTCACACTCCGCGAAGCCCTGGTGGGCTTCTTGATCGGAGGTGCGATCGGGTTCGGGCTTGGGGTCCTATTCGTCAGATCGACAACCGCCGAGCGGGCCTTCATGCCCTATGTGGTGGCTTCCCAGACGGTTCCGATCATCGCCATTGCCCCGATGGTGGTGGTGTGGGGGGGACGGCTGGCCGTGCCGCAATGGCTGACGGTCTCGCTCATCGCCGCCTACCTCACCTTCTTCCCGGTCATCATCAACACGGTGAGAGGTCTGAGGTCACCGGAGGCGACGTCCATGGAGTTGATGCGGTCCTACGCCAGCACCCCGAGGGAAACCCTGTGGAAGCTGCAAGTTCCCGCGGCGCTGCCGTACATCTTCACTGCGCTCAAGGTTTCGGCTGCCGCGAGTGTGATCGGTGCCATCGTCGGCGAGCTACCTGCAGGCTTCAGAGGAGGGTTGGGCCGCGATCTCCTCCAGTTCTCCCAACAGTTCACGGCCGCACCCCAGAAGTTGTTTGCTGCCGTGATCCTCGCTGGTCTCGCCGGCATTGTCTTTGTTGGTGTCATCACGTTCACGGAACACCGGTTGGTTGCGGCAGCCAGGAGACAAGCGTGATGCCCCCTGCGGTCGAAGCAAGAGGCGTCGGGATGGTCTTTGGCCGTGGTGCCGAAGCCATCGAGGCGCTCAAGGACATCGACCTCGTGCTGGCGCCCGGAGACTTCGCCTCCCTGATCGGGCCGTCGGGCTGCGGTAAGTCGACTCTGTTGCGGCTGATCGGCGACCTGGCGACTCCGTCAGCCGGTGAGCTCGCGATCAACGGCAAGACACCAGAACAGGCCCGTCTGGATCGTGACTACGGGATGGTGTTCCAATCGGCGACTCTTCTCGATTGGCGCAATGTCAAAAGGAACGTCGAGCTTCCGCTGGAAATAATGGGTTTCGAAAGCGAGGCGCGTGCCGCGAAGGCGCAGGAGATGCTCGCCCTTGTGCAGCTAGAGCACTTTGCCGACCATTACCCATGGCAGCTGTCAGGCGGCATGCAGCAGAGGGTTGCCATTGCTCGTGCTCTGGCCTTCAACCCTTCCCTCCTTCTCATGGATGAGCCCTTCGGGGCCCTTGATGAGATGACCAGGGAGTTGATGCAGCAGGAGGTGCTCCGGATCTGGGAGGAAACCGACACCACGGTGGTATTTGTCACTCATTCCATCCCGGAGGCAGTGTTTCTCTCGACACGAGTCTTGGTCATGTCGTCGAGGCCGGGCTGGATCAGCGACGAGATCACGATCGATCTGGGGACCAAGCGAGAGGAGGACACGAGGGAAGCTCCCCGTTACTTCGAATTGATCACAGAAGTCAGAGAGGCGCTGCGACGGGATGAGCGTGGCAAGGCATGACCGAACGCGACGACATCATCCACGAGACCCACGAGACGTCTGTCGTCACCGCTTTCGAAGGCGCCGTGCCTGTCGACACGCGGCAGCCCTCCCCGATTCGACGGTTTAGCAGTCGCTACGCACCAGCAGTCGCTGCCTTCTTCACCGTGATCATCGTCTGGGAGGGCCTGACCCGCCTGTTCAGCGTCCAGAGCTTCATCCTCCCTAAGCCGAGCGAGATCATCACCAGTTTCGTCGAGACGTCATCGACGATCTGGGGTGCCGGCTTCAACACTCTCATTGAGGCGGCCAGTGGCTTTCTGCTTGGGACGACTCTCGCGGTAGCCACCTCGCTCGCGGCGGCGAGATGGGTCGGGTTCCGCGAGGGGATGCTTCCGATGGCGATCGCACTCAATGCGACGCCCATCGCTGCGCTAGCTCCCATATTCAACAACTGGTTCGGCCTGACCAACCCGTTCTCCAAGACGGGTGTGGTTGCCGTGGTTGTCTACTTCCCGGTGATGATCAACACCACAAGGGGTCTGCTCGAAGCCGACCCCGCAGAACTGGAACTGATGCGCTCGCTGGCGGCCCCACCGACCGAGGTGATGCGCCGGGTGCGCATTCCCAACGCATTACCCTATTTCTTCGCCTCGATGAAGGTGGCGACGGCCCTCTCGTTGATCGCGGCGATCATCGCGGAGTATTTCGGCGGCCCTCAGGATGTGCTCGGGCAGTACATCGTCAATCGGGCTCAGCTTTTCCAATTTCCCGATGCCTGGGCAGCGATCCTTGTCGCGTCACTGATTGGCCTGACGTTCTATGCGTTGATACTCGTAGCTGAGCGAATCTTCATGCCATGGCATGTTTCCATGCGTCGCTCGTGACTAGCCCGGCATTCCCGTACACGGCCCCCCTCACACCCGATAACGTTCCAACTCTCATCTAGGAGGAGAAACTTTGGCTATCAAGAAATGGCGCCTGCACCTGATGTGGATCGCGGTGCTGGCAATGGCCGTCGCGGCCTGCGGTGATGACACCGGCACCGGTTCAACAACCGCAGCGGAGGAATGCACCGAACCCGACCAGGTTCGACTGCAACTCCAGTGGTTCGCTCAAGCACAGTTTGCCGGGTACTACGTGGCCCAAGACCAGGGCTTTTACGAGGATCAGTGCCTCGAGGTGACGATCCTGGAAGGTGCCGTCGAAATCGTTCCCCAGCAAGTACTGGCCACCGGCGGGGCCGAGTTCGGGCTGGCCTGGGTGCCCAAGGCATTGGTGTCACGTGAGGGTGGCGCGGACATCGTCAACATCGCCCAGGTCTTCGAACGTTCGGGAACTCTCGAAGTTTCCTTCGCCGACTCCGGCATCGAGTCTCCGGAGGACTGGGCCGGCAAGAAGGTCGGCAACTGGGGCTTCGGGAACGAATTCGAACTGACCGCCGCGATCAGCAAGTTCGATGTCGAGGTTGGCGAGTTGGTTGGCCAGGACTTCAACATGACCGCCCTCCTCAACGGAGACATCGACGCCGCAGAAGCGATGATCTACAACGAGTACGCCCAGGTGCTGGAGGCGATCAACCCCGACACCGGTGAGCTCTATCAGCCCGGGGACCTCAATGTGATCGACTTCAACGAGGTTGGGACGGCGATGCTGCAGGACGCGGTTTGGGTCAACGCCGATTGGATCGCCGAGGAAGGCAACGAGGACATCGCGACCCGTTTCCTGACCGCCTCGTTCCAGGGCTGGATCCACTGTCTCGACAACTTCGACCAATGCGTCCAGGTCGTCTTGGACAACGGGTCAACACTTGGCCAAAGCCATCAGGAATGGCAGCTCAACGAGATCCTTGGCCTGATCTTCCCCGCCACCAATGGTATTGGGGTGATGAACACCGACCTCTGGGATCAGACAGTTGCAGTTGCTACTGAGCAGATTCCGGAACTCCAGGGCGTGGAGATCTCGAGCGATGCCTACCGGACCGATCTGGCCGAGGCTGCGATCGCCGCCTTGGGCGATGCCGATGTCAATGGCGCCGGTTATGAGCGTCGTGAGGTCGAGCTGAAGGAAGCCGGCGAGTAGCGGTGAACGAAGTGAGCGGTTTCTCCCCCCAGCGAATGAAGTGAGCGTTGGGGGGAGTACCGCCAAAGGCGGGGAGGGGGGTTTCTCCCGCGCGCTAGCTTTCCGTCCAACTCGTCAGGAAGGACCCTGAATGCCCAATGTCGTCAGAGCCGCCGTAGTCCAGACCGAGTGGACCGGGGACAAGGACTCGATGATCAAGAAGAACGCCGACTACGCCCGTGAGGCGGCGCAGCAGGGGGCCAAGGTGATGTGCTTCCAGGAGCTCTTCTACGGGCCCTATTTCTGCCAGGTCCAAGAGAACGAGCATTTCGAGTATGCCGAGCCGATCCCCGATGGCCCCACCACCAAATTGATGCAGGATTTGGCCAAGGAGACCGGGATGGTCCTGGTGGTGCCGATCTTCGAGAAGGAGCAGGAAGGCTTCTACTACAACACGGCCGCGGTCATCGACTCCGACGGGACCTATCTTGGCAAGTACCGAAAGAACCACATCCCGCACGTGAAGGGGTTCTGGGAGAAGTTCTATTTCCGTCCCGGGAACATGGGGTATCCGGTGTTCGACACCGCAGTTGGCAAGGTCGGCGTCTACATCTGTTACGACCGCCATTTCCCGGAAGGGTGGCGGGCCCTGGGGCTCAATGGCGCCAAGATCGTGTTCAACCCCTCGGCCACCAGCCGTGGCCTGTCGATGTACCTCTGGAAACTCGAGCAGCCGGCTTCGGCGGTGGCCAACGAGTACTTCATCGGAGCCATCAACCGGGTGGGCAAGGAGCCGCTAGGAGACAACGACTTCTACGGATCGTCCTATTTCGTCGACCCCCGGGGCCGGATCATTGGTGAGTCGGCGTCCGACACCGAGGAGGAGTTGGTGATCAGGGATCTCGACTTGGACCTGATCGACGAGGTGCGCCAGCAGTGGGCGTTCTACCGGGACCGCCGCCCCGACGCCTACGGCGATTTGGTCGCACCCTGAAGGGAGGAGTCATGGCAAGGACCGTCATCAAAGGTGGCACCGTTGTCACCGCCAACGCCACGACAGTGTCTGACGTGCTGGTCGACGGGGAGAAGGTTGCTGCCCTGGCCGGGCCCGGTTCCCATGACTGGGAGGCGGGCGCCGACCAGCTGATCGACGCCACCGGCAAGTACGTCATCCCGGGCGGCATCGACGTCCACACCCACATGGAGCTTCCGTTCGGCGGGACCAGGGCCGCGGACACGTTCGAAACCGGGACCCGGGCCGCGGCCTGGGGCGGGACCACCACCATCATCGATTTCGCCGTTCAGACCAAAGGCCAGAGCCTGATGGACGGGTTCGAAGCCTGGATGGGCAAAGCCGACGGGAACTGCGCCATCGACTATGGGTTCCACTTGATCGTTGGGGATGTGACCGAGCAGGCGTTGAAGGAGATGGACACCGCCCTCGACGAGGGTGTCACCTCGTTCAAGATGTTCATGGCATACCCGGGTGTCTTCTACTCGACCGACGGCGAGATCTTCAGGGCCATGCAGAAGGCGGCCGAGAACGGCTCGACCATCATGATGCACGCCGAGAACGGGATCGCCATCGATGTTCTGGTGGAACAGGCCCTGGCGAGAGGCCACACCGACCCCATCTATCACGGGCTGACCCGGCCGGCGATCCTCGAAGGCGAGGCGACCTACCGGGCGATCAAGTTGGCCGAGTTGGCCGGCTGCCCGCTTTACGTGGTTCACATGTCGGCGGCCGAGGCCCTGCTCGAGCTGACCCTCGCCCGGGACGACGGTCAGAACGCCTTCGGCGAGACCTGTCCCCAATACCTGTTCCTGTCCCTCGATGACCTCGGCAACGGCTTCGAGGGAGCCAAGTACGTGTGCTCACCGCCCTTGCGGGATCGGGCGGAGGAGCATCAGGAAGCCCTGTGGAAGGGACTGGCCACCAACGATCTCCAGATCGTGTCCACCGATCACTGCCCCTTCTGTTGGGGTGATCATCCCCAATTCGGGACCCAGAAGCAGCTGGGGAGGGACAGCTTCGCCGCCATTCCCAACGGCCTTCCCGGGGTCGAGCACCGGATGGAGTTGATCTATCACGGCGGAGTCCACGAGGAGCGTCTCGGCCTGAACCGCTTCGTCGAGGTCACCGCCACCACCCCGGCCAAGATGTTCGGCCTCTACCCGCAGAAGGGCACGATCGCAGTTGGCTCCGACGCCGACATCGTGGTGTTCGACCCGGCGGCGAGCCACACCCTCAGCGCAGAGACCCATCACATGTGGGTGGACTACTCGTGTTACGAGGGTTTGGAGATCACCGGCAAGGTGGACACGGTGCTCAGCCGGGGAAAGACGATCATCGAAGCTGGTGCCTACCACGGGACGCCCGGTGACGGCCGCTATCTGCGGCGGGGAACGAACCAGTATTTGATATAGGGGATCTAGCTCGCCTTGGAGCGGTAGCCCCGGCCGACCGGCGCCTGTTTGCCGGCGACTGTCATCCAGACGACTTGTGAAAGCGGCGGATCCGAGAGGGTTGGTCGCCGGCAAAGTCGGCCGGCAATAAACACTCGGCCGGGCTTATTCCGCCGCGGGCACGAGATAGCGGGCCCAGGCCGGGAGCGATACGCGCGCCGCAGTCCTGGCGAAGACCGCCATCGTCATGTTGAGGCCGGCGTGCACCGCCAGCGGCGCCCAGATCGACCCGGTTTCCATCCGAAGCCAGACCAGGCCGGCGCCGACGAGGGTGGTCACCATCACGGTGAGCATGACATGGGCCACACTGGCCAGGGTCCGACGGTCCGTCGCCTTGGCCTGCTCGAGACCGGGCCCGACGTGCCACATCCCGAACAAGGCGGCACCTGCCCAGAGCGCTATGGGTGCGGGGTAGAGGGCGATCAGGGCGGTGTGAAGCACTCCCCTGAACACGGCTTCCTCGATGAGGGCGGTCATGATCGGGATCCGGACCAGGATCTGCGAAGCCGCCTCGCGTGGGCTCATGGCTGCCATCCGGGGGTCGGCGAGTTGGCCCCGCAGTTGAGGGTGGGAGAGCATGACCATCCCGACCATGCTCATCACGAGGATGGTGCCCACTCCCCAGGCCGCCACGGTGCCGCCGTCGGGTATCCCCAGGCCAATGGTGTCGAAGCCGAACCAAGCACCAGCCGCCAGGACCAGCCCCGCGCCCACCAATCCGGTGACGAGCGGCGCCCACCTCGTCCGGAACCTGCCGGGGAGGAGGACATAGACGAGGGTCTGAAAGCCGACTGCGTAAGCAACCAGCGGTATGGCGGTGGTGGCGAGAGGCATACCGATTGCCGGTTAAGAGGGAGGACACTGTCGCCGGCGCGAACAGCGTGCTGTTGTTTGAGAAGGTATCGGTATTCTGACGCTATCGGAACAGCCCCAAGTTCCCGGTTCCGTGCCCGACTACCTTTGGGCAACCCGGAGGCCCCATGAAAACCATCAACCATTGGATCGACGGCTCACCCACCTCGGGTGCCTCCACCCGGGTCGGCCCCGTCTTCAACCCGGCCACCGGGTCACAAACCGCAGAGGTGCCGTTGGCTTCAACGGTTGATGTCGACAAGGCAGTCCGGTCGGCGAAGAGCGCCTTCGAGACCTGGCGCTACTCGTCGCTGACCCAGCGTCAGAACATCATGTTCGCCTTCCGCGAACTGGTGGCAGCTCGCAAGCTCGACATCGCCAAGCTCCTCACTGCCGAGCACGGCAAGACCATCGATGACGCCCTGGGCGAAGTGCAACGTGGTCTGGAGGTCATCGAATTCGCCTGCAACATCGCCCGTCTACTGAAGGGCGACTTCTCAGAACAGGTCTCGACCGGGGTGGACACCTACACCATTCGCCAGCCGCTGGGGGTGGTCGCGGGGATCACCCCCTTCAACTTCCCGGCCATGGTCCCGATGTGGATGTACCCGCTGGCCATTGCCTGTGGCAACACCTTTGTCCTCAAGCCGTCGGAGAAGGACCCCTCGCCCTCGATGCTCTGTGCGGAATTGTTCGCCGAAGCCGGGTTGCCCGAGGGGGTCTTCAACGTGGTCCACGGGGACAAAGAGGCTGTGGACGCCATCCTCGCCCACCCCGATATCGCCGCCGTCTCCTTCGTGGGCTCGACCCCGATCGCCCGCTACATCTACGAGAACGGGACCCGCAACGGGAAGCGGGTCCAGGCGCTCGGTGGGGCCAAGAACCACATGATCGTGCTGCCCGACGCCGACATCGACCTCGCCGCCGACTCCGCGGTGTCAGCCGGCTACGGCTCGGCCGGGGAGCGATGCATGGCGATCGCGGCCGTGGTGGCCGTCGGCGACGCGGGCGACCGGCTCATCGAGGGAGTTCAGACCCGCATCGAGAAACTGAAGGTTGGGCCGGGCGACGAACCGGGGGTGGAGATGGGGCCGCTGGTGACCAGGGCCCATCTCGACCGGGTGCTGGGGTATGTCGACGCCGGGGTCTCCCAGGGTGCGCTCCTGGTGGCCGACGGCCGGGACCTGGTGGTGGACGGCCACGAAGACGGCTTCTTCCTGGGCCCCACTCTCTTCGACCAGGTGACACCGGACATGTCGATCTACACCGACGAGATATTCGGACCGGTGCTGTCCACGGTTCGGATGGAGCATTTCGAGGACGCCATCCGTCTCATCAACGAGAACCCCTACGGAAACGGCACTGCAGTCTTCACCAATGACGGGGGGGCAGCCCGCAAGTTCCAACAGGAGATCCAGGTGGGGATGGTCGGGATCAACGTTCCCATCCCGGTGCCTCTTTCGTTCTACAGCTTCGGTGGATGGAAGGACTCGATATTCGGTAGCCACGCCATCTATGGCCCCGAAGGCGTTCACTTCTACACCCGCCAGAAGGTGGTCATCTCGCGGTGGGCCGACCCGATACATCGTGGCGTGGACCTCGGGTTTCCCACTCACGGCTGACGGCTGTCAGGTTTCGGTTCGAGCGGACACTTACCCGATGAAGAGGGTGAATTGTCCACAGCCGAGCTACTCCAAGTGACTACCGAAGCTGACCAGCGCTTCGAGTCTTTGTTCCGCACCCACCATCAGGCTGTCCTCAGCTATTGCCGGCGGCGGATGGCCGCAACGGATGCCGAGGATGTTGCTGCCGACGTGTTCGCTGTTGCCTGGCGTCGGTTGGATGACATCCCGGAGGGGGAGGCTGCGAAGGCCTGGCTGATGGCGGTGGCCTACATGACCATCGGCAACCACCGTCGGGGCAGCACCCGCCGTTTGTCGTTAGGAGACAAGCTGGCCGCCCAGCGAGGGGGCGAGCCCGAGACCCCCGAAACCCGGGTGGCGAGCAGCGAAGAGGACCTGCGTCTCCTTACCTCCCTGGAGAAGCTCCGTGCCTCCGACCAGGAGATCCTGAAACTCGTGGCCTGGGACAAGGTGAGTCATGCCCAGATCGCCACCGTGCTCGGGATCAGTGTGGCCGCAGTAGACCAGAGGGTTTCCCGGGCAAGAAGCCGGCTCAAGAAGGAATACGAGAAATTGCAGAGCCCCGAAGGAGTTGTTTTCCGTGCCTGACCTACTCGATCGTCTTGCTGCACTCGACCCGGTGTCGAAGGGGATGACCACCGTTGACAGCCACAGGCTCCGGGCCCAGGTCGCCGATCGGATCGAGGGCCGGACTACCACGTTACGTCCGGCATCGGCCCCACCCAGCCGTCGCCGGCTGGCCCTCGTCGGGGTTGGTGTGTTCGCTCTCGTGATCGTGATCTTCATCCCGGTCTACCTGACCCAGAAGCCGAGACCAGCGATCGATGCCGCCACCGAGGACACCCTGCGTGGCCTGCCCGGGGTTCAGGACGTGATCCGGGTGGGCACGGTGGGCGGGGTTCGGACTTCGGCAATTGACGGGGAAACGATGTGGGTGGTCAGTTCCAACGATCACGAGCTGTATCGGGTCGATCTCCCCTCGGGCACGGTCGAAGAGACCTTCCCGCTCGAGGGCTACGTCGAAGGCGTCTCGGTGAGCGGGGGATATGTCTGGCTGAACTCCTACGAGAATGGTGGAGAAGTCCTTCGCTTCGACCCGCAGACCGGCACCACTGATGTGATCTCATTGCCGGACCAAGTCACCTCCGGGATCCGGGTCGAAGACGAGCTTTGGCGCACCACCGAAGGAGGTCAACTCCTGGTCATCGACGACGGGGGCGCCGTGACTGAGCACCAGCTCCCTGCAGGCCTCCAGGGTGGGGCGCTCATTGGCTATGTCGACGGTTACGTCTGGATGGTGGTCGGTGGCGGGTTGGCCAGGGTCGATCCTGATGGGCTGGGTCTAGAGGTCATGGCCTACGAGGGTGCCACTCCTTTCGTAAGACCCTTTATTTCCTCTCCTCGATGGGTGATCGACGGCAACGGCGCGCCGTGGGTGTTGGACATCGACCGCAACACCCTGGTCCGGATCGATGAGTTCACGACGGATGGGGAAAGCGTGTCGTCAGTTCCGGTGGGGCGATTCCCCCACTCTGCGGTGTACGCCGATGGCTATCTCTGGGTCACGAGCTACAACGACTACACCCTTTCCAAGGTCAATCTCGAGACCCTGGCGGTCGAGACCGTGACACCGTTCCCGGGCCGGCCCAGCGAAGTGGAGTACGCCGAAGGGTCCCTCTGGGTCTTCCTCTATCAGTCAGGGTTCCTGGTGCGGATCGATCCCGGGGCCGAGCTTCAGGATCTCGAAGTGACCCTCGACGAGGTTGTCACCATCGACGATCGCCAACTCCGGCTGCGGTGCTCAGGCAGCGGCGACCCGCTGGTGATCCTCGATGCTGATGTCGACCTAGGCGCCGGATCGTGGTCGGTGGTTCAGGCCGGGCTCTCTGGCAACAACGAGGTCTGCTCCTTTGACAGGTCGGGGACCTATTCGGTTCAAACTGGGGCACCGGCCGGAGACGCCGAGCAGCTGACGTCGGATCTGATGACGGCCCTCGGCGAGTTCGGGCTCGCAGACCGTGACATCGTCTACGTGGGCCACGGCGAGGGGGTGGCCACCGCCCAGGCGTTTGCCTACGGGTTCGGTGAGCAACTGGATGGGGTCGTTCTGGTCGACCCCGCACCGGCCGGCTTCGCCAAGTACTCCGACGATGCCGCGGACCGTTTCCCCTATGCAGGCCCGGGTGACTTCGGCGACCGACCCCTGGTGGTCATCGGGCACGACATGGACGTGACGTTCCGCAGTCCCGGGTTCATCGCAGGCCAGGGTGCGGAGCGGTCCGAAGAGGTGAGCACCCAGTGGCAGGAAGGGCTCGCCGGGTATGCCGCACTCTCGACGAACTCCACCCAGTTGCTGGCTGAGGGGAGCAACCACTCGATCCCATGGGAACGGCCCCAGATGATCGTCGACGCCGTGAAAGGGCTGTTCGGCCCCTAACGTCGTTCCAATGAACCGTTGGGGCCCACGGATGCTGGTCCTGTTGTCGGCGACGGTATTGTCGATGGGTTGCTCTGGGGTGGACGAGGGGAGCGATACCCCCACGACGACTTTGTCATTCGCCACCACGACCACACATCAGATCACCTTGGGCGACCTCGTGGGTGACTGGGACAACGGCCAGTTGTTCCTCCAGGTCACCGACGACGGGTCCTATCAAGTATTGGAGACCGCCGCTTCCAACCCCAACGACCCGCTGATGGGTGGTTTCGTGGCCCGGGAGGAGGCCAATCTCATCTTTGTCACCAACATCTACGGAGAGTGCGCCGGCCAGACCGGGGTCTATGCGGCCGCAATGGATGACACACAGCTGGTCCTCATCCTGGTCGACGATCCATGTCAGTTCCGGGCCACCCGCTTCGAGAGCCCGTGGGACCAAGTCTGATCGAGGTGCCGGGCTCTATTCGAAGTTGGCAATGGCCACCGCCAGGGCAGTGAGGAACGCGGCGGAAAACGCCAGAACCGCCCAGGCAATGACCACGATCGCGGTGACAAAGCCACCCGGTTGCTGCCGACTACGCCAGAGCGCCAGCACACCGAAGACCGCCCCAACCACCCCACAAGCGGCCACGATCGCGGTGGTATCGATGATCCTGGTGGCGAACAGGCCGGCGATGACACCGACCCCGAGACCAGCCAGCAGGCCAACGACGACGTCATGGGCCCTCCACCAGGCCGGGATCGAAGTCTCTTTGGGGGTTGCGTCCACCGGGTCTTCTGGTTCGTGGTCGATCATTTCCCACCCCATTCTGGCGCGGGGATCGCGGCCTATAGGTCGAGATCTCCCGCGCCAAAAAGACCAGGAGTAGATTCCGCGATCCCCATGGTGGAGATCGGTTACCACAATCTTCCGACCGAGCTGACGACGTTCGTGGGGAGAGCGGCGGAGATCCGCACCCTTTCGGGTCTGCTCGATACCAGCCGATTGGTGAGCCTTACCGGGCCGGGCGGCGTGGGGAAGAGCCGGCTCGCCACCCAGGTGGCGGTGACCATCGCCGACGGATTCCCCGACGGCGTTTGGTACATCGACCTCACCTCGACCGACGACGGCGATCAAATCCCCAGCGTCGTCGCCGAGTCCTTTGCGGTCGGTGACATCGAGGTTGGCGGGCTCCGTGAGCGTGGCGAGGTGGTCGCCGACTTCCTGTCGGACAGGCATATTCTGCTGATTCTCGACAACTGTGAGCACGTGCTCGGTGCAGTCCGAACGCTGACTAAGACGCTTCTCTCAGCTTGCCCCGGCGTCCAAATCCTTGCGACAACCAGAGAGATTCTGGGAATGAACGGCGAGATGGTATTCCGGGTGGCCCCACTTCCAGTCGAAACCGAGATCGAAGGAGAGCGTCCCGAAGCGGTGCGGCTGTTCCTGGATCGGGCGGCGCAGGTTCGGGCCGGATACCAGGCGGACTCCGAGGCTGTGGAAGTAATCGGGGAAATCGTTCGGCGTTTGGACGGATTACCGCTCGCAATAGAGGTCGCGGCCTCGAGGACCAAGCTGCTCTCGCCCAGCCAGATCCTTGATCGGCTCGCCGACCGTTTTCGCTTTCTCGAGAGCTCGGCCGGGCGACCCTCCCGACACGAGACCATCCAGGCGACCATCGACTGGAGCTACAACCTCCTCGATCGGCGCGAGCAAGAGGCCCTGCAACGCCTCGCCGTGTTCAACGGGTGGTCTCTGGAAGGCGCCGAGGCGGTGCTCGGGGAGGTCGACGAGACGTTTGAGATCCTCGAGGGCCTGGTGGACAAGTCCCTCGTCGATGTTGTCCTGCGCGGCTCGGAGAACCGTTACCGACTCTTGGAGACGGTCCGACAGTTTGCCCTCGAGCGTTTGGCGGAAGCAGGTCTGGAGGAAGAGGCGCGGCTACAGCACGGCTCATACACCCTGGCATTGGCGGAACGAGGCGATCAGGGTCTGCGCGGCCATGACCAGGCTCAGTGGGTGGAGAGGATCAAGGCTGATCACGACAACATACGGGCCGCCGTCGGGTGGGCCCTTGGCGGGGGCCACATCGAGCACGCACTGCGCGTGGTTGCCGCGATGGGTAGGTACTGGTTCATGCAGACCGAATGGAAGGATGCCCTCCGTTGGTTTCGCCGGGTATCCGAGCTCTCGGGCCCGGAGCACGATCTTCTGTGGGCGCGTGCCTTCATCAAGACCGGGGCCATCGAGCTGATCACGAGGGGCTCTCCGTCGGACCCCGACGCCGGGGAAAGGGCGCATCGGATCCTCGAAGAGCAAGGAAGCATGAGCGAGCGGGCCATGTCGTTGTATGCGCTGGCTGAGGCGAGGTCGATGACGACCGGTGCCGAGGAAACGATTCGCGCCAGCATCGCATTATTCCAAGAGGCCGGAGACCAATGGGGGGAAGCCTATGCCAAGCGGTGGCTCGGGAGCAAGGTCGAGTTGCTCGGGGACGCTCGCCAGAACATTGCCCACCAGCGCGAGGCGGTCGAAGGCTTCATAAACCTCGGCGACCACTGGTCGGCGGGTTGGCTCGCCTTTGACCTCGGGTTCAGCCTGCTCGCGGTGGCTGAGTATGTCGAAGCCGACCAAGCGTTCGACAAGGCACTCGGATTGGTGGCGAACATCGACGAGCGTCTCGTTGTTGCCCACGCCACCCGGGGCAAGGCATCGGTGGCCGCCGGCCTGGGGAGACCCCAGGAGGCGCGACGGCTGTTCCGGGACGCGATACCAATGTTCGAGCGGATCGGAGACCAGAGCTGCGTCGCGTTCTCTCACCTGTACCTGGCGGACGTGGAGTCCGAGCTTGGCGACCTAGAAGATGTGGTATCTCTCCTCAGCAAGGCCATCGATGGCTTCGTCGAGACGAGGAACCCACCGGGGGTGTCCGCCGTCCTACGGAGGCTGGCCAGGGCTGTCACCTCTGTTGCACCTGAGATTGCCACCCGACTCCTGGCCGTCGACGAAGGTGGTCGAACGCAGGGTGCCGCTCTGTCCCCACAGGAACGGGCGATCGAGGAGCAGGTGATCGAAGGCTTGCGTCAGGTCCTGGGGTCGGAGCGATTCCAGGAACTTCTCGAGTCAGGTGATGACGCGGACTATCGGGGCCTCCTTGCAGAGATCCGGCTGCTGCAGAGCCCGACCATGCGGCCCGAGCCGAGCCCGCCCACCGAGTCCGACGCGGCCATCGGCTTGTCGGACGTGTTCGGCGACCTGCGTCGCCATCTCGTATCGGCCTGGCGCGTGCAGGGGGAGCTGCTGGTGCAGCGCCCGCTTGGTGGCAAGTCCGGAGCCTCGGTGCTGGCCGTGGATATCGACTGCGACGCGTTCAGCGGGCAGGCGATCCTGAAGCTGGAGGCGGCCGGAAATGCGGATGGTGACTTCGAAGCCGACCGTCATCGCCTTGCCTTTGAGCGGTCACCGGACTTCGCCGCTCGGCATCTGCCCCGAATCGTCCATGCCGCCAGCTTCGAAGGGGCGACCGCCATTCTGGCCACGATTGCGGCTCGAGGGCTCGAGTTCACGGCCCCCTGGGAGGAGGCCGCCTACCCGACGCAACTGGCTGTCGGCCGCCGGGTCTCGGCGGAGATCCTGAGCGAATGGAACGGCGACTACCGGTTGGCCGAAGCCATCCTCGATCCCCAGGAGGTGCTGTCCGGCTGGCTCGACTACCGGCTCGAACCTCGCCGCGGGCGGATTCACGGGTTCCTCGAACAGTCGGGGCTCGACCCGCTGACGCCCACATTGATCTGGGACGGTCATTGGTACCCGAATCCGCTCGCATTCGCTGTGGGCACCCATGACGAGATGAGCCGGCTGGGAATCCGCCCTGTCGTTGGCAACATCCATGGGGATCTCCACGGTTTCAACGTGCTGGTCCGGGAGGCTGATGGCGCACTCGACTGGTTCTTGATCGATCTCGCCTTCTATCGACCCGAGGATTTCCTCTTTTTCGACCATGCCTATTTCGAACTCAGTCATCTGCTCGAGGCCAGGGCAGACCGGTCGATCGATCGATGGATGCCGCTGCTGTCGGCAATCGGGGGAAGGAAAGTTGCGGAGGGCGATGATGTAGGGCTGGTTGATCTGGCTCAGGCGATGAGGGGAGAGGCTGATGCTTGGGTGGACGAAAGGGAACCCGATCGAGTTGCCTCTATGGTGGGCCAGATGATGTTGGCCCGGGTTGCCGTGGGCCTGAACTTCACCCACAAACGGATCCCGGGCCCCCTGAAACAGCGTGGATTCCTGTACGCGATGAGCTCGCTCAAGGACTACGTGAGATTCGAAGGGTTGGCCTGGCCCAGAACCGGGACGCCACTGGAGTTCGGTTGACGCCCGGACATGGCGCTACCGGCCTTGATTCCGGTCCTGATTACCGTGATCACATGAGGTCAACCTGTGTGATCACCTGATGGACTTTGGTGTGGTGCTGCAGACCGACCCACCGGCCTCCCGGGTGGTTGAACTGGCCAGGATGGCCGAGGACCTGGGTTTCACCCATGTCTGGACCTTTGACTCCCACGTCTTGTGGCAGGAGCCCTTCGTCATCTACTCGAGGATCCTGGCCGAGACCGAGCGGGTGATCGTTGGGCCGATGGTGACCAACCCCGGGACCCGGGATTGGACCGTCCTCGCTTCCCTGTTCGCCACCCTCAACGACATGTACGGGCCTCGCACCATCTGTGGCATGGGCCGTGGCGACTCCGCCCTGCGCTACATCGGCCGCCCGCCGAGGACCCTGGAAACGATGGCCGAATCGATGGACGTCATC
>Ga0209751_10001603_pt1 | contig 23087 bp, 24 predicted proteins | sample RifCSP13_1_FD_184019 | JGI IMG/M metagenome (GOLD analysis project Ga0209751, IMG submission 184019) | Soil microbial communities from Rifle, Colorado - Rifle CSP2_sed 13_1 (SPAdes) (version 2) | ecosystem: Environmental > Terrestrial > Deep subsurface > Rock core/Sediment | place: Rifle...
TTCTCGATACTCCTACAGGGAACGGGGGCTTAAATCCAGACGGGAACGTCATCCCTTCCGGCCAGAGGAACGCAACACTTGCCCGCCTTGCCGGGACCATGCGCCGGGTGGGCATGAGCCGGGACGAGATATTCGCGGCCCTTGAGCGGGTCAACCGGGACAGGTGCCAGCCTCCGCTTCCGATACGCGAGATCAAGCGGATAGCCGAAAGCATATCCAGATATGAGCCTGACGGAGTCGCGGTCGCAGTGGTCGAAGACCATTACGGCCAGGACATGGAGACTTCAACGGTTGAAGCCGCTCCAGCGATGGAGGACCCGGGACCGCTCCCGGACGAGCTCCTCCGGGTGCCAGGCTTCGTCTCCGAGGTCATGGACTACTGCCTTGCCACGGCCCCGTATCCAAACGTGGTGATGGCCTTCTGCGGGGCGCTCGCCCTCCAGTCGGTACTGGCCGGGAGAAAGGTGCGGGACCCCGGTGACAACCGGACGAACCTGTACCTCCTGGGCCTCGCCCACTCGTCAGCCGGGAAGGACAGGCCGCGCAAGGTCAACACCGAGATACTGCACGCGGTCGGCCTCTCGGGGCATCTCGGCGGCAGGTTCGCCTCCGGAGAGGGAGTCCAGGACGCGCTCTTCACCCAGCCGTGCATGCTATTTCAGACCGACGAGATAGACGGGATGCTACAGTCCATCAACAAGGCCAAGGACGCTCGGCACGAGAATATCATGGGGACGCTTTTGACCATGTACTCGTCTGCCAATTCTATCTTCCCCATGAGGCGCAAAGCGGGAAAGGAATCGCCCGGCGCCATAGACCAGCCCTGCCTCGTGGTCTTCGGCACAGCCATCCCTAACCACTACTACGACTCCCTTTCAGAGAGGATGCTCACCAACGGCTTTTTCGCCAGGACGATTATCCTCGAGTGCGGCAACCGCTCTCCGGGCCAGGAGCCTGGCATCGAGACCTTGCCGGAGCGCGTATTGGAGACCGCCAGGTGGTGGGCCGACTTCAGCCCGGGCACCGGGAACCTCGAGAACTGGCATCCGGTCCCGTTGGTAGTGCCCCACACGGACGAGGCCAGGGACATCCTCATCGAGATGCGGCTGGAAGCCGAGGCCGAGTACGCCAAGGCCGAGGGGTTCGCCGACGCCGTAGGCACGACCGTCTGGGGGCGTGTAAGCGAGCACGTGAGGAAGCTCGCGCTCATCTACGCCGTGAGCGAAAACCACGAGCGCCCCGAGATAGACAGGAACGCGGTCGAATGGGCGAGACGCTTCGTAGTCCACCAGACGAAGCGCATGCTCTTCCAGGCGAGCTCCCACGTGGCCGAGAACCCGTTCCATGCAGAGTGCATGAAGCTTATTAGAAAACTCCGAGAGGCCCCGGGACAGACGATGCATCACAGCGCACTCTTGAAGCGGATGAAGACGGACGCCAGGACCTTCATGGAACTCATAACCACCCTGGAGCAGCGAGGGGACATCAGGGTACTAACCCGGTCGACCGCCGGGCGGCCTAACCGCCTCTACCAGCTCTCTGAGGGGGTGAAAGAAGGGTCGGGGGTGAAAGAATAAAATGCCGGAAAAATATAACATGCTGATTCTATTGGTTGTTTTACTGTCGGGCGACTTCTTTCCCTTACTTCTCTCTTTCACCACCCCCTCATACATATACACACGGGGGTATATATACGCGCGATGGGAAATATAGAGAGGGAGAGAAAGAAGGGAAATAAGGGAAAGAAGATATATCTTATTAATATATATACTCTTTTTTTAATAGTAGTTTCACCTTTTTTCTCCCTTTTTCACCCTGACCGTTTTTTAGGAGGCCTTGACCGTGATTGACATCAAGATACAGCCGATATCGAACAGCACCGGGAGGAGGTTCGTGGCCCAACACCACTACGCCGTCATCTGTCCTCCCATAACGAAGCTCTCCCTGGGCCTCTTTGCAGGTGACGACCTGGTCGGGGTGGCGCTCTGGGGATACGGGACCCGGCCGAGGCACACCATAAAGAGGATTTTCCCGTCCCTCGACGTGGAGGACTACCTCGAGCTCAACCGCCTGTGCGTACTCGACTCGATGCCCAGGAACACGGAGAGCTTTTTCCTTGGCACGATGGCCGCATACATCGGGGAGCATTTGCCGGGCGTAAAGCTCCTCTACAGCTGGGCCGACGGGCTACGGGGAAAGCCCGGATATGTGTACCAGGCATCCAACTGGCTCTACGGCGGCCACATCTGGTCGGAGTTCTACATGACCGGGGAAGGCGAGGTGGTCCACCCGAGGCTCCTCATCACCCGGTACGGCACCCGGAAGAAGTCCGTGACGCTCGCGCTGGGGCTTTCGAAGGTGCGGGGATTTCAGTTCAGGTATCTGAGGTTCCTGTGCTCGCATGGGGAGAGAAAGAGGCTTCTGAGGGAGTCGCCGTTCGATTGGTTCAGCAAATACCCGAAACGGAAGGACTTGAAGTGGGTCATCGAGGCGGAGGAAGGCTCAAGAGAGAGCCGGGAGCTACCCAGGCTCCAGGGGTCGGGGCGGTTCCGGCACTCCGCTCCAATTAAAGGAGGTACGCCATGCATTTTGAGGTAAAGGGGCTTAAGGAGTTGAGAGACGCCCTGGACCCCAAGAGGTACAAGAAGGTCGCCACGCAGGTGCTCAATAAGCTCGGCTCGCAGGGTAAGACGGCCATAAGCCGCGAGGTCAGGAACACCTACAACATCAAGCGGGACCGACTGGACTCCGGGTTCTACATGAGACGGGCCACGTGGGAGAACCTTGCCGTACTCCTCAGGTACAGGGGTAAGACGCCGGGCCTGCAGCGCTTCGACGCCCGCAGGACAAACAGGGGCGTGACCGTAAAGGTCAGGAAGTCCAGCGGAAGAAGGGTGGTACAGGGCGCGTTCATGCCCAAGAGGATTATCGGCGTCTATAAGCGCGAGGGCATGGAGAGGTTTCCCATAAAGAGGCTCTACGGCCCGGACGTGCCCGGCATGGTCAACACCGTCGGAGCGGATGCGGCGCAGAGGATCATAGACGAGAAGGCTAACAAGCTACTCGCGCACGAGTTCGAGTACGAGTTGAGTAAAAAATGACGGGTCCCTCTGGCAGCATGGGCGTGCGGGTGCTGCCGAGCGCGGGATTCAGCTTGCGTCGGAGCCTGAATCCAAGTTGACGGTTGACAGAAGAAACGGAGACGAAAAGTGAACGAAGCCATCAAAATGTCCAGCCGGATTGAACTCTGGCCTCTTGAGAAGCTAAAGCCATACGCGCGTAACCCGCGCACGCACACCCCGGAGCAGGTTGCTAAGGTTGCGGCCAGCATCGTGGAGTTCGGCTTCACGAACCCCATCCTGGTCGACGCCAACCAGGGCATTATAGCCGGGCACTGCCGCCTCATGGCGGCGCAGAAGTTAGGCCTTACGACCGTGCCGATAATAGAGCTTACGCACCTCTCCGAGGCGCAGAAGCGTGCCTATGTCATCGCAGACAACCGGCTCGCCCTGGACGCGGGCTGGGACATGGAACTCCTTGCCAGGGAAATGGCGGCCTTGAAGGACGAAGGCTTCGACGTGGAGCTTACAGGATTCTCTGGAGATGAAATAGACGAGCTTCTCGACTCCGGGGAGGCCGGAGGCCTTACGGACGACGACGAGGCCCCGCCGATGCCCGAGGAGGCAATAACCGTCCCCGGGGACGTCTGGACCCTTGGCAGGCACCGTCTCCTGTGCGGGGACGCAACTGTACTTTCGGACATTGAAAAGCTCATGAAGGGCGACATGGCAGACTGCACGTGGACGGACCCGCCCTACAACGTCAACTACGGCGAGAAGGCTGAGATGCTCGATAAGTACCAGAAGGGACACAGGAACACGTCCAGGATACTCAACGACAACATGGACAGCAAATCGTTCTACGAGTTCCTCCATACGGCGTTCACGAACGTCTACGCCGTCTCGAAGGCCGGGGCCGCCATATACGTGGCCCATGCCGAAACCGAGGGCGTGAACTTCCGGACGGCCTTGAAAGAGGCTGGGGTCTACCTGTCCTCATGCCTCATCTGGCGCAAGAACGCCCTTGTCCTGGGCCGCTCGGACTATCACTGGCAGCATGAGCCTGTCCTCTACGGCTGGAAGGATACCGGCGCTCATCGCTGGTTCGGGGGCAGGGACAAGACAACCATACAGGAGTTTGAGGGCGCGCCCTTCCAGCAGATAGGCGACAACGAGTGGCAGATACCCCTGGGAGAGACGACCCTCATCGTAAGGGGCGACAACCTCACCGTTGAGGCGGCCCACGGCACGGTCTTCTTCGAGGAGAAGCCGAGGAGCAGCCCTGAGCACCCGACCATGAAGCCGGTTGCGCTCATCGAGCGCATGGTCTGCAACTCTACCAAGAAGGCTGACATCGTGATCGACCCCTTCGGAGGCTCCGGCTCAACGCTCATCGCGTGCGAGAAGACCGGGCGCTCGGCACGGCTTCTGGAGCTCGACCCAAAGTATTGCGACGTGATTGTAAGACGCTGGCAAGACTATACGGGGAAAATGGCTACGCTTGAGTGCGACGGAAGAACATTTGCCGAGGTGGAAAAGAAACGAGGAGGGGAATTCGGTGATGGAGTGTCTTAATCAATGCGCTGCTTCGTACCGGTTGCGGATGAGGTGCTCGCCGTCGGCCATGCCAACCACCCAGAACCTTTCGTTGCAGCCGAGGATTACCATCTGCATCTTGTGGCACCTGTCCGCGAAGCTGAACGCGTGGTTCCTGTCCATGAATTCGAACCTTGTGATCCTTTTCGCGGCGATAATCTCTGTGGTCATGGTTTCCTCCAGTGCGTTTTTCATGACTCAATTAGGCGCTTTTGGGGCGGGAAAATCAAGCGGAATAGATAGAAAATCGAGGTAATTAATGCGCAAAAATCTTAAACAGATACCTGTAAGATGCAAAGGCAACCGTTATCTCCCTTACGACAAGCTCAAGACCTTCCAGGGCGACCTGAAGGAGATGACGGAGGCCAATGCCGAAAAACTCAAGGCTTCTATCCTCAAGTATGGCTGGGTGGCCCCGGTCTTCGTCTGGGGAAGCGACTACATCCTCGACGGGCACGGCAGGCTTTTGGTGCTCGGCGAGTTTCTGAAGGAGGGCTACACGATAGGCGACCTCCCTGTGGTGGATATCGAGGCGCAAACGAAAAAAGAAGCCGCCGAGATACTCCTGGCCATAAACTCCAAGTACCAGACCATCACGGATGATGGCTTATACCAATTCATGCACGAGATGGACCTGAATCTCGAAGACCTGTCCATCTTCGAGCTTCCTGATATCGACTTCAAGGACTTCGAGGCCGAGTTCTTCTCCGAAGAAGGGGAAGCGGTTGAGGAAGGAATCCCCGAGGTCCCGGCGGAGCCAAAGACCAAAAGAGGCGACATCTATGTCCTCGGAAGGCACAGGCTCCTCTGCGGGGACAGCACGAATCCCGAGGACATAGAACGACTCATGGACGGGAAGAAGGCCAACCTCGTCATCACATCGCCGCCCTACTTCAACCAGCGGGAGTATTCCTTTTGGGAGAGCTACGACGCGTTCCTTCTGGATATGGAGAAGGTCATCCAGAACATCAAGCGGGTGGTAAAGGAGCCGTTCGCAGTCTGCTGGAACACCGGAGATTCGGTAACCGACAGGCTCGACATCCCGGCCGATGAGTCCGCGCTCTTTACGAAGGCGGGCTTCCTCTATCGAGACAAGCTCGCCTGGATAAAGGCCGGGGCGGTCCTCTCTATCCCCCGGAACGGCCACATCGGCAACGGCAGATACTTCCCGGCCCTGGCATGGGAGCCTGTGCTTGTATTTACGGGTGAGAAGCATCCGGGGTTCGAGCTTGCGGACATAGACGAGGTGAACGGCTTCTTCAAGAACGTCTGGGAGATAAACCAGGTGGTCGGCTCCGAGCAGAAGAAAATCGGGCATACGGCCCTGTTCCCCCTGGAGCTTGCCCGGAGGTGTTTTCTGGCCTACTCCAAGAAAAACGCCATCTGCTATGAGCCTTTCTGCGGCGGAGGCACGACTCTTATTGCCGCCGAGAAAACCGGAAGGGCCTGCAATGGCATGGAACTCGACCCCGGCTACTGCGATGTCATCGTCTCCCGGTACGTCAATTTGACTGGGAACAATAAGGTCGTCCTGAACGGTAAGAAGGTTAAATGGGAAAGCTGAAATCCCCGTCCATGTCATACCGCGCCTACGCCAGGCACAGGGGCGTGTCCCCCGAGGCCGTAAGCAAGGCCGTGAAGGCTGGAAGGATCACCACAGGTCCGGACGGGAAGATAGACCCGGAAAGGGCTGACCGGGAGTGGGAGGCGAATACAGACCCATCGAAGCCCCTCAACTCCGTCTCCGGCAAACCGAAGCACCGGAAGCCCCCCGGCTCGCCCAAGATACCCGGTGCCGACGTCGAGGCGGCCACCGGCGCTTTGCCGGGCGGGATTCCGCCATACCTCCAGAGCCGGTCCATAAGGGAGGCCTATCTGGCAAGGCTCTCCAAGCTCGAATACGAGGAGAAGACGGGGAAGCTGGTAAATATAGACGCCGTCAGGGTCGTGGGCTTCAACGCCGCCCGCCAGGCCCGGGACAAGTTGATGAACATGCCGGACAGGCTCTCTCCTCTCCTTGCGGGCATGGACGACAGCCACGAGATACACAGGTTATTAAGCGCGGAGATAAGGCTTCTCTGCGAGGAACTCTCAAACGATGCACAATCGAGCCAAAACCATATACCTTGACTCCTGGTCCGAGGGCTGGAGGCCTGACCCGGACCTTACGGTTTCCGAGTGGGCCGACGAGTTCAGGTTCTTGCCCAGAAAGGCCTCGGCCGAGCCCGGGCGCTGGAGGACCTCCAGGACGCCGTACCTCCGGGAGATAATGGACTGCCTTTCGCCCCAAAACAGGGTCGAGAGGGTCGTCTTCATGAAGGGGGCGCAGATAGGCGGCACAGAGATAGGCTTCAACTGGCTCGGCTTCATAATACACCATTGCCCCGGCCCGGCGCTCATGGTGCAGCCCACGGTGGAGATAGCCAAGCGCGTAAGCAAGCAGCGTCTCGCCCCGAGCATAGAGGAGACTCCGGTCCTTCGGGAACGGGTGGCAGAGGCCAGGAGCAGGGATTCCGGGAACACGATGTTCGTGAAGGAGTTCCCCGGGGGCCTCCTCATCCTCACCGGGGCGAACAGCGCCGTGGGGCTCCGCTCCATGCCCATACGATACCTCTTTATGGACGAGGTGGACGGATATCCGGGGGACGTGGACGGAGAGGGCGACCCGGTGTCCCTTGCGGAAAAGCGGACCGATACCTTCTCCCGGAAGAAGATATTCATGGTCTCGACTCCGAAGATAAAGGGCTTTTCTCGCATCGAGAGCGAATACCTCTCTACCGACCAGCGCAAGTATTTTGTCCCATGCCCTCATTGCGGGAACTACGATTGGATACGCTGGCCGAACATCCAGTGGGAGGAAGGGCTGCCGGATACGGCCCGGCTCCTGTGCGAGTCCTGCGGCTCCCTCATAGAGGAGCGCCACAAGACCTGGATGCTCGAACGGGGGCAATGGAAGGCAACGGCTGAAAGGAACAGGCGCACCGCAGGGTTCCATCTTTCAAGCCTTTATTCGCCCCTCGGCTGGCGTTCCTGGGCCGCGATAGCCCAGGAGTTCCTGGCTTCCAAGAACGACCCGGCGAAGCTCAAGACCTGGGTCAATACAGTGCTCGGAGAAACATGGCAGGAACGGGGCGAGGCTCCGGAATGGCAGAGGGTGGCAGACCTTAGGGAGCCGTACAGGTCTGGCGAGATTCCCGATGGAGTTATCGTCGTAACCGCCGGGGTGGACGTCCAGAAGAACCGCCTCTACTATGCCGTCAGGGGATGGGGCGCAGCAAGCGAATCCTGGCTCATCGAGCACGGCGAGCTTTACGGGGACACCGACCAGCTGGATGTCTGGAACCAGTTGTGCCTTGTGCTCGAAGGCGGCTACGGGGACTTCACTATAACCAAGATGCTCATCGATACCGGATACAGGGCAGACGCGGCCTATGAGTTCTGCAGGCGGCATCCGGGCCTCGCCATACCCGCCAAAGGACACGACAGGCAGGAGAAGCCGCTCAAGTCCGCAACCATCGACATCACGGTGCGCGGCAAGACCATAAAGAATGGTCTTCAGCTCTGGCATGTGGATACGGATTACTTCAAGTCATGGGTGCATGGCCGTCTCAACTGGGACACTACCCAGCCCGGGTCATGGCACCTGCCCGAGGACGCGACCGACGACTACTGCCGCCAGCTCGTGAACGAGTCGGTCATCATCTCGCCAAACGGCAAGAGGACATGGAAGGAGCACGGCGCGAACCATTACCTGGACTGTGAGATGCTTAACTCTGCCGCCGCTTATATGCTACAGGTTCACAGGTTGAGGCCCAAGGGGGCACCGGATCAAACGACTCAGGGCCGGAGGGTCATAAGTAAAGGGATTGAGATTTAAGAGGAGAGTTTATGAAAAATTATACCGTTGCCGAAGTGGCCGAGATTTTCAAACGCTCCAAAAAAACCATCTACCGCTGGCGGGAGGAAGGCATCTTCCGCGAGGTCATCCAAGTCAAGGACGGATATCTGATTCCGGAAAAGGAGATTCTGCGGGTAATTGAAGAAAGGACAACTTACTCCAACGCCATAATAAAATAAGCATCTCCATTCTTTTTAATGGTCAATCTTTCGTTCTGACTCCCTTTTTTTTCGTAAAAGGTCTCTACTGCAAAGACGCCATAATCACCATTTACCTCCGAAGAAATGATTTTGGATTCTTTTATGCTACCAGCTTCGTTGTGCCAAGTTGCAAGTCCTTTCGTAAACTCCTGCCATTCGCCATCTGTGAATGTGTTTCCATCCGGTCTATAAATGGCTTTCATTTTATCATAATTTTTTGAATTGAAATATCCATTCATCTCTTGGAGAAGCCGTTCTGCTTCTGTTTTTAGCTTACTTTGCCTCTGCTCTTTACTTAAATATTTTTTTTTATTCCCTACAACTAAATCATAAGCCATATTCCCCATAGAGGCTTCCAACATGCTCATTTTGGCAAGCCCACCGAAGTGGATCGCGTAAAAACCTTCGGTGAGCCTTTCTTTAGGAGTGATCCTGTACATGTCTTTCTTGTCTTCTATCGGTGCGATGTCGAACGGGATATCTTTTTCATCTACCCAGAGGCTAATTTCGACCAAATCGCTACCAAAGAGATTCTGTACCGAGGCCTTCTCTCTGAAGATTAGTTTCGATAAATGAATGTGCTTGGGATTTATGTCCTTCTCAAAAATTATGAAATTGTTCAGTGTAGTACATTCCGACCCAGAGGCACCTTTCAGCCCCGAGATGGCCTCAAGCAAATTGCCCCGCGCCTGAATCCTTTGTCCTGCAAGCGCCATTAAGCCTTTCTCAGTAGAGGCATAAATGCCGTAATTCTCTGGAAGATTTTCAGTAAGCCTGTTGCAGCTTATTGAAAATAAGATAACTATTAAGAGAAAACAGCAGATAATTCTGATGCTATCAGGAATTAAGCTAAACATCCCGTCCTAAATCAATCCAGATTTCAGCACAGAAATATTCATTACAGGCAACAAGACATTATAAATATCGCCTGTCTCCGGGTTTGTTATGGTTACATTTTCAAGCTTCTGTCTTCCTGCTTTATCAAACACGATTTCACCAGACATTTGGAGTTTTATTAGATCTTCCTTAAAGTATCGGGCTTTGTCTCTTGGAATCATAACTGAAGCACTAAAAAATTCTGTATCATTCTCCATTATCGCAATCGGAAATGTTTCTATATCTGCCTTATACTCCTTTATAGAGAAACTCAAATTTATTGGCTTACGAGTAGCTTCCAAAAATCTATTAATCTCTGCTTCGTATTTTTCCAGGAATTGGTTCCTGAGACTTGTTCTTTCCAAACGAATTCTCCACAATTCTTTTTTATAGTTTTCATTAATCTCATTTATTTTCGCCTCTCTATTCGACATACGTATTCTATATTCATTTTCAGTTTCGAATTCATCTTTTTTTGTGCTTGAAATTAAATCTACTTCTCTATTTTTCACTTCTTCCGCTGCAGATACTTTCATTTTAAAATCGGTTTCAATCTGAGCAGAAATCGATAGCGCCTCTTTAAAATATGATTCAGCACCTACATGCTTAAAATTTTTAATAAGAGAATATATTGCAATTTGACTCAAATCAAAAATCAAAAGACTATTCTTATTATTTCCGATTAGCCATTTATTATTATAAGTTCGAAGATTGTAATTGCTGACCCTAAATATTTCATTCCAATTTTCAACATCAATAAATTTCATAATTTGACCATCATCATTATAAGTTATAAGATAGTTCATATCGTTAGCAAATGAAATATAATTAACTGGATCCTTTGAAGCTGAATAGGGATTTTGTCTTATCGAGGCCACATAAAGTTCCATAAAATTTTTCCTAATTCCATATGGATAAGCGCCAAATCTTCGAATAAAAAAACCATGATCATCACCTGCGGCAACGTATTTGCCGTCACCGCTTAAATCAAGAGAATATATTTTCTTATCAAATCCTATTGGATCTAGTTCTTTCCAAGTATCGGTCTCGAAAACTCTAACTTTTCCATTCTGCCAACTCCCGGAAATAAGATATTTGCCATCATTACTAAATTCAAATTGATTATCCTCCACATTGTAAATTTCATCCCAGCTTCCTACTTTCAAAACAAATATCTTCCCAATGGCATTGGTGCCTCTATTTCTCAATGCTAGGTAGTGTCCGTTAGGACTGAATGTAATTCTGTTTACATAGCTAGCGGGAAATGTTTTCTCAGCTATTTTTTCCCAGCTCCCTATGTTGTATATACGTAAAGTTCCTTTTCCATAACCATAGCCATCCCCAGTTAAAAGATATTTACTATCAGGACTAAAGACAATCGTATTTATCCCATAAACTGAAGAAGTTGTGTGCACAATATTTGTTAATTCTTTCCAATTGCTACCATCTAAGATATAAGTCCTTTTTTCGCTACCAGCGGCCAAGTAATTCCCATCAGAACTAAAAGCAACCGCATAGATTCCAGGATAATATTCCTTACTAAAAACTTCTTGCCATGTTTGGGTCTCGTAAATTACAAGTCCTTTAGAATCGCCTATTGCCAAATAACGCCCATCAGGACTAATCTCTGAAGCATTAATCTTATTTTTATTTGGTATATTATAAAGTGACTGATTATCAAACACATCTGGTAAGGGTGCGTTGTTTGCATTGCTACTTGCAGACACTTCGTTTAATTTAAGATTCATCAAAAAACCTTCCATTGCTCCGGCGCCACAATACAGAATAAGACTTCCATCATTTTTCGAATAAACACCGGTTGGAAATGAGTAGTCCAGTTTGGCATTTTTTCGAAAGTCGAACGACTCCCATTTTACGGCATCGGTTGACCTATGGACTTTTCCGGTAGATTTTGAAATGACGAGTATGGCATTATTATCCAGCAATACTGAATCATCCAATTCCTTCAAAATATTGCTAACTTCAACCCATTTTCCTCCGTTATTATCCGTTTTAAAAATTCTTGTTTTTATAGTTCCGCGCGCTTCTCCTTCTTCAGAAAAAGCCAAAATATATGGATCTTTTTGGTTAACATAAAGGAAATAATCAACATGAACTGGTTTTTTTTCCGCAGTCCTTCCTTGGGATTTTATTGTTTTTGTAGGTAAAGCTCCGTCCATCCTTTCCCAAGATTTACCTGCATCCTTAGTAATATACGGCGCAGAATCAATTAAAGCGTAAAAAATGGATTTGTTATTAGGATTTATTATGAATTGCTGAACACCCTTTCCGATACTGGTTTCATTCCAATTCAACCCAGAATCGGAACTTTTAAAAAGACCATACCAAAAGGAATATAAATAAATTTCCTTATTGTTGTGCGGATTAATAAAAAGGCGAGCCTCCACCCAGGTCACATTAGAGACTGAAGGTAGTCCATCTTCAATAATTGTCCATGTTTTTCCACCATCATTAGTTTTTTTGATTCTTTGATTCTTTATTGCATAAATTGTGTCCTTATCTTCAGGATCAATCGAAAGAGTTTCTATATTATTCGCCTTAAGTCCCCATGCATCTGTAAATAGATTCGATTTAAAATATAGATTGCCATCGTGTCCTTTGAGATATACGTTTTCTTCATTATCTTTCAAAAAGTCATTTCCTCTTAAATGATTATTCTGCAAATCGTAAGGCGGCGAGGAATAAGTTACGGCAGGGCACAAAAAACAGATTACAAAAAACAACGTTTTAATTAAAAAACACTTCATTTTCATCCACCTCTTAATCATCAAATCTTATTTTTATTGTAATAGCCGCTTTCGTTTTTAAAATCATAAACTTCGAACAACACAATTCACTGTCTTTTCGATGAGGCTTTTCAAATACTCATCAAAATCTCCGCCTCTGTATTTCATCATATTCCATAAAGGATTGCTCTCACAAACATATAAATGAGATTTCAATACCAGTTTTTCTTCCAGCTTCAAATTCATTCTGTCTTCCTGGATTACCTCAATATAGCTTGTATCAAGATAATCCTTAACAAGATCTATTTTGTTCCATCCGCTGGAATAAAAAGCATTAAGGAATTTTCTATGGACATCTCTTGTCCTCACAATGCTTTGTCCTATCAAATCATCTTCATTCAATCTGGTTTTAATAGTAATTTTCGTCTCAACTTTGTTGTAGGGGTAATCCAGGCTTTTGAAGTCTTTTGCAATGGATGTGGAAAGGTAAGTAACTTCTGAGGCATGTGACACTGATAGAAAACCCAAAAAGAAGAAAAGAGCTATAACACCCTTTTTTAAACCTCTCATTCAGATCTCGCGAATTTGAGATTTAGTCCATCTAGTTTTTTTCGATGGACATCCGTGGACATTTACAGACATCAGTGCCTATGAATTAACACGGCATTATTGTAAAATCAAGTGTAAATAAACCACCTCCCCGGCCTCATGAACCGGAGGAGAATCTTAAAAGCCCGTAACCGTCCGGACGGCGGTTGCGGGCTTTTCTTTTTTGGGGGCTTTCATGGCCGGAATAACGCTCGCACAAGCCGAAACCCATCTCTCTACATGGCTCACCGCCGATGAGGCCGTTGCCAAGGGGCAGTCCTTCTCCATTAGCGGCAAGACCTACACGCGCGCCGACGCTCAGGTAATACGCGAGAACATAGAGTTCTGGGACAGATATGTAAAGCGCCTCTCAAGAGGCGGCATAAAAATCTTCGGAGGCACTCCGGTTTGATAGACATAACCATCAATGCAAGCGGCGAGAAGATAACCGTCCGCGAGAACCTCTTTGACCGGCTCGTCAGATACCTTGACCCAGTGAAGGCCGAGAGGCGTTTCCGGGCGCGCGCCATGCTGGCCCTTTCGGGGAGCTATATCGGGGCTTCGCGCTCCAAGAGGTCCTTGAGCCAGTGGAGGACGAGCTGGGGCGATGCGGACAGCGACACGCTCTACGACCTTCCTGTCTTGCGCGACCGATCACGCGACCTCATCCGAAACGCCCCTCTTGCAACGGGGGCCATCAACACCGTCTGCACGAATGTGGTCGGAACTGGACTTAAGCTCCAGTCGAGAATCGACCGGGAAGCCCTCGGCATGGACGAGGCTGAGGCCGATGCGTGGGAGTCGAATACCGAGCGCGAGTTCCGCCTCTGGGCGGAGTCCCAGGAGTGCGACGCCGCCCGCACACTCACCTTTGCAGGCGTTCAAAACCTCGTATTCCGCTCGGCGCTTGAAAGCGGGGATGTCTTTATCCTTATGCCTTATATCGAGCGCTCAGGCTCGCCATATGGTCTGAAATTACAGGCTATCGAGGGAGACAGGGTTTGCAACGAAAGCAACGCGCCGGACGGCCTGGAAGTCTCCGGCGGCGTGAAAAAGGATTCATACGGCGCTCCTCTTGCCTACCACATCATGGACCAGCACCCGGGAAGCATTCTCGGACTTAGAAAGCGGTCCTGGACTATAGTCCCTGCCTTCGGGAAAGCATCCGGCAGGCGTAACGTCCTTCACCTATTCTGGCAGCTCAGGCCCGGGCAGACAAGGGGCGTGCCGTACCTTGCCCCGGTCATAGAGCCTCTTAAGCAGTTGGACAGGTACACCGAGGCCGAGCTCATGGCCGCCGTCATAAGCGGCATGTTCACGGTTTTCATCAAGAGCGAGACGGGCGACGGCGACCTCTCACCGATGTCTCCTTCGGCAGAAGTGGGAGGGAAGGCGACAGACGAAGACTACAAGCTCGCAAGCGGGGCGATAGTGGGACTTGCCCCCGGCGAGGACATAGCCGTCGCAGACCCCAAGAGGCCGAACACGGCCTTCGACCCGTTCGTCCTGGCGATACTCCGGCAGATAGGCGTCTCCCTGGAATTGCCCTTCGAGGTCCTCGTAAAGCATTTCACGGCCTCGTATTCGGCGGCAAGGGCGGCTTTACTTGAAGCGTGGAAGTTCTTCGCCACCAGGCGGTACTGGCTGTCCGTCAATTTCTGCCAGCCCGTATATGAGGCGTGGATGGATGAGGCTGTTTCAATGGGCAGGATTTCGGCGCCGGGCTTCTTCGACGACCCTCTTGTAAGGAAGGCCTACCTCGGCACCGAGTGGGTGGGCCCTGCCAAGGGGATGATAGACGAGAGAGCCGAGGTGGAGGCCGCACAAATGAGAGTGGACATGGGTATCTCGACCCTCGCAGAGGAAACAGCGGCCCTTACCGGAGGCGACTGGGAGAAGAAGCACGTCCAGAGCGCGAAGGAGTTCAGAGCAAGAAAAGAGGCGGGGCTTATCGTAGATAAAGAGCAGCCGCAGAAAGTCCAGCTTGCGACTCAACCTAACTGAGAGGAAGCCATGAGGCTCATCGACATCATAACATCGCCCTGGGCGATTCAGCCCGAGAAGCTCGTGGAGATACGGAGCATATACGAGACGCACCTGAGGGGCGAGAAGATCGACATCAAAGCCGTCGAGGCCCGAATCGGGAAACCTCTCGTCAATCAGCCGCAGGGCTACGAGGTGATCGACGGCGTGGCCGTCATCCCCGTGGACGGGGTAATCGCCAAGAGGATGAACCTCTTCACGCAAGTTTCCGGTGGGGTATCCACCGACCTCCTTGCGAGGGACTTAAAGGCCGCCATAAATGACCCGTCCATAAGAGCGCTAGTCCTTGCCATCGATAGCCCGGGTGGGACGGTAGACGGCACCGTGGACATAGCGAGACTCGTTTACGAATCGAGGGGCATAAAACCCATCGTGGCCTACACAGACGGGACAATGGCATCGGCCGCCTACTGGATAGGCTCTGCCACGGATAAGGTCTACATCGGCAATGACGCCACGCTCGTCGGTTCCATTGGGGTCGTTGCCATGCACCAGGACGTCTCCAAGGCAGAGGAGCAGAGAGGCATAAAGACAACCGAGATTTACGCGGGACGGTACAAGCGCATAGCCTCCCAATACGCCCCATTGAGCGAGGAAGGCAGGGCCTATCTCCAGGACAGGGTCGATTACCTCTATTCGGTATTCGTCTCGAACGTGGCCGATTACAGGGACGTGCCGGTCGAGAAGGTCTTGAAGGACATGGCGGACGGGAGAGTATTTTCAGGGAAGCAGGCGATAGAGGCGGGCCTCGTGGACGGTGTCTCCACGCTGGATTCACTTGTCGCGGATTTTAAGACCGGCAATGTCCGGGTCAACTCAAACGCACAGGGAAAGGAGAAATCCATGACGGAAGAAAAGAAGGAAGAAGTCGTAATCACGGCCGAGCTCGTAGCTGACAAGCACCCGGACATCTTCAAGGCCATCCAAGAATCGGGCTATCGGAACGGCTATGACGAGGGACTCAAAATCGGAGCCAAGGAAGGCTCGGAGGCCGAGAGGGAGAGGATACGGGGCGTGTTCTCGCTCTTGAGGCCCGGAAGGGAAAAGCTCGTAGCAGACATGATGTTTGATGGCATATGCGATAAGAAGGCTGCTGCTGCCATCATCCTCGAGGCCGAGGACGCAAAGAGAGAGGCGCATCTCAAGGCAATCAAGGAGGACGCGGGGGCGATAAAAGTCCCGCATGCCGAGCCGGGCAACCTGTCCGAGGCATCAAGCGCAAGGAAGATTGAAGAGCTGGCGGAGGCCTACAGGAAAGAGAACGGGTGCTCTGAAAAAGATGCCCTCCTCGCAGTATCCAAGCAGAACCCGGAACTATTCAGGGAAAGGAGATAAACGCATATGATGGGTCAGACTTCAGGAATCGAGAAATCAGTAAAATGCACGGCCGCCATCGCGACGGCATACCTCATAGCCAAATTCGGCGCGGACGACGACACGCTCTCTCAGGCGACCGCCTCGACAGAGGAGTTAGTCGGGGTCTTGCAGCACACGACCTCGGCGGCAGGCGACGAGGTAAGGGTCATGCTCGACGGCATAAGCCGGGTGGTCCTGGGTGGCACGGTAACCAGGGGCAACTATCTCACGAGCGACGCCAACGGCAAGGCAGTCGCGGCGGCCCCGGGCGCGGGAGTCAATGCCTACATGATAGGCGTAGCCATGGCAAGCGGTGTCGCAGGAGACATAATCCCGGTCCATCTCAGCCCGGGCAGAATACAGGGTTAAACGAAAGGAGGAAATAGACAATGCCGGAATCACGCAGTCTCCATATAGACGCAATCCTCACGAACCTCTCGGTCAAGTACCGGAACGAGGCCAATATCTGGCCGTTCCTTCTGCCGATTGTTTCGGTCGGAAAGAGGTCGGACAAGTTCTTCAGGTACAACAAGGAGGATTCCTTCAAGCTGGTGGACGACAAGATAGGCCCCAAGAGCCTCCCGAACGAGGTCGACTGGGGCGTTACCACCGACAACTACTCGGTCAAGGACCACGCCCTCGGCGACTGGCTCCCACAGGAGGTCATCGACAACTCGGATAGCCCGCTCCAGCCGGAGGTTGACACCAACGACTTCATCAACCTCCTCCTGGACAACCAGCAGGAGAAGAGGGCGGCGGACGTGGTATTCGCGGCCGCAACCTACCCCACGGGCAACAAGACGACCCTTTCGGGCACGGCCCAGTGGAGCGGCTCGGCTGACGACCCCATAGGGGACATCCTCACGGCGGCTGAGTCCTGTTTTGTAAGGGCCAACACCCTCGTCTTCGGCGCGGACGCGTGGAAGGTCTTCAGGAAGCTCCCTGAAGTGCTCGACGCCGTCAAGGGCGCTACGAGATTCCAGGGCTCTCCGGGAGGGCTGGCCACCACTACCGAGGTCGCAAGCCTCCTGGAGGTGGAGAGGGTCCTCGTCGGGAGGGGCAGGTACATCTCCACCAAGGAGGGACAAACGGCCACGTATGCGAGGCTCTGGGGCAAACACTGCGCCGCGCTCCATGTCGCGCCCAGCCCGGGGATAAAGTCCATAACCTTCGGGGTCACCTTCTCGGAGATGCAGAGGCAGACGCAGAGGGACTTTGACCCGAAGCGCGGGGTAAAGGGCGCGCACTATCTCAAGGTGGCCTGGAACTCGGATGAGAAGGTCATAGCGAGCGACCTCGGATACATGATAGAGAACGCGGTCGCTTAAGGGTAAAGAGATACGGTCGGGGGTGGCTCGCCCCCGACCCATGATAAGGAGGAACGATGCGTTACAGCGTCAAGGACACGCACATAAGGCACGGCGACAGGACCTACGGGCCAGGCGAGGCGATAGAGCTAACGGAAGAGGAGGCCGCACCGATAGCGCACCATCTCGAAGCGGTCGAAGCCGGAGAGAAATCGGCCGGTGACAGTGAGGAGGAAGCTAAAAAGAGGCGCAGGAGATGACCTTCCGCGAGGACATGAAGGATGTCTCGGCCGAGCTCATAGACATACTGGGGGAGCCCGCCGTCTACACCGGCGCTTCCGGTCCCGTTGACATTACGGTCATCTTCGAGCCTGAGGTCCTGGGCGCGAACCCATATACGGGCGAAGTCGTGAATACCGGGCCCGTGGCATACGCGAAGACCGCCGACGCATCACAGGCAAAACACAAAGATACCTTGAACGTGGCTGGAGTCGACTACGAAATCCTCAAGGCTGAGGATGACGGCTACGGAGTTACAACACTGACGCTCAACAGGCTCTGATGGCGAACTCGGATACCATAAAAGCGATAACAGCGAACCTGACCGCGATACTCGATGGACTAGGCTTCAAGATAGAGGACTTGAGCGCAGACCCATCGATGTCATCATCGCCTGTCTGCGTAGTCCTCTACAGTGGCGAGGACTTCGGGGCGGGGCACGGCGAGAGGCCGCTCTATAACGAGATACGGTATTCCCTCGAGGTAAGGTTCTCGGATAAGCACCCGGCCACGAGCAGGGACAAAATAGCGGACTGGGCGCACAAGATACGGGAGAACGTCCATGTTTCGGCCCTCAACACCGGCGCTCTTGCCGTCTCTAAGCTCGTCTCCTGGGTGGAGCACGAGGGCTATGACGTCGAGTACTCGCCGCCGGTTACGCAGATAGAGTACCGCCTTCGGGTCAGGTACAGGGAGATTCCGTCATGAACAAAAGCTACGAGGCGTTAAAGGAATTCGAGGCCCCCGGAAACGGGGGCGCTATAAGCAAAGGACAGGCCTTGAGTCTGCCAGCCAAGCTCGGCGAATTGTGGGCCAAGGCCGGGCTTGTCAAAGAGATAAAAACCGACTCCGCCCTTAAAGGCAAGGAGGTGAAGGCAGATGGAAAGTAAAGCGTTCCTGGCCCTGGGCGAAGAGGATACCAGAGGCTCCAAACAATCGACGACGGTCGGACATATACCTCTAAACAACTTCCAGCTCCCCAAGCCTGATTTCGTTGCCCGCAAGCGCGGCGAGTTCCGGGGCGAGAGCGCGCTTCTCGGCCACACGGCCGAGATACGCATGGGGCAGATATGGGACGGCCTGTCCCTTGAGATACCAGCCTTCTCAGAGGCTGGCACCCTGCCCGGCATGCTTGGCACACTTTTGAGGCATTTTTTCGGCAAGGCCGTCTCAGGGCAGAACGGTACGACCGGGCAGTTTTACCACATTTTCTATCCGGTCGAGGACATGTTCGGGCCGTCATTCCTGGGCGATACCGCCCTCACCTTAAACATGAACATCATGGAGGGAAATACCCTCCGGAATTATCCCTATGTCGGAGGGAGGGTAAAGAAGCTCACCTTCAAGCAGGAGACGGGCCAGCCACTTCTTATTACGGCCGAGTGCATGGGACAGAAGCTCGATGCCATCACGGCGGGGCTTTCAGACCCGACGTACCCGGCTGAGAACTTGCGGTTAGACTATAACGACCTGGACATCCGCACAGGGGCCGTCACAAGGACCGGGACTGCCCCGACCTACACTAACTTCAGCAGCGCTGGCACCATCATAAAGCCTGAGAGCATAACTATAGAGCTCGAGCGCGGAATGGAAGACAAGATGCGCCTCGACGGGACTGACACGCCGAGCAGGACGCAAATCGGGGTCCTCACCGGCAAGGTCACTATGGTACTCGACTGGGAGGACCCGGCAAGCGGCTTTTCTTCGGTCGATGAGTTCGCGGCATGGCTTACGGCGGGAAGCTCCATCAACATCATCCTCTTCTGGAACACCGGCACCCAGGCGGGCTCCGGCGACAACCATATGCTCGTAATCGACCTGCCGGTCTGCAATCGGCTCGGAGGGGTTCCCGAGCTCTCAATAGAAAAAGACCCGATGATCACCCTGGAGTACGACCTGCACTACAGCCCGACAACGAAGTACGCCGCTGGTGTGCTCCTTAAAAACACGGCTTCGGCCCTTTAAACCAAACAGGAGGAAGTAATGGGCATAACCCTTTTCACCAAAGGCCAGGAGATAGACTACGTGCCCCAGTACGGCGGCAACCGTGACAGCTGTGACCCGGCGATAGTCCGGCTCAGGTATGTCCCTTACGAGACGGTCCTGGCCTACGGCAGGCAGATAGCCGCCCGGACAAAGGTCCTGAGGGACCAGACAAAAGTCATCGAGGTCACCCACGAAATACAGAAAAAGGAGTTTCTGGAGAACGTGGTTTCTGTCTCAGGCTTCAGCGCTGGCGGCGCGGAAATAACAACCGCCGGTGATCTTTGGGACCATGCGCCCACCGAGCTCATAAACGAGCTGATATTAGCCATGGAGGACGCTACCAAGCTCTCGGAGGGACAGCGAAAAAACTCATAGCGGGCTTCCGGTGGCAAATTCTAAACCGGGACGGGAGCCCGTTCGACTGCGATACCTGCACCGGCCGGGACATGGAGGCCCGAAACTGCGGAAACCACCTCGGCCTCTCGGAAGACGCCCTGGCCGTTACCCAATATACATACGGGGTCACTTACGAGCATAGGGAAAAGGGTGCAAAAAAGGTCATCAGCCTCGGCGGCATAAGGCTCTACGAGTGTCCCCTCACCTTCATAACCCCGGATACATGGGAGATGATGAGGCTGGCCTATATGGTTGAGGATTCGAAGCGGCTCCTTCACGAGGGCGAATGGGGCATGCAACCCTATTGGCTCATAGAGGCAGTCGAGATTTACAAAGCCGAGACGGCAAGGCAGATGAGGAAGGACCATGGCGGAACCAAAAGTTAAACGGTTTAACTTTTCACGCACGAGGGCGAAGTGGCGGAAAGACGTCTTGACATAATCTTTAGCGCCCAGGACAGGTTCACGGGCGTTATCTCGGGCGTCAATTCGTCTCTGGATTCAGTAGAGAGGCGTTTTAAGGGCGCGGCGGAGAGCGTCGTTAACCTCAAGACCGTCTCGATAGCCGCCGGTGCAGCCCTGGCCGGTCTTGCCGTGTTCATGTACAAATCTGTCGAGGCCGCCAACGAGGCCGAGGCCTCCGAGAAGAAGCTCTCGACCGCGCTTGGCTACACCTCAAAAGCCCTTCTCGACCAATCCGCTGCCCTGCAAAAGCTCACGACTTACGGCGACGACCAGATAGTACAGGTGCAGGCGTCTATCGCCGCTTTCACCCGTGACGAATACGTAATAAAAGCCCTTACCAGGACCACGCTCGACTTCGCGGCCGCCAAGGGCATGGATTTAGCCAGTGCCGGTGACCTGGTGGCAAAGTCCTTCGGCTCGTCCACAAACGCCCTCGCCCGGTATGGCATACATGCTGATGCTGCAGCCGGTTCAACTGAGAAGCTCCATCAGATAACCGAGGGTATAGCCTCACTCTACGGCGGGCAGGCCGAGGCCGCCGCCGCGACATTCGGAGGCAGGATTGCCCAACTCAAGAATACCTTCGGCGATCTCCAGGAGGAGATAGGCTTCGTCATCACCAAAAACAGCTTTTTTACCAAATCCCTCGACCTCCTCCGTCAATATCTTGAGAGGGCTGCCCAGTGGGTTCATAACAACAGGCTGGCCCTCATGGAGCTCGCAAAGAGCGGGATGATACGGGTGGTGGAGTCAATCGGCTATGCCGTTGAGGCGGTCCGGTTCTTCCACAACGGATGGATTGGGCTAAAGCTTGTGGGGCAGGCGGTATCCCTCGCCCTCGTGGATTCTATTAATTGGATTTACAAAGCCCTCCGGTTCGTCCTTCTGCCCCTTGACCTCATGTACCAAGGCATGGTGAAGCTCGGACTTGTCAAGGTAAACCCCTTTGACGCGGCGCAGGAAGCGATACTCCAATACAAAGATTCCGTTCTTTCGGTCGGGGCAGACGTCCTTACAGAAATTGAGAAGGCCAATGCCGGGTATGACAGGGTAAGGACCTCTATAAAGGGCATCGTATCCGAGATGCGTGGCTGGAAGGCCGAGCAGACCGGGCTTTCAGACACTACCCCCAGGCCGGATTATTCCCCACCTCTTAGCAGCAAGGCCAAAAACGAACTCGACAAGTCCAGGGAGCAGGCCGCTCGGCAACTGGTCGGGCTCGGCGCGGCCCCGGAGGTCCTCGGCCCTGGAGCTCCCGAACAGTTCAGCGAGGCCGCGCAGATGGAGCGGAGGCTTGAGCAGATACGCGACTTCCATGTGAAAAAGCTCCAGCTCATGGAGGACGCCGGGCGCTCTGAGTCCGAGATAACCGCCGCCTTCAACCAGGCGAAGCTCGATATGGACAGACAGACGCACCAGTTGAGGCTCTCTCAGGCCCAAGGCGCTTTCGGCATGATGTCCAACATGATGCAGAACCTTACCGTGGTGACGGGCAAGGAGGGCGGAACGGCCTTCAAGGTCATGAAGGCTTTTGCCATAGCCGAAACCTCCATACAGACCTACAGGGCGGCGCAGGGAGCGTATGCCGCGCTGGCTCCTATTCCTGTCGTAGGTCCTGCCCTGGCGGCTGCTGCCGCTGCCGCAGCGATAGTCGCTGGCCTTGCCAGGGTCAAGCAGATTGCCGGTATGGAACCGGGCGGGACGGCAACAGGCGCAACCATAGGCCCTGGCGGGACGGCTAACCCGTCATACTCCGGAGGATCGCCTGATGCGTATCCAATCCCGCAAAGGGCTGAAGATAGCGAAAAGGTCCCGAACATAACCATCCAGATATATAACCCCATGGGCAATGAGGACTGGGACAGGCTCGCTGAGGAGAATATCGCTCCTGCACTTAGAAGGGCCCTTGGACGAAACGTGAGTATCTAAGATGGCTACATGGGAAAAGGTAAAGTTCTTCTGGAAAACCATGCTCGGCTCCTCCGGGTCAAACCTGGATGCCACATCCACGGCCTCGGGCTATGACGTCGATAACATCTACAACATGCTCGAGACGAACAGGTGGAAGTCCGGCGTTGTCACCAGCCCTCAGTACATTGTCTTTGATGCCGGGGCTGGCAAAACCGCGACTGCCGACTACCTGGCCATCATCGGGCACAACCTCGCCTCAATCGGAGCAACGATAACGCTTCAATATTCCGGCGACAACTTCAACCCCTCGGTAAACGACGCCTTTGCCGGGTTGGCGCCATCTGCCGACACGGTCATTTTAAAGGAGTTTACGGCGCCAGG
>Ga0209751_10001604_pt1 | contig 23085 bp, 20 predicted proteins | sample RifCSP13_1_FD_184019 | JGI IMG/M metagenome (GOLD analysis project Ga0209751, IMG submission 184019) | Soil microbial communities from Rifle, Colorado - Rifle CSP2_sed 13_1 (SPAdes) (version 2) | ecosystem: Environmental > Terrestrial > Deep subsurface > Rock core/Sediment | place: Rifle...
GTTCAGCATCTATAACAGTGACCAAGGTTTTGTTCGTTTCAGGGTGTCTGAATCCAACGTTTATCCCATAAAATGTCTTTTCACCTTTTGCGGGAAGAACATCATGGATTACAGCCCTAGTGGGACCTAGCTTTGTGCCGCCTCCACTGAGGTAATCCAGTTGTATCTCTATGTTTTTATAATTGGTCCCGCTTTTATTCTCGAGAGTGATTTCTTTTAGTATCCCCTCAGTAGAGTAGAGGCCCCCTGTCCACTCCCATTTTTTTACTATTATTAAATCTTTTGGTTGACCTGAGGTATCTACAGGTTTTGCTCCCACAACCCTTATCACGGATTTCTGTAGATCAGAGTGCATAAACCCAAGATTAACATTATAAAAGGTCTTCTGACTACCGCCAGAAAGCTCTTCATGAATCGTTGATCTCAAGGAACCAAGCGGTACGTCGCTTGCGGTGTAGAGATCAACCTCTATGTGAATATCCTTATATGCCGTCTTACCCTTGTTTTCTAATGTAATCTCCCTGATAATTCCAACTGTACCCGCACCACCCGAACCCCATTTATAATCCTTTACCACTATTTCCTTATCTGGAGACCCAGGAGCTTTAGATTGAGCATCGACCGATGAATTATCAAGGCTAATTAAACATATGAGAGCAAAAAATAAGATAAATGGCCGCGAAAACGTATACGTATTTAGAATAATGCTTATTAGATATTGCATATCTCTCTCCAACTTAACTAAAATAGATTATACACAACAAAACCTGAAATGGCAGCCTCATATATTTTAAAATCCGCCTTCTTTTCAATAATGGATGGAAGAGAATTGTGATGGAAAAGAAAAAAACCACTTGAATTATGACCCTAACAAATGATATAAATATGATTAATGTCATTAAATAAGGAGGGGGTTAAATTATGGGAACCTATATTATGTTAAGCAAACTTACACCAGAGGGAAGAAAAACCATAAAAGAGAGACCGGGAAGAATTAAAGAAGTGGACCAAGAGCTTGAAGCCATGGGTTTGAAGGTTATTAAACAATACGCTACCCTTGGTCCATACGATTTTGTAAACATTGTAGAAGCCTCAGACAACGAAACAGTCGGCAAGGTCTCTGTGGATTTGTGCTCTCGAGGAACAATAGAGATTATGTCATTGCCTGCAATCCCTGTAGAAAAATTTATATCATCGCTTAAAACAGTGAAAAGGGTTAAACCCAAAAAAACTACTAAAGCTAAAAGAAGATAAATAAAGAGACTTCGATAACTATAATTATCGTCACTCTATATTTGTGGTTTTAGGTTTTTGTTCCTCTTCCACTCCGATCCATTTAATCACGAATTGGGCGTAAACTAAGATTTGTGTAAGCATGAGAAAATTCATTATAGCTTATTCTACACACCATTCACTCCATTCCGAAGAAAACCCCTATCATTCTTGATGAACAACTATCTGAGTCCTTCCCCCAGAGAGTTCTTCTGCGATTTTCGAAGCCTCTTCAAGCGTCTTTCCCATATCTAAGTGCTCTTTTACCTTCATAATAACCTGCGAGCAAGTTTCACACACAAGGTATGATACCTCATCGAGTTCCAACTCAACACCATGTGAGGAATTTATCATTTCCCCACAACCATCGCATTTGTAATCAAATTCAACTCCGAAAGAAATCAGTTTACTGAGTCCTCTTCTAGCCATAATATTTAAGAAAGCCTCTCTCATTGTATCTGAGACCTCAGAATTGAATCCTTTCAAGAATTCCTCAACGTCCTCTTCGCTAAGGGAATCTATATCTTTTCCAATCCCTGATAAATAGCTCTCAAAACCCTCGAAGACGCCTTCATCAAATTTCCATTTAAAAATCTTAATAACCATATTGTCCCCCCTGCTAATATAAAAAACGAGGTGTGATATGATACAATAGCAATATATAGAAAGGCAAATATTTTGAGCTTCACATAGTTAGCTAGGTTAAAAATAAAAAATCCAGACGAATTGCATGATTGGTTGTCAGAAAAAATAGAAGCGGCGTAAAACCCTGGGTTAGATCAGATGGAAACCATACTAGATTACTCAACGATATGCTTCAATTAAACTTCTTAGTGCAGGGGCAAATTTCGATTTCCCTAGTCTTTCAAGAGCCCGTTTTTCTATCTGCCTAATCCTCTCTCTAGTTAGACCTAAATGCAATCCGACCTCATCTAGAGTAGATGTATTATCATAACCGATTCCAAACCTCATTTTGAGAACCTCTCTTTCCCTAGGCCGGAGCTTCATGAGTGCTTCATCAAGGTTTTTTGGAATGGAAGCAGCCGCTATGAGTAAATCGGGTGGCGGTGAGTTAAGGTCGGGAACAAGATCCATAAGGGTCATCTTCTCACCCTGCCATATAGGAGAATCAAGATATGCCAACCTTTCATCAGCTCCAAGTACACGCTTTACACCCTCTACAGGCATATTCACCTTTTTTGCAATCTCCTCAGGGAGCGGATTTCTTCCAGTTTTTTTCTCAAGCCCAGAACGTACGTTCTTTACCTTACCTGATCTTTCGAGTACATAGGTTGGAACCCTTATTGTCCTTGTTTGATCAAAGATCGCCCTCGATATAGCTTGATGAATCCACCAGCATGCATATGTTGAAAACTTATACCCCCTTGTGTAATCAAACCTTTCTACAGCCTTAATTAGTCCGAGATTCCCTTCTTGAATCAAATCCATAAAAGGAAGCCTGCGACCTATGTACCGTTTCGCTATACTCGCAACCAGCCTCAGGTTCGCAGTTATGAACCTGTTTCTAAACTGAGTCGCCTTCTTTGAATATGCGTCAAAGAGTGTTAATAGCCTGCCAAGGCGTTTGAAGACCCTTTCCTTTTTCGACTTATTGGGGGTCTTATCAGAAACCTCCTTTAACCCCTGCACAGTTGATCTTATATCACCTCCGATCTTCTTTCCAATAATTCTTTCGATAATCATTTTTATTTCTTTTGCTCTTGTCTCACATTTTCTTATTTTTGCGGCGACCTCAACCTCTTCCCTCGCGGTAAGCAAAGAAAGAGACCCGATTTCTTTAAAGTAGTCGTTTAAAAGTCTTAGGTCATGATTCTGGATCTCCTCAGTTTTGCCAGGGAGTTTGACCCCTCTGGCGTCTTCTTCATCGAGATTAAATTCATCTTCAAAACCTTCATCGGACATTATTGTGGGGGAGATTTCTTCATCTTCAATATAACCACCTTGAACTGAACTATATTCGTCAACAAGAGCCTCAAATTCTGTATTGTTTATCATGACTTTGCTCTCCATTAAGATGCAAAATTCCTATAAATGGATGCAGGAAGTAGTAAGAAGCATTATTATATTTAACCAGTTAAGAAGAAATAGGTTTCACATTATTCAAAGTTACAGTTTGACTCATAATTTTCACGAAAGATTCAATAATTTATCCTTTATAACGCCTATAAATAGTATAATTTAGTTAATTGGGCATGGATTGCTTTGATATTACAAGCTGTTTAATCATTTTTATTATTTTCTGAATTTACTTATAAGAATCTTCTTCCTCCCTCTCACAAAATGGGAAAATCAAATTAAATCCTCGCTTAATCCCCCTTTACAAGTGTTGTTATATTCTAGAATTTTAGTGCGACCTTGTGGTGTATTACCCTTAATTACTGAACGGTTAACTTACTAATCTCGCCACTAGCCTTTCTTCTTATATCATCCCATTTCTCTGTTAGCAAATTAAGCACCGATTGAGCTTCGTTAAACCTTCCTTCGTTTAGAAAGTAGATTAACTGCCAAACCTCCTTTACAGAACGCTCATTCTTTAAGGTATAGGGATGTATGAAAGAACATATCTCCCCATAATTTAGAAGTACATAACTTGATGAGTCAAACCCTGATAGCCAGTTTTTGAGCTCTAAAATGCGAGCCTGAATCTCATTTAGCTTTTGGAATAAAGCTAATTTTGGTTCATTCTTTTTATTTGCAGTTGAGATATTTCTCAGAATTTCCTCTACTTCTTTTATGCGCTCGAGGCTTAAATTTATTTTTGTATCATAATGCATCCCAGCAAATCCCCACGGAGTGTTAAAGAACTTCCTCTCATTGTCTTTAAATAGGATAAACCATTCCGCTGGTATAATGTACTCCGAGCACAAAAGATAGGGGTTAATTTTTGGGGTAAGAGGACAGATATAATATCTTCCGTCTTTATCTTTCATAAAGAAGCAGTCCTCGATTTCATGATCATCAATTCCAAGATAATTCGTTAATGCTTCCCTAAAAGTCTCATATTCCTTGCCAAACCAAACTCCATAGGGTGAGGTTGGGCCACCCCAGTACCTTTCGTAAAAGGTGATATACTCCTTCCAGTACCCTTTGTTTTCTACAAAACTATCAAATGGTTCGTAAACTATGAGAAGACTTTGAGCCACAAAGAATTGATAAACCAATTCAGAATTAAAGTCAACCATCGTCAGACTAAAACCAAAGATGAAAGGAAGCCACTGAGCACAAGGAGAACAGAGAATAGTCATTAGTCATCGGTCATTAGAATTCATCGTGGGCTCAGAATCGGACGATAATCAAACGCCCAACGATTAATAGCTAGCGACTAACTACTCTGTGCCCTCTGTGGCTAAATATGGTTTCCTTGAAATTAATCTCAAACTGCGTAGAATCTCTAGTGTTTGTTTTCAAAGGAGGAAGGGTTTTGAGTGTTCAAAATAGCGTGATAAAAGGTAACTGGGCATTGATACTTGGGGCTTCGAGCGGTTTTGGTGAAGCGATAAGCCTTAAGCTTGCAGAAGCTGGAATGCATATATTTGGAATACATCTAGATAGAAAATCCACAATAGCTAATGTGGAAAGGGTTATTAGTCAAATTAAAGAAATGGGAGGACAGGTCGCTTTCTTTAATATTAATGCTGCCGACCCTGTGAAACGCAAGGAAACGGTAGATCACATCGAATCAGTTCTTAAGGAAAACGAAAATGCTTCGGTGATAAAAGTACTAGTTCACTCCTTAGCCTTTGGAACCCTAAAGCCTTACATTTCATCTTCACAGAATGAGATCGTAACTGAGTCCAACATGAATATGACTCTAGACGTTATGGCACATAGCCTCGTTTACTGGGTTCAAGAATTAGTTTTAAGAAAACTTATGGTCTCAGGCGGAAGGATATTCGCAATGACAAGCGCTGGCGGACATAGGGTTTGGCCAACCTATGGTCCAGTTTCCGCTGCTAAGGCCGCACTTGAAGCCCACATAAGACAACTTGCATTTGAGCTAGCCTCCCTAGGAATAACAGCAAATGCCATAAGGGCGGGTGTAACGAAGACGCCTGCTTTACATAGAATTCCTGGCAGTGAAACTATAATAAAAAAAGCACTTGAAGCTAACCCAAGCGGGCGCCTAACAACGCCAAAAGACGTAGCAGAGGCTATAGTTGCACTTTCTCAAAGTGGCACGCACTGGATCACAGGAAACATTATTGGAGTAGATGGGGGAGAGGATCTGATTTAATAAAAGAGTTATTCAGCCACGAATTAGCAAAAATCTACACGAAACAAAAGAAAATAAATTGGCTATTCGTCGTTAGTCATTGTCAATTAGACGTAAGGACAAGCGTAAGAGCGGCTTCCAGCCGCAATCCAGCCGCGCCAAGGATGGCGCTTCTACAATGGTTCATTAGTGGCCAAAAAGTACATATGGAAGGATATAAGAGAACTAAATAAACATGGAAGCTGGCAATGGAAAATAAAATAAAGGTCTATAACACCCTTTCACAAAAAAAAGAAGACCTAATTCCCTTCGAAGGCAAGAAAGTCAGAATGTATGTCTGCGGTCCCACAGTTTATAGTTCCGCACATCTTGGTCATGCAAGGGCTGCTATTACATTTGATGTAATTACAAGATTTTTAAGAAAGGTCGGCTACAAAGTAAAGTATGCGAGAAACTACACAGACGTTGATGACAAGATTATAAGCAAATCCAAAGAGACCGGAATCCCACCTGAAGAGGTAGCACGAATATACACCGAGGAATATAAAAACGATATGTTTAATCTAGGAGTTGAAACTCCTACATATGAACCAAAGGTAACCGAACACATAGCTGAGATAATTGACCTGATAAAAACAATTATTGACAAAGGATACGCATATCAGTCTGACGGAGACGTTTTCTTCTCAATAAAGATGTTTCGTGGATACGGAAAGCTCTCAAAGAGAACACCTGATGAAATGCTTGCAGGAATAAGGGTTGATATAAATGAGAAGAAAGAAAACCCACTTGACTTTGCGCTATGGAAAGGCGTAAAGCCTGGTGAACCATGGTGGGAAAGCCCATGGGGAAAGGGACGACCCGGATGGCATATCGAGTGTTCTGCAATGAGCATGAGGTATCTTGGAAAGAGCTTTGAGATCCATGGAGGTGGTAAGGATTTAATCTTTCCCCATCATGAAAATGAGATTGCCCAATCAGAAGCTGCAACCGGGGTTGAATTTGTAAGGTACTGGGTTCATAACGGGGTTATTCAGATAAATCGGGAAAAGATGTCGAAATCCCTTGGTAACATTATAAATGTTAAAGATGCACTTTCTATATGGAGTAGAGAAGCGATTCGTCTTTTCCTGCTTTCTCATCATTATCAAAACCCTGCTGATTTTTCAGAAAAGGCATTGGATGAATCAGAGACAGCTCTAGAAAGGCTATACATAATGCTTAAGCGTGCAAACGATTTGACAAAGAACAACAAAAGAGAGGATAAAGAACTCGCAACCAGCTTAAATCTTTTTAACACAGAATGGATCGAATCAATGTGTGATGACTTCAACACTGCTGACACCATCGGCCAACTCTTTGATTTGGTAAGAGCAACAAATAGATCAATTGATGCTTTTGGTTGGACTCCCACTTTACAAGAAACCATTGAAGAAATCCGAAATTTTGGAAGTACCTTAGGAATCCTAGAACTAGACCCAAACGATTACCTTAAGAAGGAGAAACTAAGTAAGAAATCTCTCGGGATTGATGAGAATGAAATAAACGAGTTGGTAGAAGAGAGAACTGCCGCAAGAAAAGAAAAAAACTGGAAGCGCGCTGATGAAATTAGAAATTATCTAGATTCTAGGGGAATAACACTGGAAGACACTTCAAAAGGCACCATTTGGAGGATTAAAAGCTAAATAACAATTAATCCACAAATTGACACAAATGATCACGGAGGAAAAGGCTTATTGACTCATGTTACGCAATTTTTACTGGATTCAGCAATCTCACTAGGGTGCTTGTCATGACTGAATGCTTTTATCGGGCATCCATGAACTGCCAGGTATTTGGATTCCCGCTAAATACATGCGGGAATGATAACCTCTTGCCCTTAAGCGCATAAGTGCTTAACGCCAGTTAGTAACATATTTTCGTGTAAATCCGTGTTTATTATTGGGTAAATAGCTACCAACCTAAACCCAAATTCCAAGGCATTCAAGAGCCCTTTTAAAGGTAAAGGGGGCTTGGCTTTCACCACGACAGCTATACCAGCAAGATGTGCATCTAGTTTTATCGAAAATCCCCGGATAGTATTCGCTACCGTGAGCAATTACTGGCATTTCAGAACAGCGCTTCATGTGCCCGCTTGGGGTTACAGTGATCATGTTTAACCCAGCTAGGCAATCCGGAATGCCACCATTCGCAAAATATCCGGGAATTTCTTTTAAATAATATTCAGTAGATACAATAACGCCTTTCCACTTCCTTCTAAGCTCTATTAGCTCCTCAACGATTTTTTTAACCCTTTCAAGTTGCCCGTTTATAAAGTGACTATTGTTGTTGGTTTTCATCACAGAATAAGAACTATAGGATACCTTTACACCCCAATCTTTTGCTTGGTGAGAAATATCTATAATCTGGTCAAGGTTGTCTTCCATTATAATTGTGTTAAGAACAATATTACTGGATATCTTGCTCAGTTGAGGAATGAGGCTTGACAACTGATCCCAGAGCCCCGGAATACCTCTATAGGCATCATGCTTTTTCCCAAGGAAATCGAGCGAGATAGATATTTGGTCAAGCCCAGAATTTAGGAGTTCCTGAGCCTTCGCAATTGTTAGTAGGTCGCCTTTTGTAACCATAGTCGTGAAAATAAATATAGAGCACTCTTTTATTTGTCTTACTATTTGCGAAAGATCGCGCCTTAGCATCGGCTCTCCGCCAGTTATTGATACTACCAAGGGGTTTATTTTTTTTATTATCGGACGATAGTCAGAAAGGCGGATCTCGTGTTTTGTTTCCCAGTAGTCACAAAAATCACATCGAGCATTACAGAGTTTAGTTACTTCAAGGTTAACAAGTCTTGGACGCCCTGTAGCTTGGAGGTAGATGAATTTAAGGGTGCCATTTAACCCGCTTTTTAATCTCTCAACTGGCGCTAATCTTTCGGAGAGCATTGTTGACATTATATGTATTATCAAAGAAGAGTCAAGCCTGGAATTTTAGCTAATTTTAGATTTACGAATAGTATTTATACATGCCAATGTCAGGAAAAAAACCGTAAGAGCGGCTTCCAGCCACAATTTAACCGCGGGACTAGAACGTCCCGTCGATGATGTTGAGCTATAAGCCTAATCTTTAAATCAACCGACCGGAACACCGTACACTTAGCATTCAAATGAGTCGCAAAATATTACACCGAAAAGGGTTTCGCTTAACCCCACCTGACATCCTCCGACAAAAAGGCCGCTATAACTCATACCATTTCCAATTAATAAGTTCAAATACTTGTAGGCACAGGCTTGTCTGTGCTATTTTAAAGCACGAACAAGTTCGTGCCTACAACAGTTATTGGTCATTTCTTTATTGGAAGTGGTATCATTCAACTTAAATCAACCCGTTTAATATTTCGTCTTATTTATAGTGTAAAAATTCTGGAATCAACTATGCACACGAACCTATATGCGATGTGCTACCGGTAAACCCAGCCCTGACCCACATGATCCAACGTTGTACGTACATACCAAGCCTGAGGGAGGCAAAATCCTCCCCCCGCTCTTGCTCATTAAGCCGGATAGCACATGCATAGGTTTGATATAAAACCTCATTTGTTTTAGAATCATCTGGTTGCCGTGCTTCAGATTAAAGTTATAAATCTACAAAATTCAATAGAGGAGATAAATGGAACGATGGTTTGGAATGGCTCTTCTTGTAGTCCTCCTGTGGGGTTTGGGAAGCCTTTTTGGAAAACTGGCATTGATAAGAGATTCACCCTACAGGGTATACCTATTTGAAGGGATTGGGACACTAGCTGTTTTAATACTCTTTGTGTTTTTTAGAAAACATGACACCTTTGCCAATTTTTCTTTCAATTTCTATGCTCTTCTAATGGGTTTAACTTGGGGCTTAGGGACAATATTCTTTATTATTGCTTTACAGCCTGCAAAGCTTTCTGTAATAGTACCTTTAACTGCACTTTACCCTGCAATCACTGTTCTGCTTTCTCTCCTCTTTTTACATGAAAGGTTAGAGCTAAAAGAGGCTATCGGAATTGTTTTAGCTATTCTTTCAATAGTCTTGTTATCAAAATGAAAATCTAAATTACCAAATGAAGAACCCAGCAGCAAGGGTACCAGCACATAAGAGGAAGGGGCCATCGTTTCGATCTTCATCTGGAGACCCGAGGGTCTCCGCTTCATTTTGGATTCACCATAAAACAAAAATTGTAGGGGAAGGCTTTAGCCTTCCATAAAAAGTATCTTTAGGTCATTGCAATGACAGCGGAAACCTGTAGCAAACTAAAGAGTATTATCAAATCAAATAAACAAATAACCTTCCTTGAAGATAAAACTTAGGTCAGATACAATTTTTAAAATAAAGAGTCTATAGATGCCCAAGCTGACAATAGATGGACAGGAAGCAGACGTTCTGGATGGTTTAAACATTATTCAGGCTGCTGCACTAATAGGGATTGAAGTACCTCATTTCTGTTATCACCCCGCTTTAAGCATCGTCGCTCAATGCAGACAGTGCCTGGTAGAGATTGAGGGTGTTCCAAAAGTAATGCCTGCCTGTAGCACCTTTGTTAGAGATGGTCTAGTTGTTAAAACCAACACTACTAAAGCAATCAAAGCAAGAGAAGCAGTAGTGGAGTTTACCCTCATAAACCATCCACTTGATTGTCCAATTTGTGATAAAGGGGGTGAGTGCCCCCTTCAGCTTACTGCTTTTAAACACGGCCCAGGCTACAGCAGATTTGATGGTCCAGAGGAGAAAAAGGTTAGAAAGAAATACTTCCTTAGCGAAAAAATAATGTATGACCCAAATCGCTGCATAATGTGTACAAGATGTGTGAGGTTTACGGATGAGGTTACACAAACCGGCGAGCTCGGATATGATGGGCGTGGATTTAGAAAAAAGATCGTTGTTTTTCCTGGCAAAAACCTTGACAATGAGCTTTCAGGAAACGTGATTGACCTTTGTCCAGTTGGCGCGCTGCTCAGTAAGGATACCCTTCATGAAGAGCGTGTTTGGTACTGGAAGTACACAGATACAATATGCCCTCTTTGTAGCAACGGTTGTAATATCACGGTTGGGATTGACCCGAGAAAAGGTAGAGTGGCAAGGGTACGCCCAAGGGTAAACCACGAAGTAAACGATTACTGGATATGCGACAGGGGAAGATATGAATTTAAGATAGTTCAAGATGAAAACCGTCTAAGGGAGCCTTTTATCAGAGAGGGAGAAGGCTTTCGAATTTCTTCTTGGGATGAAACCCTTGATTTGCTCGCAACAGAGATTATAAAAACAAAAAATGATCCCTCAACTTCTATCGCATTCGTAGCATCCCCAATGCTCACAAACGAAGAGTGTTATCTTCTTAAAAAAATCACAGAAATCCTGAGCATTAATAAGCCTATTATTCTCACCGAACCAATAGATGGAGAAAAAAAGTTTGGTCTTCTAAGCCAAGATCCATATCCGAATAACAAAGGCTTAAGGGACATCGGTCTCTCTTCAGATTCAGCTAGACTAGACTGGGTTATAAATTCTCTCTATGAAGGAAAGATAAAAGCTCTTTACGTTATGGGTCAAGATCTATTCAGTGTAGTTAAAGGAGGTGAAAGAGGAAGGCTAAGAGAGGTCTTATCCAAGCTTTCATTTCTTGCAGTTCAAGACTTTAAGCTTACAGAAACGGCAAACCTAGCCCAAGTAATTATCCCTGGGGCAAGCCCTTATGAGAAGGATGGCACATTTACGAATGACATGGGGAGAATACAAAGGATCAAAAAGGCTATTCCCCCGCAGGGAAGTGCAAAACCTGATTGGGAAATTCTATGTCTTCTAGGAAAAAGGTTTAGCCAAGAGGGCTTTAATTACGTAAGCCCATCTCAAATTATGCTAGAAATTGCACAAACGATTCCTGCTTTCAAGGGAATGAACTATGACAAGATCGGAATGCTCGGCATAAAAAAGATGGAATAAGAATTAGATAAGAATTGACGATGCAAGATACAGGATAAAAGATATAAGTAAATCATTTAGCATGAATCATGCATCATACATCATTTTTATTCGTGTAAATTCGTGGCTAAACAAAAGAAAAAAATATGCTCTGGGTCGAAATCGGAATCTCTGTCATAAAAATAGCACTAGTTTTATTTGTAGTTCTCACCCTCGTTGCCTATCTAAGTTACGCTGAAAGGCGAATAAGCGCGTTTATTCAAGATAGATTAGGCCCAAACCGTGTGGGTCCCTTTGGGCTTCTTCAGCCCATTGCTGATGGCTTAAAATTCATATTTAAAGAAGACATTATTCCTGAGAGTGCGAATAAACCATTTTATATCCTGGCTCCGGCTTTTTCTCTTGTCACTGCAATAATTGCCCTTGCTGTAATTCCCATAGGTTATGGGTTTAACACTACATTTTTTGGGAACCTTAACGAACCCATACATGTTAGCCTTCAAATAGCCGACATAAACGCAGGGCTTCTTTATGTGCTTGCCATAACCTCATTAGGTGTTTATGGAATAGTCCTCGGTGGTTGGTCATCTAATAGCAAGTACTCACTTCTTGGAGGGATCCGCTCTGCGGCTCAGATGATAAGCTATGAACTTTCCCTTGGGCTTTCGATAATAGGGGTAATAGCCATCGCTGGTTCTCTAAGGTTGTATGACATAATTGATGCACAGGCCAAAGTTTGGTTTTTGATCCCACAATGCTTAGGCTTTCTTGTATTTATGGTCTCTTCCTTTGCTGAGACGAACCGTCTTCCCTTTGATCTCCCTGAAGCCGAGCCTGAGCTTGTTGCTGGGTACCATACAGAATATAGCAGCATGAAATTCGCTATGTTCTACATGGCAGAATACACAAACATGATAACCGCATCAGCCCTTGCAGTCTGCCTCTTTCTAGGTGGATGGTTTCCTCTACCCTTTGGAGGTTGGTTCGGCATTGATATAGAAAAATACTGGTATCTCCCTCCAATTGTTTTTATTGCGAAGGTTTTTTTAATGCTATTTTTCTTCATATGGGTAAGGTGGACGCTTCCGAGGTTCCGCTACGATCAGCTTATGCGACTCGGCTGGAAAGTACTTTTCCCTCTCGCAGTCTTAAACCTGATTGTCACAAGCGCAATAATAGTGTTTGTGTAGAAATAAATAGTAATTGTAATATTTAGCCACTAAGGCACCAAGACACAAAGAAAGGATATGAGTTTTAAAGCTCTATCGGAACAAGAAGAATCTATTGCTCAAAAAATTGTAGATGCGGCATATACTGTGCATAAGAAATTAGGGCCAGGTTTGTTGGAAAAAGTGTACGAGGTGTGTTTCTGCCACGAGCTATCTAAACGAGGATTAACATACAAAAGGCAGGTCGATATCCAAATCGTGTATGATGGGATGGTGTTTGATGAAGGACTACGATTAGATGTTTTGTTGAAGATTTGATTATTTGTGAACTGAAGGCTGTGGACTATATGAATCCAGTATGGGAAGCTCAGATACTAAGTCATTTAAAGTTGACTGGTAAACGTCTGGGCTTTCTCATCAATTTTAACGTGCCGCTTATCAAGGATGGCATTAAAAGAATTATTATTTAAATTCTTCGTGCCTTAGTGTCTTCGTGGCAAATATGTCTTCCTTGCAGGGAAAATGCCCCGATTCTCTCTCATCACCTTCGACTGCTATGGGACCCTGATTGACTGGGAATCAGGAATGAAGAATGCCCTACGTAACCTGACTAAAAGGAGAAATATTTCTTTTGATATAGAATCTCTTCCAGAAAGATACATCGAGATTGAATTAGAGATTGAAAAAGAGGGTTATCGTAAATACAAAGAGGTTTTAGGACTCGGTGTAAGGAGGTTATTTGAAGAGAAGGGTATCATGCTGTCTTCAGAGGAAGAAAAGATATTTGCAGATTCCATTAATACATGGCCTCCCTTTAATGAAACAACAGAGGTTTTAAGAAAGATTAAAGAAAAATACAAACTCGCAATACTCTCAAACATAGATGAAGATCTAATTAAACATTCGATTAAACTAATCGGAGTAGAGTTTGACGGAGTTATAACGGCAGAACAGGTGAAATCCTACAAACCCTCACACGGTCACTGGAAGCGAATGATGGATGTTTTCAAGATTCCAAAGGAAAATGTTCTCCATGTCGCAGCAAGCTACGTTCATGACATAGTTCCTGCTAAAGAATTGGGCTTTCAGGTAGCGTGGATTAACAGAAAAGATGAGAAACTGAAAGGAAGCATTAAACCTGATTACGAATTTAGAGACTTGAGACCTTTGGTAAATTTTCTCGAAAAATGACAGGATATTTCGATAAACTCAGTACAGAGCTTGAAATAGTTCTTACAGTAATTACCCTAGTGATTATCATCTTTAGAATAAAAGCCGAGGTCGACAGTAAAGGGCTTTCACCTAAAGGTGGAATTATCGTTGCTTTGGCTTTTGTGCTATCCCTGGTAGCAATCGTTTCAGTAGCCCTACTTACTTCTACAGATTACTTAGGAATTCGTCTTTCCGTTCTGGGGTTTTGTATCGCTTTTGTTTTCTCATCCTATAAATTCGCTAAACGCCGAGTGCCAATTAAATCTGGTGATTAAAGCTTCACAACTAAACTACAATGCAGGGTAAGAATAACAGAGGAAACATTCATGTCCCGCATCTTGAAAGTTAAAGCATTAGCTCCATGTTTAGCTCATATCTTTTTCAGACTGCCTTAACTCTAAGAAGTGTATTGGCTTAGTCGGACATTCTAAGTATATTTTCAAACAAAAAGGAAAGGTATAAGGTATAAGGTGTTTCGCATAAATTCCTATATAGGGTGATTATACGAAATATTTTTCATATAATTAATAGTTAGGCTATAATAGGAGTTAATATGTTGGAAAAAGATATTGAGAATTTAGTAGCTAAATATCCACATGAATTCTTGTCAGATAAAGGATTAAGATTGATAGGGCAACAGATTAGACTAGATTCATATTTTGCTGATATTATTTTTGAAGACAAGAAGCATAATAAAGTAATAGTGGAGATTAAAAGAGGCATTCTTCCTCGCGAGGCAATTCCACAAATTATGGATTATTACGGCGTGATAAAATTAAAAGAACCGAATTCTGATATTCACTTGATTATTATGGCAAATGTAATTCCAAAAGAGAGAATTGTTTTTCTATCTGAAAATCTTGGAATAAAATTTATTGAAGTCTCTATATCCAAATTATTAAACATTGCACAAAAGTACTCATATCAGTTTTTAGATACAGATGTACCTGAAGTAAAAAGAAAATATCAAGAAAGGACAAAGAATATTGACAGAAGTGTTTTTGAGGGAAAGTCTAATGTCTGGATATTTCAATCTAATCCTGAAAGATTTGACATATTGAATGCACTTGAAGAATTGGATGAAGATGTTTGGGAAGTCAATAGATATAAAGATAAAATCAAAGCCAAAGATATTGGGATTATATGGATGTCTGGAAAAGACGGAGGTATTTATGCAATTTCTGATGTCGTAACGAACCCTGACTATATGGGAGAGTCAGAAGAAGTTGCAAAATTTTGGCATTCAGAAGAAGATAGAAATCAAATAAGACTCCGTGTGAAATTACAGTATAGATTAAAGCTCTTAAATAATCCTATGTTAAGACATGAGTTAAAAAATATACCTCAACTAAAAAACATGTCAATCTTTAAACAACCTCAGGGGATAAATTTCCCTGTAACAGAAAGTGAGTGGAGCATCCTATCTGATTTGATAAAGAAAAGAATAGCCTAACAAGCCGTTCGCGCGGAGGCTGCTGACGCCGCACCGCTCACCGCCAGGCGTTAAGCGCGCTGAGTTCTATGTTGTGCAAGTATCCTAGGTCATACGGCTATATGGTTTATTTATCTGACTACGGAGGAACTCACTAAGAGTGAGAAAGACAGAGTCAGATACAAGGTCTTGAAATGTAAGATATTGTGAATCCGAAATAATGCACAAAAAAGACTTGACTAAATCTTTCGATAGCCACAGAGGACAAGGAGGACACAGAACTTATGAACGAAAAGAACCCCTGTTCCGTGAACTCTGTGATCTCTGTGGCAAACTAGGTTAAATATCCAAATTTCTCACGTTTAGGGCGTTTTTCTCTATAAATTCCTTTCTAGGCTCGACCTTATCACCCATTAGAATTGTGAAGATTTCATCAGCCTGAACCGCATCTTCAACCCTTACCTGTTTGAGCACACGGGTTTCAGGGTTCATCGTAGTTTCCCATAGCTGTTCGGGATTCATTTCACCAAGCCCTTTATACCTCTGGATAAACATTCCCTTCTTTCCGCGAGCGAGAATATATTCCGTAACCTCTTTTAGGCTTCCTAGCTTAGTTTCACTGCTTTGCTTCTCTCTATGACCATCCTCCTCAGACTGAGAACCCGATACTAAAACGAAATAAGGCGGATCCCCGACCTGTTTAATGGTGTCACGGAGGTTTTTAAGCTCGGCGAAATCGGGCGAGTTTAGAAAATCAAAGTCAATTAGTGTGTTTCTATTTCTTCCGTTTTCTTTAAAATGATAGATAACCCTTGAGCAGTTATGCTCTTCATCTTCTTCCAAATCCCAATCAAGCGCTGAAATATCAGTATAACGTTTTTCAATCCACTTTTTAATCCCCTTTAAATTCTCATCGAGTTCTGACTCGCTTCCAATCTTTAGATGACTCTTTCTAAAGCTATCGCGACTGGCAAATGCATCAACAATTCTAGTATCCCTTCCCCACATCTTAAGCCTCTCGAGAATTTTGCCATATGATATAGATTTTTTTATAATATCAAGAAGCCTATCGCCCTTGATTTCTTTATATTCCCCATCTCTACTTACTTTCAGAATAACCCCCTCAATGCCGATGTGAAGGAGATGATTCTCAAACTCGTGATCATCCTTAAGATACTTTTCCTCTTTACCGCGTTTAATCCTGTAAAGCGGAGGTTGCGCCACGTAGAGGTATCCCCTTTCAATAATCTCTGGTACCTGCCTATAAAAGAATGTGAGAAGTAGTGTCCTAATATGTGAGCCGTCAACATCAGCGTCACTCATAAGGATTACTCTATGATAACGGAGTTTCGAGATATCAAAATCATCGCTTCCGATACCAGTTCCAAGGGCAGTAATCATAGTCCTTATTTCTTCATTGCTAAGCATCTTATCAAACCTTGCTTTTTCAACGTTTAGAATCTTCCCACGAAGCGGGAGAACAGCCTGATTTAATCTTGCCCTTGCTTGTTTAGCTGAGCCTCCTGCAGACTCTCCCTCAACAATAAAAAGCTCTGAGTACTGTGGGTCACGTTCCTGGCAATCGGCAAGCTTTCCTGGGAGTGAACCCGACTCGAGCGCACTCTTTCTTCTTGTAAGCTCACGGGCCTTTCTTGCTGCCTCTCTTGCCCTTGCGGCATCTACGGTCTTTTCAATGATTTTTCTAGCAACTGAAGGGTTCTCTTCGAAAAAGGTCCCAAGCTTTTCGTTAAGAAGCGTCTCTACAATTCCTTTAACCTCTGTATTTCCAAGCTTAGTCTTTGTCTGTCCTTCAAATTTAGGATTCGGAAGCTTTACGTTTATAACCGATGTAAGACCCTCTCTTGTGTCTTCTCCACTTAATACGACCTTTGCATTTTTAAAAAGTCCCTGGTCTTCAGCGTATTTATTTATTGTTCTTGTAAGCGCCCCCCTAAATCCAGTTAGATGCGTGCCACCCTCAACGTTATTAATGTTATTTGCATAACAGAATATAGTTTCTGTATATCCATCATGGTACTGGAGAGCAACCTCAACAACAATGTCGTCCTTCTCCCCAGAAACATAAATAGGTTTTGGATGAAGTGTGTTTCTATTCTTGTTGAGTTCATGAACAAATGCAACTATTCCCCCTTTGTAATAAAACTCCTGCTCTCTTCCGCCGCGCTCATCTAGAAGCTTTATCCTTAGACCGCTGTTTAAAAAAGCAAGCTCCCTGATTCGATGTGTAAGCGTGTCATAGTTGAATTCATTAACCTCAAAGATCTCTGGGTCTGGCTTAAATCTAATTTTCGTTCCGCTTCTTTTCGTCTTTCCTGTCTCTTTTAATTCTGAAACAGGTTCTCCCCTCTCGTATTTCTGATACCAGACCTTACCCTCTCTTCTTATCTCAAGAATCAGGTACTCGGAAAGTGCATTTACAACTGTGACCCCAACACCATGGAGACCGCCCGAAACCCTATATACCTTACCATCAAATTTTCCACCGGCATGGAGCATAGTCATAACCACTTCTGCAGCGGATTTCCCCGTCTCTTCATGGATGTCTATAGGGATACCACGACCATTGTCCTCTACCGTTACGCTACCATCTGCATGGATTGTTACACTTACCTCATCACAAAATCCTGCAAGGGCCTCATCAACGCTGTTATCGAGCACCTCAAAAACGAGGTGATGAAAACCCCTTGTGCTTGTATCACCTATATACATATCTGGGCGTTTTCTAACAGCCTCTAACCCCGGTAGGACCTTAATTGCTTCGGCTGTATAGGAATTATCTTCTTTATAATTCTTTCCTTCCGCTACTCTTTCCATTTCTAAACTAGACCACCTCCATTAATAAATTGGAAGTTAATAAATGTTACCATAAAACCCGATAAACGTAAAGAAAATCAAGGGGTTTCGCAGGATCACAAAGAGTAGGAGCACGTTGCAACGTGACCCTACCAGGTGGCTAGGTGGCAACGAGCAAGCCTGTCCTGAGTTGCAACGAAGGAACCCGTTGCCTACCCACAGTTGCGCTATTGATGTAATAGCTTTCAATTCAAACCTTTGGCGGTGTAATACCTATTTGCTTTTGATATTTACCCTTCTTATCGGCATAAGATACCTCGCATACTTCGTCTGCTTCAAAAAAAATAACCTGAGCTATTCCTTCATTTGCGTAAATCCTTGCTGGAAGCGGTGTTGTGTTTGAAATCTCTAGTGTTACAAACCCTTCCCATTCAGGTTCAAATGGAGTTACGTTAACTATTATCCCGCACCTTGCATAAGTGGATTTACCAACGCAAAGCGTAATAACGCTTCTAGGGATTCTGAAATACTCAACCGTTTTTGCGAGTGCAAATGAGTTTGGTGGAATGATACAAACATCGGATTTAATTGATACGAATGACTTTTCATCGAATCCCTTTGGATCAACAACGGTGTTATAAACATTAGTAAAAACCTTAAACTCATCGCTTACCCTGATGTCATAACCATAAGCTGATAAGCCATATGATATAACACCTTTTGTCATCTGTTCCTCGACGAATGGTTCAATCATCTTGTGCTTGAGCACCATTTTTCTTATCCAATGATCGGGCTTCACACCCATTTCTTCTTTACTCCTTTCAATATGTTATAAAAATTAAAAGGGATACTACCATACTTGGGAATGTTACTCAATTCATTGCAGGTCAAATCTTGAGATATCAAAACTGAGAGCCTGTAGGCATATTCTTGTCTATGTCTGGATTTTAAATAGCCACTCTGACACAAGGCACACGCAACCGCACTTAATGAGTATAGCTTCTCTCTCTGGGCATCTTACCTTATCACCAAGCTTTGAATGGATCGGGACATATCCAGCTCTTGCGGCTTTCGGAGTAGCTTCGATATTAGAAATTTCTGCTTATTATATTCCATGGCTTGATAATCTACTTGATACAATCGCTGCACCAACTGTATTTATTGCCGGAACGGTTGTAATGGCGTCAACTATTACCGATATGAGTCCATTTCTCAAGTGGACTCTTGCTTTCATAGTTGGTGGTGGCGTTGCAGGCACTGTTCAAGGGTTTACTAGCATAACAAGAGGGCTTCTAGTGCAACAACTGGAGGTTTAGGAAATCCAGTTATTTCAACCCTTGAAGCTGGTGGATCAACAGCTCTTTCAGTTCTATCACTTACATTGCCAATAGTTGCTGGAGTCGCAGTACTCTGTGTTCTTTATTTTGCTTCGAAAAAGGTGTTTAGAAAGATATTTAAACACACTGATCTTAAAACTCAGCAAGAATGAGAATGAATTAAATCATATAGAAATCTCAATCGTAAGAATAAAAACGAACTGATCACAGACAATTGCTTTGCTACTTTATAAGGATTTTTGAATAGTGCTTACTTCCTAAGTAATTTAATGCCCATTTTTTAATAACTTCAGATGTTATAATTACCTAAAGATTGAATGTTAATCACGTTATGATTTTATAAAAATGGATGAGAAAAAGCCCACCCCTCAAGAAATAGCGGAAGAGAACAAGAAGATAAGGATGCTAAGATTTATGGTTGATTTTACAATATCCCTTATCTATCAGGGAAACTTAACAAAGGAAGAAGCGGTAGAGCACTTTCTAAAAGTAAGAGACTTTGCCCTAAGACTCTTTCCAGGAAAGGAAGAGGCATTTGAGATAATCTATGCCCCTAGATTCAAAAGAATCATTACTGAAATATATGGACTCCACTGAAAAAGAAAGCGTAACCAATCTCTATTATGAAATTCCACCTTCTCGTGAAGAAGCTGAAGCCATTCAGAAAGAGCTTCAAAAAAGGGTCATTACGCAAAATGGATTTAAAGAGATAAAAAGAGTAGCAGGGATAGACCTTGCGCCTATCCAGGGTGAAGAAAGGCTTGTATGCGGCATAATTGTTTTTTCATTCCCAGAACTCGAAGAACTGGAAAGGGTTTCGGCAAGGGTTGATGAGCAGTTCCCTTACATCCCCGGGCTCCTTGCCTTTAGAGAAGGGCCAGCAATAATCGAAGCCTTTAAAAAGGTCAAATACAAACCTGACCTGATTATGGTTGACGGCCAGGGAATAGCGCATCCACGTGGGCTTGGAATCGCAAGTCATGTTGGGGTGATTCTAGATATTCCATCAATCGGTGTAGCAAAGAAAAGGCTCTATGGTAAATACAACGAACCGCCTGACAGTGAAGGCTCATGGACTCCTCTCATAAATCCGAATAGAGGTTCCCTGAAATCCCTCCCTCCGGATGGGAATGTGGGGTCTGGAGGGGGGTTTTATCGGGCTCCTTATAGCTACCCCAGATCCCAAGGAAACACCATCGGTGCTGTAGTTAGAACCAAAAAAGGAACGAAGCCCGTTTTTGTATCAATCGGGCATAAAATAGATTTGAGAACTGCTGTAAGAATCACACGTGAATGCACTAAGGGTTATAGAATCCCTGAACCTACAAGAAAGGCAGATATTTTTGTCGCACAACAAAAAACAGTAAAATACTAAAAATTTTGCAGCCCCTAAGGCGCAAAGTCTGTGTTGAGATCAGTCGAAACTGTGCAAAGGTTTATTCGTAAGTCGTAAAGCGTGAGGCGTAAGAGGTAAAATAATCCCCTAACACCCAACGACTTACGCCTAACGATTAAGGATCGAACATGCCTGAGCGATTTTCTTGGATAATTACTGGGAAGCTTGCTGGAATGGAAAGGCCGGGTTTAGTCTCCGTGCTAGAAGAAGACTTAAAATTCCTAAAAGACACTGGGATTGACATAATTGTCAACCTTGAAGAACACTTGAGAAATTGGGATGGATTCGAAGTAAAGCATATTCCAATAAACGATTTTAAGGCCCCAAAACTGGCTGACATTGGAGAGTTCGTAAAATTTATTGACAGTAAAATCCAAGAAGGAAAACGGATTGTAGTTCACTGCTATGCTGGTATGGGAAGAACAAATATTATGCTCGCAAGCTACCTTGTATATTTAGGAATGGAACCAGATAAAGCTTTAGATATAGTAAAAGAGAAGCGACCTGATCAATCAATAAATGAAGAGCAGGAGGAAGCACTGAGAGAATACTCCTACATCGCAAACGATCGAAAAAAGATTTAATGCACAAATTTTCTAATGCTTTGAAACAGTTAATGATTCCAAAGATCTTAAAGATTAAAATTCCCTAGCATCTCTAGTCTTTTTCTGGTAAAGTTAATACAACAAAATTTATAAATGTAATTGACTACATTTATGCAGGAGGAAAATGGGTAGTAATTATTCTAAAGAAACAATAGAACAATTAAAATTTGGTCAAGGAAAAACTTTTTACGGTGACGCAACGCTAGTTATCTTAAAAGCTTTTCTTCAATCAGGAGTAAGCTACTTAGGTGGCTATCCAGGCTCGCCTACAGCAGGGCTAATTGATGCTATCTCTGATGCATACGAGCCTATATTAAAAGACATGGGCATATACTTTGACTGCTCAGGAAATGAAGCCTCTGCAGCAGCGCTCCTTTCAGCATCAATTAGCTATCCAATACGTGGTTCAGTGAACTGGAAAATCGTAGGAACTAACGTTGCATCAGATGCCCTATCGCATATTTCTTCTTCAGGCGTTACAGGTGGAGCTATGGTTATCGTTGGAGAAGACTATGGATGTGACAGTACTTGTGTTGCAGAAAGGGCGCTTCCATTTGCGCTAAAGTCCACGATGGCTGTGATTGACCCAAGAGGAGACTTGCAGCATTTAGCAAAAATGGTTGAAGAGGGATTTAATCTCTCTGAATATACAAACATGCCGGTGATGTTTCTTTTATCTACAAGGGTCGCACACATAAGAGGAAAAATAACCTGTAAAGATAATATCCAGCCAAAGATAAGTATGCTGAGCCCCCTTAATGACTTAACTACCGACTTAAATAAAATACCCCTTCCACCATTTACGTATGAGCAGGAAAGAAATAAGTTTTCAAAAAGAATACCTGCAGCAAGGCAATTCATTGTAGAAAGAAGGCTTAACGAAATTATCGAGGGTAATGATCAGAACTTAGGAATAATCACCCATGGAACGATATTCAACTCCATGATGAGGTGTCTATATAACCTAGGTGAAGCTAATCTTTACGGTGAAAGTAGAATTCCCATACTCAATCTAAACGTGATTCATCCACTTGTTCCAGAAGAAATCGTCAATTTCTTGAGGGATAAACAGGCAGTACTAATTGTTGAAGAAGGGATGCCTAATCTAATCGAAGAGCAGATAAGAGCAATCGCTCAGAGAGCAAAATTAGGTGTTGATATTTTTGGTAAGGACATTCTCCCTCAAGCTGGTGAATATACACCAGACCATATAATTAAGGGTATCGGCAGTTTCCTTCTTAAGAATACAACCTCTACTTATGAAAAAGAAAGAATTGAGGAAAAAAGCGAATACATAGCAAAGCATAAAGAAAAGGCGGCAAACTTTCTTAAGGAGCCTGTAACAAAGAGAAACCCCGTTTTTTGCACTGGTTGCCCTGAGAGACCAGTCTTTACCGCGATAAAAATCCTTGAAGATAAATACGGTAAATCTTACTATGCTTCGGATATTGGGTGCTATTCAATGAGTGGACTCCCACCTTTTGACCTCAGCAATTCTATAACAGGAATGGGGATTGGACTTGCATCGGCAGGAGCCCTTTCCCGAATGGCTAATAAGAGAGTAATCTCATTTATGGGAGATGGAACCTTTTGGCATAGCGGACTTACGACTAGTATTACAAATGCCGTATATAACAAGCAGGATGCGGTCCTAATTATCCT
>Ga0209751_10001606_pt1 | contig 23033 bp, 23 predicted proteins | sample RifCSP13_1_FD_184019 | JGI IMG/M metagenome (GOLD analysis project Ga0209751, IMG submission 184019) | Soil microbial communities from Rifle, Colorado - Rifle CSP2_sed 13_1 (SPAdes) (version 2) | ecosystem: Environmental > Terrestrial > Deep subsurface > Rock core/Sediment | place: Rifle...
GGGATTTAAACGAGTACGATATTGAAAAAGCACTCTCACAAAGACCTGATTTAAGATTTGCTGAGCTTAATATAGAACTTGCAAGGGCGGATTCAGGTTTGGCTAAAGCTTTGCGCTTTGAGGATATAACAGCAGGGGTTTTCTACGAAAATGATCGTGGGGTTTTTGATATCGCACAAGATGAAATTATTGATGCAGATAATCTTATTGGTTTTAAGTTGACTATTCCTCTACCTTTCTTCGACCGTAAGCAGGGCCTTATTGCTGAGACTCGTGCCCGTGAAGGAAGAGCAAAAGAAAGCGTCGAGGCCTTAAAGCTAGAGATCGGTCAGGAGGTAAATGACGCACTAAACCGAGTTACTACACTATCGGCTCTTTTAGAGACTTACCAGTCGGGAATTTTGAAAACGGCGGAGGACAATGTAAAGCTGGTTGAAGGTGGCTACAAACAGGGGTTGGTTGGAATTGCTGAGGTTATACAGTCCCGCCAGCAGTTTGCCACTCTGAAATCATCTTATATTAATACGGTTCGTGATTATCAGCTTGCGCTAAATGATCTTCAAATAGCTGTCGGGATCTACCCAAGTACTATTACTTTTAATGCTAATAATACTAAATAATGCATAATGAGGATAGCAATGAATAGTCATGCTCATACCCATGGATTGATTGACCCCGCTATCGCTACTTCCCAGCGCGGGATATGGGCAATCAAGTGGTCTTTTATCGGGCTGTTTGTAACTGGATCGTTTCAGATCGTTATCGTGTGGCTTTCAGGTAGCGTGGCGCTTTTGGCCGATACTATTCACAATTTTGGTGATGCGGCTACAGCCATTCCACTTTGGGTTGCCTTTATGCTTGCAAGGTTAAAGCCGAGCAAACGGTTTCCGTATGGTTTGGGAAGGGTCGAAGACCTTGCAGGCGTGGTCATAGTGGTTATTATCCTATTTAGCGCTATTGTCGCTGGATATGAGGCAATTGACCGTCTAATTCATCCAAAAAAAGTAGAGTATCTGTGGGCGATTATTGCAGCATCTATAATCGGTTTTCTCGGCAATGAAGCGGTTGCTATTTTTCGAATTAAGGTCGGCAAAGAAATCGGAAGTGCCGCTCTGATTGCAGATGGATACCATGCTCGTGTGGATGGTTGGACTAGTTTAGCAGTTTTGTTCAGTGCACTAGGGGTTTGGCTTGGCTATCCACTGGCAGACCCAATTGTAGGTCTTTTGATTACTGTTGCGATTCTGTGGATTGTATGGGAGTCAGGAAAAGGGATTTTCATACGTATGCTCGATGGTGTAGATCATGACACACTAGAAGAGATAAAGCATGTAGCTGGCCGAGTGTCAGGAGTCATTGGAGTTAGTGATGTGCGGGCGCGATGGATTGGCCATCGCCTCCATGCAGAAGTAAATATTTCTGTAGAGCCCACTCTTTCAGTTGCAGAGGGACATAAAATAGCTAAAGAAGTATACCACCTGCTCTCCTGCCATCTATCTCATCTTGGTAATGCGATTATTCATGTCGATCCTGTAGATGAGAATGGGGAAGAATATCACCAAAACTTTAAACATATGCATGGTGAGTTATACGCTAATTCGAATTATTTTAATCGAACAAGAGAGGTAACAAACAAATGAAAATTAAAAGAAAGAATATCTTTCACTCATTTTTTATTATTACTTTCATGCTACTTCTAGCCATCTCACTTTCACGCCTTGTCTATGGACATGGTGAAGAACAGCTAGGTGGAGCGGGTGGGGAAAAGAAAGCAACTCCTTCTTCCGATAGTATCGGTGTTGAGCTTTCAGAGATTGCTCAAAAAAGTATAGGTCTTAAAGTAGTTGAAGCTGATATAAGACAAGTTGAGGAAGTGCTACTAATTAACGGCATAGTAAAGCCTGAGCCTAATAGGGTTGCAGAGGTAAGTACAAGAGCAGAAGGACGTATTGAGGAACTTTATGTAAACCTCGGAGACCGAGTTAAAAAAGGGCAAAGGCTTGCTTCTATTCTACCTCGTCAAATTGGTAACCCACCGCCTCTTGTATCAATTACGGCCCCACTCTCAGGCATTGTTGTAGAAAGAAATGTTGTACTTCATAGCACGGTAGAGCCTAATAAGACTCTTTTTCGGATTGCGGATTTATCGAAGGTAATTGTAGAGGGTGATGTATTTGAAAGCGACGTTTCTAAAGTAAAACTCGGTCAGGATACACGTATAAAGCTGGACGCTTATCCCGACAAGGTTTTTACTGGAAAAGTAACATTTGTTGCAAGCCAGCTTGATCCCATGAAGCGTACTCTGCACCTCTGGGTTTCGATAGATAACAAGGAAGGGTTACTTAAGCCTGAGCTTTTTGCCAGGGTTGCTCTTGTAGTTAAGCACAGTAAAGAGGTCTTAACTGTACCTGTGGAAGCAATCATTGATGATGGCGCAGAGAAATTCGTATTCGTAAAAAACGGAAACAAGTTCGTCCGTCAGGATGTTGCTACCGGAGTGAGTGATGACCGCTACGTTGAAATTACCGACGGTCTTTACCCCGGAGACCAGGTAGTTACAGATGGCAATCGGCAAATTTATACAAAGTGGTTATTCAGTGGTGGATTAGAGGAGAGAGAATAATAGATGTTTAACGCCATAATCAGGTGGTCACTAAATAACAAACTTTTGATCGTAGTAGCTACTATTATTTTCTTTGGCGCTTCTATATATCTTGTAACACAGATGCCTGTGGACGTTTTTCCTGAGTTTGCGCCGCCGCAGGTCGTAGTTCAAACTGAGGCGCCAGGACTCTCACCCGAGGACGTAGAGGCACTAATCACTTTTCCAATCGAGAGTGCGGTAAACGGTACACCCGGCATTGATACGGTTCGCTCATCATCTTCTGTGGGTCTCTCAACTATAATTATTGTCTTTAAATGGGGCACCAATATCTATACCGCCCGTCAGCTTGTAAATGAGCGTATACAGTCGGTGCAGGATCGGTTTCCTCCCGGAACAAAACCGCCTGCAATGCTTCCCGTTACCTCTGCTGTAGGCTGGCTGGTCAAATACAGCTTAACAAGCGACACGCTTTCACCGATGGAGCTCCGTACAATCTCAGACTGGCAAATCCGCCCTAGGATTCTTGCAATTGGAGGAGTAGCTTCCGTGGTCTCTATTGGAGGGGAAGTTAAGCAGTATCAAGTCCTTATTGACCCATTAAAGCTACGTGCATTTGATGTGAGTCTGGCTCAGGTAAAAGAGGCCGTAGAAAAATCAAACATAAATGTCCCGGGGGGTTTTCTATATCGAGGTGGTGCAGAGTTTGCCATCACAGGGGTTGGACGAATTACCACTCTGGATGACTTAAGAAGAACTGTGGTATCCGTTCATGACGGAACCCCTATTACCCTCAGCCAGTTGGTTGAAGTTAAGCTTGGTCCTGAGATAAAGCGTGGAGACGGTGCTTTTATGAATGAATCCGCCGTTATTGGCACGATTTCAAAGGCTTATGGTGCCGATACCCTAACTACAACGTATAAGGTTGAAAAAGCCCTTGAGGAAATTAAGTCGAAGCTTCCCACGGGCGTCCAGATGGACTATCACGTTTTCAGGCAAGCAGAGTTCATTGAATCCGCCATCAAAAATCTGAAAGATGCTCTCTGGCAGGGTGGGGTCATAGTAATGGTGATTCTCTTTCTATTCCTTTATAACTTCCGTGCCTCTTTTATCAGCCTTCTTGCTATGCCATTATCGCTTCTTGGGGGATTAATGGTTTTAAAAGCCTTTGGTATCGGGATTAACGCGCTAACGCTGGGAGGACTTGCTATTGCCATAGGTATTGTGGTTGATGATGCGATCATAGATGTGGAAAACGTCTTTAGGAGACTGCGCCTTAACCGTGCCTTACGCCATCCTGAACCTGTGCTTAGCATTGTCTTTAAAGGTTCAACTGAGATCCGAAACTCTATAGTCTACGCTACATTTATTATCATCATTGCTTTTTTCCCTGTGTTTTTGCTCTCTGGTCTTGAAGGAAGAATTTTTACCCCGCTTGGGATTGCATTCATAGCAAGTGTTCTTTGCTCATTACTTGTGGCTGTAACGACAACCCCTGTGCTTTGTTATTTGCTTCTTACACGTAAATATGAGAGGGAACATGAAAGGGAATTGGCTAAAGCAGGCGTGCCCTTACTAAAGCCGGCATCTGACTTTGGTAATCCGGGTAATTCCGGTTCAGATAATAGTGAAGACTCTAGTCACAAGGTAGAGAAAGAAAGTGCATTGGTGCGCTTTCTAAAAAGAATTTATGAACGCATCCTCCATCAGTCACTAAAGCGCTTTTATACAGTGATGGGTATTTCTCTCGTTCTGCTTATCGGTGCAATTGCTATGCTGCCATTCTTTGGTCGCTCATTCCTGCCGGAATTTCGTGAGGGCAACTTCATTATAGCTCTTAACACTCTGCCCGGAACGTCACTACAGGAATCAATGCGGCTTGGGTCAATAATCAGAGAAAATCTCAGTGATAAATCGAAATATCCAGAAATTGTCTCAGTAGCGCAGAGGGCGGGACGCTCTGAACTAGATGAAGATGCTCAGCCGCCCAATTTCAGCGAGTTTGACCTGACAATCGAGTATGGCAAGAGACCGGCTGATGATCTACTAGGTTCGATCCGCTCCGAACTAAAAGAAATCCCTGGGGTTGCAGTAAACATCGGCCAATTTATCTCACACAGGATGGATGAAATGCTTTCAGGCATCCGTGCACAGGTGGCTATTAAGATTTACGGTCCAGAGTTGGTGAAATTACGAACTCTTGGCAAACAGGTTAGAGACATCGTGGAGACGGTAAAAGGAGTTGAGGATTTACAATTAGAGCAGCAGATTGATGTTCCACAGGTTGTCGTTAAATATGACCGTGAGAAAGCCGCCCGATACGGACTTAATGTTGGGGATTTAGCAGAGATCACTGAAACCTCATTAAACGGCACGGCTGTTTCCCAGGTATTAGAGGGACAAAAAACGTTCGACCTATTTATTCGACTTAATGAAGAATCAAGAAATAACATTGAGGCTACCAAGAACATCCTCATTGATACTCCAATAGGGGCAAAGATTCCTCTTCGTGAGGTTGCCGATATACATATCGAAAATCGTCCCTATACGATAAACCGTGAACAAGTTCAACGCCGTATAGTGGTTCAATTTAACGTTGCCAGTCGTGACCTGAATAGCGTCATTACCGAGGCTAAACAAAAAATTGAATCTCAGGTAAAACTACCTTCTTCGGATTACTTTATTGAATACGGCGGTCAGTTTGAAAGCCAGCAGCGGGCGACAAAGGTTCTTACAATCTTCGGGATTGTTGCGATACTCGGAATTTTTATGATGCTCTATCAAGCTTTCGGAAACGCACGTGAAGCCGCAATGGTAATGGTTAATCTTCCTCTTGCCCTTATCGGTAGTGTTTATGCTGTTTTTCTTACAGGAGGGGAACTAAGTGTGCCTTCACTAATTGGTTTTATAGCTCTATTCGGAATTGCAACACGAAACGGAGTTATTCTCATAACGCATTACAGCCAATTGCGGGAGGGAAAAGGGCTGTCTCTACGTGATACTGTTATCCAGGGCTCATTAGACCGACTGAATCCAATTCTAATGACAGCCTCTGTTGCCGCGCTCGGTCTTATCCCGCTGCTTATTGGAGAGCCGACCGGTAAAGAAATTGAGAGACCACTGGCAATCGTGCTTCTTGGAGGTCTCTTTACCTCAACCTTTTTGAATCTGGTTGTTATCCCAATATTATACAACAGGATTGAAGCTAGGCGTGAAAAAAAACAAATGGCGGAGGCAGAGACATAAGCAAAGAGAAAAGCGAATAATAAAAAATATTAAAAAGATTTAAGGAGGTGTAAAATGAGATTAAACAGTAAATCTATTTCAAGATGGGTAATTACCCTAAGTCTCATAATGGTAGTTGGGATATTACCTAAATTTACAAAAACCGTTTGGGCACATGGTCCCGAACTGGGTAAAGGTGATAGTAGCGGCGGTCAAAAAAAAGAGGAAAAAGGTCCACACGGAGGACAAGTAATTGTATTTGAAGACAATCATCTAGAGTTTACAGCCAACCATGATAGTGGAGAAATCGTTCTTTTCTTGCTGGATAAAGACCTAAAAGCGGTTCCAGTGCCAGAGAGCTATTCGGGCGTTGTCTATCTAAATATGGCTGACGGTTCTAAGAAAACCATCACATTAAAGCGCGGAATTGAGGGTCCGGTTTCACATCTTGAGGCTGAGACAGGAATTAAAGAAATTGGTTCCTTTAACGCAGTTGTCAGCTTAAAAATCGGAGAAAAGCGTGAAAACTTTCGGTTTAATTGGGCACCTGCTGCGCATGCACATGGTGAGAAAAAATAGACTAGCTATAAAATAGAGAAAGGTTTAGGAGAAACTAAAAGCGTAAAGCAGGATTTTGAATTTAAGTAAATGGAGGTGAGGTAATAATGAAGAAAGCTTTCTTTTTAATGACTTTATTGGGTGTATCTGCTCTACTTGTACAGATCTCCAATTCAAGTCAAACTGACTCAAACACCATCCAGATTATAATTGGTGATTTTTACTTTAAACCAAAAACCATTCAACTCCGTGCAGGTCAGCAGGTAAAGATTGAACTTATTAATGAAGGAAAACTTGAACATGAATTCATGGTAGGCCGTGGATTAAAGACAGAGGAAGGCAAAGATGAAACACATAAAGGAATGCACGAAGCTAATGAAGAAAAGCAGGAAACATCAAAAGGAGAACACGAACACCAAGGGGAAACGCACGCCCACAGTGGGATGTCCAAGGGTTTTGAGAAAGATTTTTTTGAAGGGGTTGAGGTAGCAGTCCAAACTGAGAAGGGAAGTGATTTCATGAAAGTCCCCAGCCACGGCAATATGGTAACATTGAAGCCTGAAGGAGAAGCTGCGCTCACCTTCAAAATACCGACTGATCGGAAGGGTGAGTGGCAGATGGCCTGTTTTGTACCCGGTCACTACGAGGCTAAGATGAAGGGAAAGATTATTATTAAGTAAAGATAAGTAGCTAGAAGAAGAGTTCAACACGATGAGAGAAAAAATTACAGAGAGGAGGTAACAGAGATGAGAATATTAGCAAGTTCACTGGTTATTTTGATATGTATTGCTAACCTTTCTTTTGCTCAAGGCATGATGCAGCAAAGCGGAGGGCAGATGGGAATGAAGGGTGAAGGCATGATGGGCATGCAGGGTGGAATGATGGCGCATATGATGGGTGGAATGCATCCCATGATGTATAGCATGATGGTTCATCATGTTCTTATGAAAGCCAATACTCTTGATCTTACGGATACCCAGAAGAAAGAGTTAGCAAGTATTCAGGAGAAGTACCTTTACCCGATGATTCGTAAAGAAGCAGACTTTAAAATCTCTCACATGAAGATTATGGATATGTTACAAAACCCAAACTTTGATGCTGCTAAGGTAAAGGCAGGAATTAAGGCATCGAATGAAATTAATCTTGAGATGGCAAATATGTTAATTGATGCACTTACAGCAATAAGAAAGGCTATCGGTGTAGAGAACTTTAAGAAGGCGGCGGAGATGATGTCTATGATGGGCGGCGGGATGAGGAAGGAGGGAACTATAGTAGAAGAAGAACACAAACATTAAGCTTTTATAATAAGGAGGTGATAAGTATGAAAAGGATATTACCGCTTGTAACAGCTTTGATAGCACCCCTTCTGTTTCTATCTTTAGTAGGGGTGGTCGCCGGTAGTGCTTCTGAGGAGGAAGAGAGTAGGATACTTATAGAGACTGCCACAACCCCCGAGGATCACATCAAGATTGCAGAGTACTATGAAAAGCAAGCTGCGAATATGGAGAATGAGGCGAAGTTCCACTCCTCCCTGGCTGATTCGTACAAGAGTAGGGGTAAGCCTCTACTTGGGCTTGCTAAACACTGCGCGGATCTTTCCAAAAGGTATAAGGAAGCTGCAGAGGATTATAAGGCTATGGCATTCTTACACAAAAAGATAGCTCAGGAGATGCAAAAGGAGTAACAAATGAGTTTTCCCAGGTACGGAGGAAACCCTCCTGCCTGGGAAACTCTACGACACTTATTAAAGGGGTATGATGAAAATTGATGGTTATTTGTTGGTTGTAGTATTTTTGTGTTTAGCTACTCATGGATGTACTCATCTGCAAAAGAATGAAGATATTGTATTTCAAGCATCAACAATTAGCGCTTTGCTTGAAGGGGTTTATGATGGGAACGTAACATATAAAGATTTAAAGAAGCGTGGTGACTTTGGAATAGGCACTTTCAACAGTCTTGACGGTGAAATGATCGGATTAGAGGGTAAGTTCTATCAAATAAAAGATGATGGAATGGCCTATTCTGTTCCTGACACGATGAAAACACCATTTGCGGTGGTGACTTTCTTCAAGCCCAATGAGGCACTATTTTTAGATAATACTATGGATTGTAATCAGTTGGAAAAGCATTTAGATACTATTTTGCCAACGAAAAACATTATCTATGCCTTTAAGATAGAAGGAGATTTCAAGTACATAAAAACTAGAAGCGTTTCGAAGCAAAGTAAGCCATATCCGCCCCTAATTGAAGTCGTAAAAGACCAACCAACATTCGAGTTTCATGATGCAAAAGGGACAATAGCAGGATTTTGGTTCCCTAGCTACACGCAGGGTATAAATGTTCCAGGCTATCATTTCCATTTTATTACAGGAGATAGGAAAGCTGGAGGGCATATACTCGATTGCCAGTTGCATAATGGGAGAATTGAAATTGATTATCTTTCTGAATTATTTATGGCGTTGCCAGAGAATAGTGATTTTTATAACGTGGATTTAACAAAAAAGAAAACGGGAGAACTCGAGAAGGTAGAAAAATAACTTGGATTTAAAAACTCCTTTATAGTTTCAGTGGAGATTTTATTATAAGAGTCCTAGAGGCAGTATTAATCTCTAAACACCTTTATTCCGGGTGTTAAATTTGTAGCTCTAAACAGATGTCTTTTAATCTTACTCGTCGTGGTTTTTGGGAACTCTTCGAATCTTATCGCAAAGTGCCTAATCTTTTTATAAGCTTCAAGGGTTTCATTAATCCGCTTAACCTCTAATCTTAAAAGCCCCCATATATTTTCATCATTAGCTACTTTGCCCAAGGTTTTTAATGCGATTTCAACCTCATTAAGGTTGGGGTAGATTATAGCCTGAATGTTCTGATCATCTGGGCTAAATACAAGGACCTCTTCTATGTATGTGGATTTAGTTAATTTTTCCTCAATCTCTTCAGGAGATATATTCTTTCCACCTTTAGTAACTATTACGAATTTTTTTCTTCCAGTTATATATAGATAACCCTCTTCATCAAAGTATCCAACGTCCCCTGTCATTAGCCATTCATCATGGGTTAAAGCTTCTTTTGTAGCGCTTTCATTCTTATAATACCCCTTCATAATGTTTGGACCCTTGGCGACTATTTCACCATTGCCTTCGCTGTCTATATCCCTTATTTCAACCTCATCGCTCGGTATTACCATACCAACACTTTCATTCTTAGGTTTTGATGGGGGGTTTACAGTAATCAGTGGGGATGCCTCCGAAAGGCCATACCCCTGTATTATTGGAAATCCGAGTTCTTCCAAGCCCCTTGAAACCCACTCGGGTAGAGCTGCTCCACCAGATACTATGAGCTTTATTCTATCAAGCCCCAATCTTTCCTTAATCTTATTACCTATGAACTTCTTAGGTAAAACATTAGTTAGAAATCCTTTAAATCCATTCTGGTTGGATAATTCTTTACCTATTCTTATATAAAGCTTTTCCAAAATGAGTGGAACATTGAGCCATACTGTTGGACGCGCAGTCTTTAAATCCTCTATCATCTCATTGGGCTTTAAACTTCTAGAGTAGAATACACTTGTGCCATTATAAAATTGGGTTAGCATTCCCGCGGTACATTCATATGCATGATGAATTGGGAGAACTGAGAATGCTCTATCATCGGGTGTGCACTCTATGACCTTATAGATGTCATCTACGTTAGACATAACGTTCCCATGGGTTAGCATTACACCCTTTGGGACACCTGTAGTACCTGAGGTAAAAAGAATTTCTAAAAGGTCATCCAAAGAAGCATTTTCCCTTTCAACCCCAGTCGTGTATTGACTATAAATTTCATCAAAATTCTCCATAACAATTATATGTTTTAGTTCACGCAATTCATCCTTTATAGACTTAATATCGGATAGATAAGAGCCGGATACGATTATTGCTTTTGCTGTTGAGAATCGAAGAATGAACTTGTGTGCTTCATTTGATGCCCTGGCGTCAAGTGGTATAGCTGCAGCATCAATCCAAGCAATCGAGAAGTAGGATATTGCCCACTCTGGTCTATTCTCACCAAGGATTGCTATATGGTCTCCCCTTTCAAGCCCGAGTTCTTTCAGATACCTACCTAGGCGTTTGACGTATTGAAGAACCTGACCGTAGCTGAGCTTATAGATACTATTCTTCCTAGGTATAAGGTAAGCAATGTTATCGCTATATTTCTCTACACACATTTCTATCATCTCTGGAAGGGTTCTAACACCAAATCCTGGTCTAATTGATGGCGCTTTTCGCACAGGTTTGTTAAACTTTTTCATATTTTAATTTTAAAAATTTCATTTGCTGTTTTATTATATTATTGCATGTAATTTATTAAATGGGTAATGGTAAACTAACAGGGTAGGCAATGAATTCCCTTAGCTAAGCTCGGGGCAAGCTTGCTCGTTGCCGTCCACCAGCAAGCCTTCCCCGACTGGATCGGGGACCGAGCTCAGGCGAAACGACTGGTGGGGTACCCTAGTGTTTATTATTTGATTTAATTTTCAAAGAGGTACTATATTATAACCTTTGAATTACTGGTAAAGTCATTTCTCTACCTACCCCTTGGAACGAAACAAGATGGTTAAAATTTTGCCGGTCTAAAAGCATATGAAGAGGTTTTTATTTCTAATTATATTCCTTCAAGCTTCTTTGGTATACGCTACTGAAGAGGAGGGTTGTGGAAGTTGGACTTCTAAATTGCCCATGCCTACATCGCGCACAGAAGTGGCGGCGGCTTTACTTGACGAAAAGATTTATGTAGTTGGAGGTTTTGATTCTCAAGGTGAAACAAATTTAGTGGAAGTATACGATATTTCTGCAAACACCTGGCAGAAAGGCGTTTTATTGCCTATCCCTCTTCATCATGTAGGTGCGGCTTCAGTTGGAGGAAAAATCTACGTAATAGGTGGTTACACAAAAAACTGGGAGCCTGTAAACACCGTGTTTGAATATGATCCCAAACAAGAGAAATGGACTAATAGGTCACCTATGCCAACAAAAAGGGGAGCGCTTGCTGTCGGGGTAGTAGGGGGGAAAATCTATGCGATAGGTGGGGTAGGAGCAGGTCATAGAGAAAATGTCTCCGCAAATGAGATTTATGACCCTAAAACGGACAAGTGGGAGAAAAGAGCTGCAATTCCCACTGGAAGAGATCACCTTGCTATTGGTGTTGTTAGTGGAAAGATTTATGCAATAGGTGGAAGAATCAACGGAAATTACGGAAAGAATCTAAATGTTAACGAAGTGTATAATCCTGCTTCGGATAAGTGGGGAAATAATAGCCTGCTTCCTACAAAAAGGAGCGGTATAGCGGCTGCAGTACTCGAAGGGAAAATTTATGTCTTTGGTGGGGACCAGCGTGCTGGTACATTTAATACTAATGAAAAATATGATCCTATCACAGACTCATGGGAAGAGTGCAAACCTATGCCTACATCCAGACACGGCCTTTCAGCGGTTACTTTTGAAAACAAAATCGATGTGATTGGAGGAGGTCCGATACCGGGGCTGTCATTTAGTAATGTAAATGAAATTTTTACGCCATAAAGAAACAGTTCTTTCGAATTTCAGGTAAGGGTAATGTCTTTAAGCCTCCTTTTCCTCCAGACGTTTAAGGAGATCCTTTAGAAACACCTCTGTCTTCTTAAGGGTTTCGCGGTAGTTCATGCTATCTGTATCCGCGATTTCCATACGGAGGTCAGAAAGATAGATTGAGAGAACCTCATGCAACATTTCAACTTCATCAGAACTCAACTCAATTCGTACCATATGTTCCCTCCCTTCAAGCTTCGGTTTGCTTCTGATAAGTTTAACTCAAAGTTTCAATTAATAACACTTATACTTTTAATTGAGAAAGATCTTTGAATCCCTATATTCAATACCTCATCTTAATATGTTAGGATTTGTTCTAGGATTAATAAAAAACATTAAGGAGGGTTTAGAAAATGGCGGATGAAAGGTGGTTTGAGAAAAGGGCTTCTCATATGGCTAAGGGCTGGTGGGAATTCTATAATGCAGTTGAGGGGGATACTCTTTTAGATAAAAAGACAAAGGCTCTAATCGCAATTTCTGCTTCTGTAGTTGGTAGGTGCCCACACTGCTCGGAATCACGCATAAAGAAAGCTATAGCTTTAGGTATAAGCAAAGAAGAGATCGCGGAAGCAATTATGCTGACTGCATTGCTTTCCTCTGGAACAGACATTTTCTGGATAAAGGATACTTATGAAAAGTATCTGGGATAATTGATTGTCTTTCAAATATTAATCTAGTAATAAATAACCTAACTGGGTAGGCAACGAGTCTTGCTCGTTGCCACCTAGCTCACCAGCAAGCCTGTCCTGAGTTTATCGAAGGAACTAGTAGGTTATCCTATGTTGGTTTTTATTACCTAATTAGTTTTTCAAAAACAATAAGCCATCCTGATCGCTTTATTATTCATCAGACTTTATTTGATAGTTTTTATGAGTTTCTTTTACCTTGAGGGCAGATTGTACCGAGAATCAGCTAGGGTGCATCTTGACTAATAAAGTGAGCTGGGCAGGTAATTCATGTTCCATTTCTGAAGAGCCTTAACAGGGATTTTCCCTATGTCATCTGAATAAACTGCTGAATAAGTGCGACCAGGGTTTCTGGTGCATCTTCCTGGCAGAAGTGACCGACGTTCTCTAATTCGACTATTGCCCCGTTGGGGAAAAGGGTTTTGAAGTCAGTGATAGCCCTTTCTGGAGGGATCGCCCGATCGCGCATGCCTTCGGCAAGCATGGCTGGTTTCTTCTGTAATTCTTCAACTCCGCCTGCTCCTTCCTTGACATAATTGGCTACCCTTTGTAAGGCCACATCGAGAGGGAATTCGATTGCACCCTTACATTCCGCTTTATTTTCGAAAGGCGCAGAGTAGGCGCGGAGCCACGTTTCATTGACAACCGCTGAATTCTCAAAACCTAAGATTTTCATTACGCTGAGGACTGTACTTCCCAGATTACCCATCACCTCGTAATAAGAACCGTCCTTGAGGCTTTCAATAACCCATGTAAACCAGGGTGAGGTGTGTAAGGGTGGCAACTTAGGTGCATTATTTACAAAGGGACTATAACCAAGAAGCGTATTCATTAAGCAAAAGCGTTTGACGCGTTCAGGGTGACGAACGCTGTATGCACCACTTATGGGCCCGCCCCAGTCTTGGACAACAAACGTAATATCCCACAGATCCAGCTCTTCTATAAGCGCCGTCAAGTTTTCTACGTGAGTGCGAAGATGGTATTCTTTATCTTGCGGTGTTTCGCTTTTTCCAAAACCCATGTGATCAGGCACGATCACTCGATGTGTCTTTGAAAGCGGGGGGATAAATTTGCGATACAAATATCCCCATGTCGGCTCACCGTGAAGACAAATAATAGATTCTCCTTTTCCTTCATCAACGTAGTGCATACGAAAGCCAGTAGCCTCACTAAAATGGGGCTTAAATGGAAACGTTCCGTTAAAAGTTTCATCGGCGGGTATCATATTGGTAATCCTTAGTCGATTTTAATAAGTCCTTAAGCAATAACCTTTATTCACAAAATTTTGCTGTTAACCATTATCTCACTAAGAATAATAGGTTGTCAAGAAAAAAATTCTATCTACTTTCCATTTTTGTAAGAATCAGGAATTATTAGAGGTTGTTTGTATGTAAATTCAAATACTTGACTAAGATTAATAATCAGACCTGGAGTTTCATTTATGGATCAACTTGCATTTCAGGACCATATGGAGAGAAACAAATGCTGGGGTTGTGGGAGTAGCAATGAATATGGTCTGCACATAAAGAGTTATTGGTCTGGTGACGAATCTGTGTGCACATGGAAGCCGCATCAACATCATATGGCTGGCCCGACGCATATACTGAACGGAGGAATTATTGCAACCCTTATAGATTGCCATTCGGTTTGCACCGCCATTGCCGCCGCATATAGGGAGGAGGGTAGGGAGCTAAATACAGAGCCATTCATCTGGTATGTTACTGCATCTTTAAAGATAGACTATATCAGACCTACGCCGATTAGCGAGCCTGTTACCCTTAGGGCACGCGTTAAGGAAATGAGGGGTAGAAAAACAATTGTTACCTGTTCCCTTCTTTCAAATGGCGAAGAGTGCGCCCGCGGAGAAGTTATAGCAATACGCGTGTCTCCCGATTGGTACGAAGAAAAATAAGGAGGTTATTAGATGGAAAGAAATATTCAGAATATCGGTTTATTGTTTATAAGGATACTTGCAGGTGGGACTATGCTTGTAGCGCATGGTGTGTCAAAGCTATTTGATCCAAAGCCATTTATAGAAGCTTTAAGTTCTAATGGGTTTCCTCTACCAAATATTTTGGCTTACTTGTCAATTTCAGCCGAGGCGGTTTTTCCCTTATTCATTATCTTAGGAGTATTCACTAGAATTTCAGCGCTCATAGCTGCTATAAATATGTTCGTAGCGGCGTTTGTTTTTCACTTAAACATAAAAGGTGATCCTTTTGCAAATTTTGAAAAGGCTTTTCTGTATATGATAGTGTTCATTTTTATTGCAATAGCAGGCGGCGGGGATTGGACATTGAAGAGCTATTTTGATAGAAGCAGGAGGACATAATAACTCTGTGTTATAGTTTCAACAAATAGGGAGAGTTTGAGCCCTGTATCGACCCACCCGGCTGTGCGTTTGATGCCCTACCGTGTAGATAAATTTTAAATAACCAAGTTTAATGAACTCAGCGATAAAAAATTAACTCGATGATGCAAGTCTATTGGGCCTGTATTGTAATAGTGCAGGAAGCACCCGGCCGGTTAAGCTGGTCTTGGATTTGCTGACCGTTGTCATCTTTTAGGGTGATGGTCAAGGAGTCACTATTTGCCTCGACCAAAGCGTATCCAAAGGTGTTGGTGTGCACGCACTGGAGATTGGCAAGGGTAGCCAAACTTATGAGGGCTGAGACTGCATCTGTCGAACCCAGTTGATCCTCTAACCTCTCAAAGAGGGTAACCTGAGCAATAGGTCCAGCGATGATCTCGTTGGCGATGGGTATCGGTGCCATAAACCTATTTAGCACGACATCGCCGATTAGATTGGCGTGGAGGTCGCCGGTAAGGAAGACTACATTCTTAATGTTGTTACTGATGATGAAGTTGAGAAGCTCCTCTCGTTCGGCAGCGTAGCCCTCCCAGTGGTCATAGGGGAGGGCGAAGAACTCGCTGATGGCAACTTCATTGATGATAAGCTTCCAAGTGGCTTTCGACTCTAGAAGGGCATTCTTGAGAGCCTCCTTTTGGTTGATACCCAGCATCGTTCGAGCCGGATCATTGATGGCATCCAGACAGCCGGGTGGAGGCTGTGGTAGTAGGCCGAAGGCTAAACGAATCTCGGTAGGAAGAGTGGGAATCAAATCATCCTCACAAGCTTCCTCCACGCTGGCGCTTCGGCAGGAGCGCTCATCTAAGATAATAATGTCCACGTTCTTCCCCCAGTGGAACACACGGAACAGGGGGTTGCCAGCGCAGGTTGGATCATTGAGCAAACCCGACTCCTGAATGGGCATATATTCTAAGAAAGCCCTACGGCCGTTAGCATACAACGTCGGGGCTACGGTCTGACCATCGAAGTCGTTCTCCACCTCATGGTCATCCCAGATGGCGTAGGTTGATGTAGCCTTGAGAAGATCGCGGAGAGCTACAAAGTCTCGGTTTTGCTTATACTTGGCCCGAATCTCGTCCAAGGTTTCAGCTTTTGGACCGAATGTATCCATGTAGACGGTGTCACCTAGGTAAACCCAGAAGTCGATGTCGTCCAGCCGAACCAGGTCTAGGACTTCGAAGTTGTTAAATGGTGGGTTTTTAGAGCCATCGGAGTCACTGGAGTAAGCAAAGCGTACAGTGGTATCCTGTCCCTCGCTAGGTGCAGTTCGGAAGGTTCCGACATCGCTTACAGCGGCCTCTGTCTTGAAGCGATAACAGTACGTGTGATCAGGTTCGAGATCGCTAGCAGTAACCTTGATAATGAAGTCGCTTTCAGCCAAAGCCTTTCCCATCTCCATCTTGTCAACCTGTGTGAAAGAGCAGTCGGTTGACACCTCAGCAAGAACCTCGGCCTCCTGATTGACACGAGTCCAGAGAATAGCTCCTTTTTCTCTGACATCGCCACTAGCAATACCTTGGGTAAAGAAGCTGGAGGATCCAGGACCTCCTCCACCCTCATCACAGCTAAATAGAGTGAGTTACAGTACTGAGATTAAAACAACTAAGAGCACATAACTTAGCTTCTTATACATATTTCACCACCCCCTGTGGTCTTTCTAAGAAGCCTTAACAAAGGGAATATAAAGGTTCTCTTAGAAGGTGAAATTGAAAAATGGTTTGTAGGAGCACACCTCATTAATTGCTTTTGGATTGTGTAGTAACGGTTAGTGAGGTCCTTCTTACCCATCTTAACCCTGTTCGCTGCTTTATTAATTATGATTCTAGTATATTTCGGGTATAAGAATCAAGGAAATTTTTTTTGGAGTTTAACCAGGTTCTTGTAGCTATTTATTATCACGAGATTTCTCTCGCATTAGCTCTGCCTCTCAATGGCAAATGGGTAAGCTATGGCTGTTGATATGAAGACGTGACCTTACTCAGAAACCATGCTATAAAGCTTAAGTTGCCTCTGTCAAGAACTTATAAAAATTTGGGTAAAGTCCATCTCGACATACGATTAACAACAACGCTTATATGAGTTAGAATTAACGAATGGTATTTATATGTTATGATAAGAACTTGAAAAGATTCGGGTGGCAATACAATTTTAATGATATAGCCTTCTGAGGTTACTTCTCTTATTCTTCGGAAAATCGTCTTTGATTACTTTTTCTTCCTTTAGGATTACAATATTCACAATTGAGAAGCAAAGCATCTTTACATATGTTCATCCGTGGCTACTTTTTCTTTTTTCTTCTTTGACAAGGTAACAAGATTCTTGTATCATTGCTATAGAGGTAATCATGGCAAGGATTGTTAAGCGGGAAGGTCCCTTGGTTGTAGCCCTTCGGACGGAGGGAGCTGTGATTATTCCTAAGGTCCTTCGGGAAAAGCTCGGTCTTCGGGCTGGCGATCTTTTGGAAATAGAGGTACGCGGAGGGGATCTAGTTCTTCATCCTATTCCGATAAGGCGACTGATGCTAAAGGGGGTTAAGGCGGCCTTTTTAGATAAGCTCACCGGATTAGTCCGTCTGGGCGGCGATGCGTTAAAGGATAAAAAACGGCTCTATGAGCGTTAGGGTCCTAGTAGATACGAGCTTCTTGGTTGCACAACTGGATGAGCGAGACGTGCATCACCAAACTGCCAAGGCTCTTCATGAGCTTTTCAGGAAACGAGAAGTTGCATATATCTATTTGGACTGTGTGATGAACGAAACCGTGACGGTGCTGGCCCGACGGGCGCTTGAGCGAAAAGCCGATCAAAGGGCAATCATCAGGCGGCTGCGTAAAGAGATTCCTACCGATTTATTGGATTGGGAAGGTCCTGAGTTACCCAGGCTATGGGAGCGGGCTCTTGATACATTAGAGATGTATAAGGGCAGGTTATCATTTAACGATTGCCTTCTTGTTCTTATCTGTCAGGAAGGAGGCATTGAGTGGATAGCCAGCTTTGACCAGAGCTTTGATAAGGTCAGTGGTATCAAACGGGTCGGGAAAACCGCTGCTTTTACTACCAGATAATAATTTCCCAAGGTCTCATACCTAAATATTTGCTTTTAAGTAAACCGATTCTCTTACGTCTAACTTACGTTAATTTTAAATCCGCTTATTAAAAGTAGCACCGGCCTTAAATAACTCTTGCCCTTTCTCCCGTGTTGACAAGGGTTCATTCCTGATGAAATAATAGTGCTAAGAGAGGTTGGTGTGTAGATAGACAAGTAGGTGAAAAAAATAAACAGTGGGAAAGATGAAGAAAAGGCAAAGTAAAGCATTCATGGGGATTCCTCGTGAAAAAGTAGTTGAATTCTGTAAACGAAACCACATTCACAAATTTGCGCTATTCGGCTCTGTCTTGCGTAAAGGCTTCCATCCCAACAGCGATTTAGATGTTTTAGTGGAGTTCGAGCCAGGGCATGTGCCAGGGCTTGCGTTCTTCTCTATGGAGGCTGAGCTTTCTGATATGCTTGGAAGAAAAGTGGATTTAAACACACCAAATTTTCTTAGTCCATATTTCCGTAATGAAGTCTTAGCGGAAGCAGAAGTATTTTATGTCAAGGAATAAAACTACAGTTCGCCTGCGTCATAAGTTGGCCATGTCCGTGAAGCGGTTTCTTTAACACAGGGCAAATCCAGAGTAGATATTGACAACGACTGTCTTCTCAATCTTGCACTGGTGCGTCTGCTGGAAATCATTGGCGAGGCGGCAAACCAAACTTCTAAAGAAGAGCGTTCCCGGTACCCCGAAATCCCATGGTCGCAGATCGTGAGTCTACGCAACCGCCTGATTCATGGCTACGATGCGGTTGACTTTGACATTCTCTGGCAGATTTTAGCACAGGATTTACCTCTCCTGATTACTGCACTGGAAAAGATTGTTCCTCCAGAAGAAACGTTATGAAGTGGATTGACTGACTTATCGTTAATTACCAATACCAGGAAACAAAGCATCTTCACGGGAGAAAAGTCCTATGATGGATGTTTATGCGTGAATACCTTGTTACCTTAGGACTGTTTACAGGGAATCATTCTTTGTGTGATAATTGTGATAAGAGAGAAGTTCACGAGTTATGTTCGATTACTAACAATTTAGACGAAATTCAATTCATCCAATAGGAATAGTAATATGGCTTGGTCGAAAAAGTATGATAGGTGTTTGAGATGTGGAACTCAAACGTATAAACACAAAGGAAGGGGGCTATGTGTTTATTGTTATCAATCTGAAATTGAGAATAGCCATAAGTCACATATAACGGGAGGGTTGAAGGAAAGGAAGATATTTGCACAAATTTCTAAAAATGAATTAGAATTGCAATATAAAGCACTAGAAATGTCCCTCAGTGACTTAGCTCGTAATTATAATTGTACCCGCCAATATATTCATAAGATAATGAAAAAATACGGAATTAGCAGGCGAGACAAAGCAACCGCCAGAGAGTTCGCGCAGACCAAGGGAAAAGTTGTATTTAATCGTGAAGACGAATTAGGAAATAAGACAAAGGTTACTTTACAGAAGAATATTATAAACAAGGACTTTTTTAAGTCATGGTCTCCTGCTATGGCCTATGTTTTAGGTGTCTTATATACCGAAGGGAATTTACACCCAGGCATATTAAGAGATCCTACTGCAAAAGGTACATCTGCAGCGTCACGATTTACTGTCTCTCAGAAAGAACCAGAACTTCTTCAGAAGATTTTGGTCTTGATGGGGAGTAATGCTAAGCTGCTATTTAGAAAGAAAAAGGGGATTTCTGGTGCTGTGTATTATTTCCATATTAATGATAATGAGATTTATGAAGATTTATTAAGATTAGGGCTCTCGCCTAATAAAAGCCTCTCGTTGGTTTTTCCAAATATGGAACCTCTTTATGTGAAACATTTCATACGAGGATGCTGGGATGGGGATGGCTCTGTCTATTGGGAGAATAACGACCCTGTCAAACCGAGGGCAAGTTTTATTAGCGGTTCGAAAATATTCGCAGAGGGAATTCTAAAACTGCTAGTAGGTCTCGGATTGTCTGATCGAAGAATGTATACAACGAAATCAGGAAGAGCCTTCTATTTTCGTTTTCTAGGTCAGGATTGTGCTAAGCTCTATCACATTTTTTACGATGGAGTTCCTGAAAGCATGCACCTTACAAGAAAGTACGAACGTTTTAAGGCTATTGGTAATTACTTTGAAACAGATGTAAGGATGTGTTAGAAATAAAGCAAAATAAGGAAATAAAATGAGAAAAAAGGACAAATAAGAACTGTTCTTCATTTTGGTTACCTTATTTAGTTAAATGAAACTCAAACTGAAAATACCTTTATATTTTTATCTCTCTGGACCTACAGAGCAATCCTTAGAAGTGGAAACATCTTTCGAGCATGATGATGTTAAAGTTAACCTTCGGTTTGTCGGTGAAAATCCTCTGACTTTCCCCAAGGGTTCAGATGACAGTAAGGTCTTTAGTCACGTAAAATATGCTGAATTTGTGCTTGAAGATACTGACCCGCAGCAATCAAGGTTGGCAAAAATTGTAACAACTGAACCAGACTATGTCCAAATATTAAAATACCTCTTGCCAATTGTGAACAGAGTGCTTTGTTCTATACGCAATTGGGGCCTTGTTGCATTTGTTGCAGAACTTAACCCAAGAGATGATGATGCAAAGAAATATATACAAAGATGGGATGTGCAGTCTTCCGAAGATGGTGAAAATTGGCAAGCAGTTGTGAAACCTGAAACAGGTTTGTTAAGTGTTTTGTTGTCAAGTTTTTTCTTAAATGATGAGAAGGCTGGAAATCTACATGTCAAAGATTGGTCCGATATTGAAGAAGCAATTCAGGACAATCTTGAACCTCCACCTGAGCAAGAGTTCTTAACCAATTCCATCGAGCACTTGAACTTAGGGAACTTTAGACTCGCTTTGGTTGAAGCCATTATTTGCCTAGAGATTGTTCTCACACAATTCCTACAAGTTTTTCTTTCTATAGATAAAAGAATCTCCAAAAGTAGAATAAATGATTTTCTTTCCCCTCAATTTGGTCTCAAGGCAAAAGTATCAGCTTTACTCGATCTTATTCTAGATCCTAATGACTTAAAAAAGATCAACGTTGACAATGTCCGAACAGCAGTCGAGTGGCGCAATGGAGTGATACACAAAACTGGTCACCTGCCACAAGGTGTCCCAGAGGAAGAACTTCGAAGAAAGATTAATGATGTCCTAAGCCTAGCTCTGTTACTGGGCAGAAAGCGAGAGCAAATATCAAGTTCACCCGAGTTGCAACGGATTGGGAATCAGTTATCTCAGAAGTTTAGGCTTCCAAATCCAACTATTTTAGGTTTGGGAAGGCACCGCATTCTCTTAGATTTTGATTTCTTGTTGTCGAGTGAGATACCACAAGATTTAGAGGAGGTTTTGAAATCCGTTGCGGATGAGACCTCTTCTATTTTTACTACAAAGGACTCGAGATTCAATGCTGCTGAGCACCTTCACATTAGATTTTTAGTATTATTTCCTTTCCCTCAAAAAGTTAAGGCCCGTTGGCGTAACAATAAAATTGAAGTTGTCGAATAATCAATAAAGATACTCCTCCCTAAGCATAGGTTTTTTTCGTTTTTACAAAATTGCAACCAAATTCCTTTTAAGGTAGTTTTCTTCCAAATTTAATATTTTACTATCCAAGGACAAAATCTTAAGTGGAAAGTAGCGATTTAGATATTGTTGCCGAAAGTGTGACAAAATCTTTTGGATACATTCAGGCTCTAAGGGGAATAGATTTAAAGATAAAGAAGGGGGAATTTGTTACTGTTTTTGGTCCAAACGGGGCGGGGAAAACAACTCTTATAAAACTTCTTGCTACACTTACCAAACCTACTTCAGGAAAGGTATCCATATCTAACCATGATATAAAAAAAGAACCGGATAAAGTGAGGGCTCTAATTGGTGTAATCTCACACGACCCTTATTTGTATGGGAACTTGAGTGCCTTAGAGAACATCGGATTCTTTGCCTCGTTGTATGGGATTTCACAACCCAAAGAGAAAGCCATACAGGTAATTAAACAGGTAGGTCTTGAAAGCAGAATGTACGACCTGGTAAGAACGTTTTCTCGAGGAATGCAGCAGCGTCTTGCTGTAGCAAGAGCGATTGTTCATGAGCCTAAGATCCTACTTCTCGACGAACCCTATACGGGTTTAGACCAACACGGTGCAAGGATTTTTGGAGAGTTGCTAAATTGGCTTAAGACTGAGAATCGAACGATAGTTATGACAACCCATAACCTTCCAGAGGGACTTGAGATTAGTGATAGGGTAGCAATTTTAGACGGAGGTAGAATCATTTATGAGAGTGATGCGAGGGGAATTGAGCTTACTAAATTTAAGGAGATTTATTTTGAGAAAGTAGGGAATTAGCCACAGAGTACACAGAGAAAAAGAGAAAATGAAAGATGAATTGACGGAAAAAATCATAGGTGCCGCCATTGAAGTCCATCGCATTTTGGGATCAGGACTTTTAGAATCCATTTATGAAGAAGCACTTTGTCACGAACTCACACTTCAAAACATCAACAATGAAAGACAAGTTGCAGTAGATGTGTTTTATAAAGGTCATGTTATTCAGGGCCAGAGACTAGATTTACTTGTTGAAGGTGAGGTGATAGTTGAGATAAAATCCTTGAAAGAATTACCAGATGTGGCTATGGCTCAAGTGCTCTCATATCTTAAGGCAACTGGTTTAAAACGTGTCTTACTTATAAACTTTGGGGAAAAGAGACTTATAGATGGTATTAAAAGAATCTCTCTTTAATCTCTGTGCTCTCTGTGGCTAAACATGAAAAAAATTTGGGCGATTGTTTGGAAGGACATAATTACTGAACTTAGAACAAAAGAGCTTTTTGCGTCTATGTTTACCTTCGCCCTTTTAATTATAGTTATTTTTAATTTTGCTTTTGATT